>Ga0163179_10003588_pt1 | contig 10519 bp, 10 predicted proteins | sample AtlANTMetagenome_FD_109643 | JGI IMG/M metagenome (GOLD analysis project Ga0163179, IMG submission 109643) | Marine eukaryotic phytoplankton communities from the Atlantic Ocean - Atlantic ANT 2 Metagenome | ecosystem: Environmental > Aquatic > Marine > Oceanic | place: North Atlantic Ocean... | reverse complement strand
ATTTACATGTGGAACTACAATCCCTTGAGCACCTAAGTCTAAAGTTCTATATATTTGTCCCTGAGAATTTTCATTTATCCTAACTATTGAAGTTAATCCCCAAAGATCACAAGCTCTTGTTAAGTCTCCAACGTTATTAGGCCCTACTAATCCATGCTCTCCTTCAAGCCAAATACCATCAATTCCAGCTTCTATAGCGGAATGTCCAAATGCATCTATATCTGTTGCATGTGAATTCCCTGAGGCAACATAAGCTCTTTGTCCACTTTGTAACTTTTCTTTTACTTTATTTTTTCTAGGCATTTCCATAATCATCTCCAATTTAACTATTTTTTATTTATTTTATTTAGGCAAAGATAAATATCCTGGGCCCTTACCTTTTTGCCAAGCGTGTTTTTCAAAGATACTGGTGTCTATATCTACTCCCCAACCTGGTCCAGTTGGAATATCCACAACTCCATTTTTTATATCTAAAGGACCCCCAATCATTTCATCTTTCCATGGGACATCATCAATATCTATTTCCATTATTCTTACGTTTGGAATATTAGCACATAGATTTAAAGAAATCATAGTAGAAAGATGAGAATAATAATTATGAGGAGCTACATTAATTTGATGACTTGCTGCTAGAGATGCAACTTCTTTTGAGTTTATAAATCCTTGCCAAGGTATATCAATCATTGCAACATCCATTGATCTTTTATCAAAATAAGGCCTATAGTCAGTTATTCCAAGCAGATTCTCCCCAGAAGTGATTGGAATGTCAGTTGAATCTGTTATTTCTCTTAGCCCATCAGGTTCATACATATCTATTTCTACCCACATCATATTATATTTTTCTAAACGGTTACAAATTTTCTTTACAGCTTGAGGTTTAAAATTAAAGTTTAGATCAAGTCCTATTGTGACCTTACCTTGTGAACCTTCTTGTAGGGCACTAATATGATCTTCAATTACATCTAATAATTCATAATTAATGAAAGTTTGTTTATCTGTTGTATATTCTAATCCTTGATCAGTTGATCCTGCGCCACCACCAAAGCCGCCAAAAAAAACATAAGTTTCTTCAGGTGGATGAGAAAGCGGAGAGTCAGGTCTGACTATAATATTTGTTTTCAAAGAAGTATAACCTTTGTCTGCAACTTCTTTACCTAAATTTATAACATCTTGTCTTGAATTTAATGGATCTACTCCCAATATTTCATAATCTCTTGCTCTTGAAGTTCCACAATGAGACCAGTAAATTTTTTGTTTATCTCTTAACTTTCCTCCAAATAGGTCATAAACAGGGACTCCATGATGTTTTCCTTTTATATCCCATAAAGCTAATTCAATTCCTGCAACAGCTTTTGATGCTATGCCACCTTTTGATTGGATAGCCATTCTTTGTAAATCCCAAAAAAGAGCTTGAATATTTAAGGGGTCTTTTCCTATTAGTAAAGGCTTAAAATCTTCAACTGTTCCGACTATCCCCCAAGGATTTCTTCCATCTGACATCTCTCCATAACCAGTTATACCCGAATCAGTTTTAATTTCTGTAAATTGCCAAGGTCTCCACCCAGCATCTACAACATATGTATTTATAGATTCAATTTTCATGTCTTTACTCCCTCTTAGTGATATATGTAATATAGACATAAATCAATTTAAAGTAAATATCAAAAAAGAAATAAATAACATGTCAGAAAAAAATTGCTGTTCACCTAAAAGTGAGAGACAAGAATTAATAGAATTCAATGGATCTCTTAGCAAAAATAACATAAGTGATCTTAAGAATATGAAATTAATTAAATCTGGTAAATTTTTAATGGGAACAAGTTATGACCTAGGCTTTTTATCTGATGGTGAAGGCCCAGTAAGAGAAATTGAAATAGATGAATTTTATATGGATAAATTTCCTGTAACAAATTTAGAGTTTGAAAAATTTTGTTTAAGTACAAATTATAAGACCGAAGCTGAAAGCTATGGTTGGTCTTTTGTTTTTTATCAATTAGTTTCAGAAAAAATAAAAAATGAGGTCAAGGAATCCGTATCTAATGCTCCTTGGTGGTGGAAAATAGATGGAGCAAATTGGCGAAACCCTTATGGAAAAGATTCTAGTTTAGATGGATTGGAAAATCATCCAGTTGTGCATGTTTCATGGAATGATGCAAATGCATACTCAAACTGGATAGGTAAAGATTTACCTACTGAGGCAGAATGGGAATACGCTGCGAGAGGAGGTTTGGAGCAAAAACTATATGCATGGGGTGATGATGGTTCAGAAATTTTCAATAGATGTAATATTTGGGATGGAAATTTTCCTAATGAAAATACATTAGATGATGGATGGCTAGGCACTTCTCCTGTAGACTTTTTTAAACCAAATAATTTTGAGATTTATGACACATCAGGTAATGTTTGGGAATGGTGCAGTGATTGGTTTTCTTCTTCTTATCACTCTAATGATAGAAAAGAAACTAGGTTAAATCCTTCAGGGCCAAAATTTGGTACGAGTAAGGTTATGAAAGGTGGATCATATTTGTGTAATGATTCATACTGTAATAGATATAGGGTTGCGGCTAGAACCGAAAATACTCCTGATTCCTCAACAGGTAATTTAGGATTTAGATTGATTTATAGGAAATAGTATAAAAGGAGAGAATAAGATGTTAGATAGATTTAAAGTTCCAGATGAAGATAAGATTTATGTTCCAGTTGATAAGATAACTGAAGTTACCCAAAACATATTAAAAGCGTCTGGTGTTAGTGAGGAAGGAGCTAAAAACTCTACTTCTGTTCTTATAGGTAATGACCTTAGAGGAGTTGAAACTCATGGAGTATCAAACGGATTAAGGCTATATGTTGAAAATTATGCTTCTGGAAACTATAACTCAAAACCAAATATAAAAATTGTTAGAGAATCTGCAACTACAGCAAATATAGATGGAGATGGAGGCTTAGGAGCTGAAATAGGTCCAATAGCTATGGAAATGGCAATAGAAAAAGCTGAAAAGTATGGAATGGGAGCTGTTGTAGTTAGTAATACTGGTCATTTAGCTGGCTGTGGGTACTATCCACTTCAAGCTGTTGAAAAAGATATGATAGGGCAAGCGATGACCTCAGGTGGAGCGGGATTAACTGTACCTACATGGGGATCTGAACCAATATTGGGAACGAATCCAGTAGCATGGGCAGCTCCAACAAAAGAAATGCCTCCTTTTTTATTTGATATTGCAACAACTCAAATAGCATCAAACAAAATAGGCTTAGCAAGAAGAACTGGTGCAAAACTTCTTCCTGGATGGATAACAGATAAAAATGGGGATCCTATTTTAGATGAGGTCGAAGCTCCCGAGAGACATGGAAGACATGGGGAATCAAATTACCATTTACTTCCTTTTGGAGGGACAAGGGAAAATGGTTCTCATAAAGGTTTTGGGCTTGGAATGGTAGTTGAAATTATGACTAATGAATTATCTGGGATGGGGCCAGCACCTTTATTAAAACATGAAGGATCAGATTTTTTTGCAGCTTATTCAATTGATGCTTTTACTGATACCAATAAATTTAAAGAGGATATGGATGAACTCCTAAAAAGAATTGTAGAATCCAAACCTGCTTCTGGTTATGAAAGAGTTGTTTATGCAGGATTTTTAGAAAGTGAAGAATACTTAAAGAGATCTGAAGAGGGAATACCTTATCATAAGGAAGTTATAGAATGGTTTGAAAATCATTGTAATGAAATCGGTATTGATTGTGAGTTAAGATAATGCTAGAAAGATTTAAGGTCCCTGATAAGGATAAAATTTTTATTTCTGAAACTGAAATATATGAACTGACAAAAAGAGTTTTAATGGCTTCTGGGGTTTCTGAAAAAGGTGCAGATAATACAGCATCTGTTCTTATAGGAAACGATATGAGAGGAGTTGAAAGTCATGGAATATCAAACGGCTTAAGGCTATATCTAAACAGATATGATTCAGGGGAAAATAATCCTACTCCTAATATTAAAATAGTTAAAGAATCACCCACTACAGCAAAAATTGATGGAGATGGTGCATTGGGTACAGAAACAGGACCAATAGCTATGGAAATGGCAATAGAAAAAGCAAAAAAATATGGAATGGGATCAGTGTCTGTTTTTAATACTGGTCACTTAGCAGGATGTGGATATTATCCATTACAAGCTGTTAATGAAGATATGATTGGTCATTGCTTTACAGGTAGCCCTGCAAAACAAACACTTCCAACTTGGGGATCTGAACCTATTTTAGGAACAAATCCTGTAGCTTGGGCTGCTCCTGCAGATGAAATGCCCCCTTTTCTTTTTGATATTGCAACTTCGCAAGTTGCTGGTAATAAGATAGAACTTACCAGAAGAACAGGTGCAAAATTATTACCTTCTTGGATTGCTGATGAAGACGGAGAGCCGATTATGGAAGAAATTGAAACTCCAGATAAAGGTCAATATCATTTATTACCTTTTGGAGGGACAAGAGAAAACGGTTCACATAAAGGATTTGGCTTAGGATTTGTAGGAGAAATGATGACAAACATATTATCTGGTGCAGGACCAGCTATATTTAACGATCATCAAGGATCAGATTTTTTTGTTGCATATTCTATTGATGCATTTACTGATGTAGGAAAGTTTAAGACTGATATGGATGCGCTGTTAAGAAGAATTATAGAATCTAAACCAGCTACTGGATATGAAAGAGTTGTATATGCTGGATATTTAGAAAACGAAGAATACGTCAAAAGATCCAAAGATGGGATTCCATATCATATTGAAGTTGTAGAATGGTTTGAAGATTATTGTAAAAAAAATAAAATAGATTGTGATCTAAGGTAGTCTCAAATCTTCATTTTTCTATTTGTATATTTTCTACCAATTTTTGCTGCCTCTTCGCTCTGACCAGCTATAACTCTTGCTCCTGAATCTATAACATCTTTTATATTTTCTGGAGTTCCTTCGCTTAAAAATCTTACATTATTTTTTTCACAAGCTGCTTTTACTCTCTTTGATGCATCAATAATTCTTTGATCGGGCTTTGATCCTTTTACTCTATTTATTTTCATAGACATGGACATATCTCCGGGACCCATCTCTGCAAACCCAATGCCAGGTATGCTTAATATTTGTTCACAATTATTTAATCCTTCTAATGTTTCAATTTTTAATCCTAATAATAGCTCTCCATCTGGATTTAGAGGCCAAGGATCGGCTTTTTCCATGTACTCGTTATTATCTTCTAGTCCCCACTTTAATTTGGCCATAAATTCTGATCCTACCCCCCTAGTTCCATCTTTAAGCCCAAAACCTACTCCTTGATCATTTAATTTATATCTACAAGATTCAACGAAAGCAGAAACTGCCTCTGGAGAAGATGCCTCACACAACAAGATACCATGAACTCCTCTAGCTAAAATTTGTCTTATTTGCCAAGAGTTATATCTAATAATTTCTCCACTTTCCCCTTGTACAGGTAATTCTATAATTACAGTTGGGGTGACATGACCTGATGGAGTTGGTCCTCCGTCAACTAATCCTTGCATATAGGCCTCTAAGCCTCCCATATCAAAAGATCCATGTTCCATTCCAATATTTATATAATCTGCCCAAATGTTTGCGTCTTTTTTTCCTTGTTCGTATGTAAGGAAGTCTTTTGAAAAGGAATGTAATCCCGCGTAATAGATTGGTTGATCATTTTCTAGTAATTCTATAGCCCTATTAATTCTTTTAGCCATATTTGATTCCTCCATAAAAGATTTCGTTTTGTAGGTATTTATGAAAATATAATATTATTTTTTAAAATAAAATAGTTACTATGAGCAAATATACTAAAATATGTCTTTTATTATCTTTATTTTTATTTATCTATTGTCATGTTCCTCCATCCCGTGAAATACAAAATAAAGATTTTACTGATTTATCATCAATAATTGAGTCTTCTGATAGAGTATTAAATCTTTCATATCTAGATGAAAAAATAGAATATTCTGCTGAAGAGGAAAATTACATAAGCTTAAAATTTGAAATTGTAGAAAAATTTATTGGTTCTTCAAAGGAAGGAGAGATAATCTTTATAACGTTTTCAAAAAGTTATTTTGATGAATTGACAAGTCAAAATAAAGAGAATATTTCTTTCAGTAAAGAGAATAATTATCTCTTTTTCTTAATGGGTAGAGCAAAAAAAAATACTTTCCCTAAAAAATTGGGAGGAAGCTTGTGGCTTAATAATGGTAATCCTTCAATTTACGAAATAACTGATAATAAGATAAATATTATAAGTAATCCTCTAATAATAGAAAATTTGCCCGAAGAATTTAATAATATTCAAAAAATTAGTTATTCTGATTTTAGAAAAATAATCTTAGAAAAAATCATTAAATGAAAAATATACTTATACTTCATGGCAAGGTTGGCTATTTTGATGAAATATTATTTGGGATTTTATTATTCGTTTTTATAATATTTATTGCCTATGCTTATTTTAAAGCTGTCAAAAGAAAAAGACTGTTTTCGAGAAAAAAACCTACTAAGAAATAGCACCATTTTTCTTATAATCTGCTATTTCTTTTTTTGAATAACCGTTTTCAAGTAAAATCTTTTCAGTATGCTCTCCCAATAGTGGAGAAGGTGTCCTTAAAGAACTTGGTTTTTCTAAAAATTTAGCTACTACTCCAATATTATTATGTTTTCCAGTTTTTGGATGATTTAACTCGATTTTCATATCTCGAAATTGTATTTGTTCATCGTTCCAAACTTCTTTTATATCGTAGATTGGCCCACAAGGGACTCCTGCAATATCTAAAATTTTTATCCATTCCTCTCTAGTTTTTTTCGAAAATGTTTTTTCAAGTTCAACTTCTAGTTCAGATCTATTTTTTACTCTAGAAACATTATCAATAAAAATATCTTTTTCTTTGATGTCTTGTCTATCAATAGCATCACATAATCTTTCCCAATTACTTTGATTAGGGGCAGCAACGTTTAAGTATCCATCTTTTGTTTTCAAGGCTTGATATGGAGCTGAAACTCTATGAGATGATCCTAGTGGTTCTGGTATTTCACCATTTTCAAAAAAACCAGTTGATTCCCAAACTGTGTATGCTAAAGCTGATTCTAAAAGAGAAACTTCAATATATTGCCCTTCTCCATTTTTTAGTAAATTTATATATGCGGCTTGAATAGCTGATAAAGCAAACATACCTGTATTTAAATCAGCTACAGGAACGCCTACTTTTGCTGGTGCTCCTCCTGGATGCCCAGTTATGCTCATCAACCCGCTCATACCTTGAGCAACTAAATCAAAGCCAGCTCTTTTAGAGTAAGGACCCGTTCTACCAAAGCCTGAGATAGAACAATAAATAATTTTATTATTAATTTTTTTCAAATCTTCATATCCAAGACCTAATTTTTCCATAGTTCCAGTTCTATAATTTTCTAAAATAACATCAGAATTTTGGACTAATTTTTTCATAATCTCAATACCTTCAGGATTTTTGAAATCTATGACAATTGATTCTTTATTCCTGTTTAAATTCATAAATCCAACAGATTCGCCATTTATAAAAGGACCCCAAGTTCTAATATCATCTCCACCGTTTGGTTTCTCAATTTTTATAACTTTAGCCCCCATATCTCCAAGGATCATTGAACAAAATGGACCAGCTAAAATTTGGCTACAATCTAAAATCTTTAATCCATCTAATATTCCTTCTTGATATTTCATTTTTTTGACTTTCTTTAATAAAATTTTATATTTTTGTTACGTTTCTGAACAAATTGTATCGATTTATTATGAATTTGCATATTTAAGATATAATGAAATTAGAAAATTAAAATAAATATTTAGAAAAAATATAAAAAATAGAATAACTGGAGGTCATTATGAGTATGATCCTAACGGTTATCATTAGTATTTTAGTATCAGGCCTCATTTTTGGTCTTTTAGGTTACTTCATAAGAATATTTACAGTTAGTGGAGAATTGAGAAGAACAAAAGATGCTGTTGAAGGACAAATAAGAAGAGCTGAATCTCGAAGTAGGGAAATTTTAGTTGAAGCAAAAGAAAATGCTTTACAAATAAAGAGTTCAGCCCAAGGTGAAATTAATAACAGTAGAAGAGACTTACAAAGACTAGAAACACAATTAGAAACAAGAGAAGAAAACTTAAGAAAACAGAATGCTGAAATTAAAAGAAAAACAGAAAATGTTGAGAAAAAGGATAATTCTCTTAATTTAGAACGAGAAAAGATTCAAAAAATTGAATCTGAGCAACAAATTGAACTAGAAAAAATTTCTAATTACTCGGCTGATCAAGCTAGAGAAGTACTAATTGATAATACAAATAAGAACATAGAATTTGAATTAGCTAAACTTTATAAAGAAGCTGAAAGTGAGATGATTGCATCTGCGGATAATAAAGCTAAAGAAATATTAGCTGCATCTATGCAAAGATATGCATCAGAAGTCGTTGGAGAATCATCTGTTTCTTCAATTGAACTCCCTAATGAAGAGATGAAAGGGAGAATCATAGGTCGAGAAGGTAGAAATATTAGAGCTCTTGAGAACTTTACAGGAGTGGACTTAATTGTTGATGAAGAACCTAAATCTATCTCTGTTTCTTGTTTCGATCCTATTAGAAAACAAACAGCAGTTTTGGCAATTAATTCATTAATTAAAGATGGAAGAATTCATCCAGCAAGAATTGAAGAATTAGTTGAAAAATCTAAAAATGAAGTCAATAGAGAAGTAAGAAATGCTGGCCAAAAAGCAATTTTTGAAGCTAATATAAAAGGCTTAAATAATGAAATAGTTGAGCTCATGGGAAGATTAAAATATAGATATTCATATGGAGAGAATGTTCTACAGCATTCTATTGAAGTTGGAAGATTTGCAGGTATGTTAGGAGCGCAAATAGGGCTTGATCCTGAAATTTGTAAGACTGCTGGTTTTCTTCATGATTTAGGTAAGGCATTAACTCATGAAATTGAAGGCCCTCATGCAGAAATTGGAGCAGACATTGCGGAGAGAAATAATTTGCCACCTAAAATTGTAACTGCTATTAGAGAACATCACGATAGAGAAATGTCTTCAGCTGAAAGTTATGTTGTTGCAGCAGCTGATGCTATAAGTGCTGCTAGACCAGGTGCACGAAATGACTCATTGGAAAGATACATTGAGAGACTAACTGCATTAGAAGAAATAGCTCTTAGTTTTGATGGAGTTGAAAAATGTTTTGCGATACAAGCAGGAAGAGAAGTGCGAGTTATGGTTAACCCAGAAGCTATTGATGATATAAAGGCTTCATCTCTTGCAAGAGATATTTCTTCTCAAGTAAAAGAAAAATTGAATTTCCCAGGTCAAATAAAAATAATCGTTATTAGAGAAACTAGAGCTGTGGAAACTACAGGAGATTATAGTTAGGAGAAAATTTGAAAACCTTAATGATCGGAGATATCGTTGGAAAAGGTGGGAGAAAAACTCTTAAGCTTGTTTTACCTGAAATTATTAAAAAAGAAAATATAGACTTTGTTATAGCTCAAGGTGAAAATTCAGCAGGTGGATTTGGTCTCACTATGAAGACATCCCAAGAATTTTTTGATTCAGGAGTTAATGTTATTACCTCTGGAAACCATATTTGGGATAAGCCTGATATATTTGATGAACTTGATAAAATAAACTCTAAAATTTTAAGACCTAATAATTATCCCTCTAATAAACCTGGAACTGGAATTTATTTTAATAATAATTTAGCAGTAATTAATTTACTAGGATCAGTTTGGATGGGTAAAATTGATTCTCCTTTTGATTCTATTAATTCTGTTTTAGACGAGCTAACAAATGTACCAATATTTATAGATTTTCATGCCGAAGCTACTTCTGAAAAAGCTGCTATGGCCTGGCATTTAGATGGAAAAATATCAGCATTGGTTGGAACTCATACTCATGTAGCCACAAGTGATAATAAAATTTTACCATTGGGGACAGCTTTTGTTTCTGATCTAGGCATGGTGGGAGCAAAAAATAGTATATTAGGTATGGATAAAGATGCTTCGATATCAAGATTTTTTAATGGTAAAAAAAATAGAATGACTCCCGTAGAAAAAGGTGAAATGATTTTTAATTCTGTTCTTATAGAAACTGACACAATTACGAAAAAAGCAGTATCTATAATTAGAATAGATAAAGAAATAATTATTTGATGTTTGCAGATTTACACATCCATACCGATTATTCAGATGGAATACACTCACCAGAATCTATTATAAAAAAATCTTTAAAAGCAAATTTTACTAAAATAGCCATCACAGATCATGATATTTTTTTAGGTAATATTGAAGCATCAAAAATTGTTAAGGAACGAGATTATGATTTAGAAATTATTCCAGGAGTAGAATTCTCTTCTTTTATGACAGGTAAAGAAATTCATATTATAGGGCTATTTGTAGATTTTAATAATTTGCATATTTCAAAATTGGTAGATGATATGCAAAATAAAAGAAAAAATACTGTCAAAATAAT
>Ga0163179_10003586_pt1 | contig 10527 bp, 6 predicted proteins | sample AtlANTMetagenome_FD_109643 | JGI IMG/M metagenome (GOLD analysis project Ga0163179, IMG submission 109643) | Marine eukaryotic phytoplankton communities from the Atlantic Ocean - Atlantic ANT 2 Metagenome | ecosystem: Environmental > Aquatic > Marine > Oceanic | place: North Atlantic Ocean... | reverse complement strand
TCGAACGCGCACTCTCCCAAAAAGGACTTGCCGGCAGCAACCGCGATTCTTCTTGCGGATACTGTTTGCGAGGCACAGTATTCTCACCCGACAGCAAGACCTTGATTGTCGCGCGGATGGGCGGCGGCGGACTCGCTGGCTTCGACGTCGACACATGGAACTACTTGGGCACCATCAAAGGCGAAAAGCCGACGCCGCGACACCTTGTCGTCTCTCCGGATCACCAGTGGCTCTACATGAGTTCCAACAGCTCCGGCTACGTCTCGAAAGCACCCATTTCCGAGGTCATCACCGCACTCCGAAACGCGGGAGGCGAGCGAAGTCGATATGAAGGCTGGAAATCCGTCTATGTGGGACCCGGGGCACGCACGATTGAACTTACCGGAGATGGTTCACTACTCTTTGCCGCAATCAATAACAGCGCAGAGCTCGTGGCGATTGATCCAGCATCTATGACGATTCTCACTCGCATCCGTACCGACTCTTATGCGGTGGGCCTGGATGTCGCTCCAGACGGGAGCCAAGTTTGGGTCACCTCCCAAGGCAAAAAAGGTGGGGGCGGAAACTCCGTCTGTATCTTCTCAGTCGAACGCACTCAGTAGCGCTGTCGCTTAGACTTCATCCGTGGGGTCGTCTTCGCGGAATTCAGCGCGACGTGTCAGCTCTTCTCGTTGTAGCTTCATGACCAAGTCACGCACCAACTGCGCGTCTTTGTAGCGCATGTCCAGAAAGGCAAGACCTTGACGCCACTGGACACGGCGGCGCCCCAATCGCAGACAGTAGACCATACGCGCATTCACGCTCGCAGTCTCCTCGCCCACTTTCAACTCCACACCAAATTCCGATCGTTCCGGCAGGCGCTTGTCCGTAATGAGACTACAACCGCCCAAGGAGATGTCCCGTAAACGCGCTTCCATGTAGTGGTCATGGGCGGGATTCATCAAACTACGCACCTCGATGGTGACCGTCTTCATTCCGTGGGTCACTGCGCGGTAACTCTCACGACGATTCACGAATCCCAAATGCGACAGCGCACTCTCTCCATCGAGGTCGTCCACTTTGGGTGCACCAAACGGAAGCCCGTGTTTCTTGAAATGAAACTCGTCGGTGCGCTCCAACTCTTCTCTCCAAAGAAAGAAGAAGGTATCCACGAAGCCTTCCCCGCCCCTTGGAACAAATCGGATGAGCGAATCTCCCGCAGTCAGATTGAGCTCCCCTGGAGGAGCGTCTTCACGACCTTTTGCCGACAAAACAGGCAACGCAGCCATTATTGGGAGTTCACCGCTCTCTGGGCCACCTGCAGGAAGAAACAAAACGCGAGCCGAGGTCAAGCAAATCCAACCTCTTCGACACATGTGCTTGCGGCCTTGGTGCAGCCCGGGTCCAAACAGCAGTACTTCTTCTTCATCGCCAGGACCAATCAAATCAGACCAGCGCTCTAAGAGCTGCATGATTTCCGGAGTGGCTCTGCGTGCACCGTGCAGAGGAACAATTGGGTCTCGCTCACTTTCAATACCCAGCAAAAGATCTTTGATCTCAGAGGCACGGTCGAGTGGCTTGGGCACCACGAATGCATATTCTTCTTGGCCAACCGAGATGACCAAGCGCCGATCGATAAGCCCCTCCACATCGACCCGAGTAATGTCGGATAAGGCCAAATCCAATTCACGCTGGAGTCCGATTAATGCTTCCAATCGACCCGCTGGCGTGAATTTGACGCGACTGCGGGTCAATACAATTTCCCCCGGCTGCGTCAATCCAAGTCCCGCGTAGAGGCTCCCCGTCCAAGTGGCCACAACAGCATTGCTCAACGCCGAACTGCTTCCTTCTTTTAAGGCAGACAACACGCCATACACGCGCGGAGACAACCCTCCTCGGAGGGTGTAGTCCTTGTCCTCTGTGCGAATCACCAACCGACGGCGCATACCTGTCAATTCAACGTCGGTGATGGCATCAATCGTTAAATTAATGCCCACTTCGCCCCAAATCATACTTTCAAGGGAGCGTCCCGGATCAAATCGCACACCCCGCTGCGTGACGACCAAATGCCCCCGAGTTGCCAAGAGACCGTTGATATAGAGATCCATCGGGCCTTCAATCACAACCGCTTCGTCAGACCCAAAAGCGCCTCCAGCCGGCTGATTCTGCAGTGCAGACTCTATCGACTCCAGCAATCCTGAAAGCTCGGTACCCATCAATGTACGGTTGTGATCGACGGTTCGAATCACCAACGTGCTCTCCATCCCATCGAGTTCCAGCTCTCGGACATCCCGAAGTGGAACCTCCCAAGGCCTGACCGGACTTGCGGCATCACGGACAATCGGGAGAAAAGACAGGCGTCGCAGAGACACACTCAAGACGCCTGGATAGGCATCTCCGTCGTCTAAACTCAAGCATTCCACGCGAGCGATTAGCTCATCGGAAGCGAATGCGGTTTCGGCCTGTGACATAAGTTCTTCTTTAATAAGTATGAATTCCAGTGGCACACCACTTGAAACCCAATCGATGCAGAACGCACCCTTTAGAATGGCTCTCGGCACAAAATGCCGTTAGCTTGAGGCCATGTCGGATGATGGAAATGGCAATCCTCCTTCGTGGGACGATCTGGTCAACCAAGTCCAGAGCGCTCTTGAGGAACTGAATCTCAATTCACCTGAAAACCAGGCACTATTTGTCGAGGGTTTGAAAGAGGTGATGGATTCTCTCGACGAAATGGGCTTCGATCTGGGCTTCCCGCACCCGGGAACCCCCCTTCAGAAAAAACCTGATATTCAGGTTTTCGAGGGAGGGAAAAAGGAAGCAGCAACAGCAGAAAACGGCGCAAAAGACGATTCCGAACCCCGCATCGAAGATGCAGATTCAGGTACGGAAAAAGGCGAAAAGAAACAAAAAAAATCCGCCAAAAATAAAAAGCGCCCCGATCTCAAAGTAGCCCCACCGGAACCGGACAACGAGGGTTCTTCGGATACGACAACAGAAAAACGGCCGAACCTCCCGCCTTTCGTGGGATTCCCACCCACGGATCCAGCGAGCCTCCGCGCGATGTTCAAGGTCCTTCGAATGGGCGAGGAAACCCCACAGTCGACAAGCCTCAGCCCCCTCGAAGCACAAGGCAAGATTCACCTCAAGAAAGACGGCATTCGCTTCCAGAATGTGTTCCGGGGTGAAACCGCTCGAACCTATCGCATTGAATGTCGCCAAGGCGGCCTACAGATTTACCTCAATGGAAAACCCGCAGAGGAAATCCAAGAAGGCCAATGCACCGACGTGGAAGCAGCCGTGATCCGAGTACAAGCCTCAAACGATGATGACGCAGAAGGGCTTTACGCCCGCTTGCGCGACTAAGAACGTCCACGCAGTAGCTGTCTCAGCCACTGGCTTTCGCAAGCAGCCAGAGGCCACCTAAGACTCCACCAACCACCATCACGACCTTCTGGCGATCCACAGGCGTCTCGCCAACGACCTCGCCGGTCTGTGCATTGATCACAAAACGCCAAGCCCGCTCTCGAAAGCGGAAAGCGCCGATATACACTGGAAGCATATAGAGCTTGTGATTCTCTTCTTCGACCATGGAACTCCCCACCGTCTGCAACAAGCCATGGTTCCGCTGGATATCGGACAGATGTACTGACGTCATCCGGTCATGAAGCCAAGCACGTGCGGCTTCCTCACTCACTGCAGGCACCTCAAATGGGATCTCTGCCATTTCCGCATTCCAAGGTTCCTGTTCTTCTTTCACAAAGGGATGCAACTCCTCAAGCTCCGCGGACGTGAGTCCCTGAGAGGCAGGAACCATGTCCTCATACACACCTTGGTCCACTCCACTCGTCGGCGCTTTGCCACTTTTCGTCGCAGCCGAAACCAAACCTCCCCAATGACTCTCCACCTCCCCACGAATCCACCAAGCGGGAATGTACATCAGACACAGATCAATCTGGAGGCTACGGAGTTCAGTCGGTGTCCACCAGCTTGCACGCGCCCACGAACGATACTGCTCATCCGCTACATCCTGATTCACTTTGATGCACAAGGCGGCATCGGGATCTGGTACCGAAGCTTCCTGCTCCGCCGGAAGTCCCATTTCCGTCGACCCGCAAAAAATGCACCGCGAGGCCTCTAAGGAGACATCGTAGACCACCGATCCACCACAGCACTTACACTGAACGACTCGACTCACTACTTTATCCCCTTAAACAAGAGGTAAAAGGCCAAAAGCGCACCCAGGGTGGCCACTACCACTTTCTTTGTTGACGTCGGGATCTCACCAATGACCTTACCCGTCTGACCATTGACCATCTGGCGGACCACTTTGTCTCCATGACGCCATGATGCCATCCAAACCGGCAGAAGCACGATCTCAACGCGCTCAAGATCGATATCCGTCTGAATACCCTCCACCGACCCCTCATCACCCGGCAACAGATATTGATTAATACGATGCGCCTCGAGACTCGCGACCTCTTGGCGCGCAATCTGCTCTCCAATCTCCCTATCTACCGACGGTACCTCCGCCTCAAAACCAGACACAAAGCGCGCATCAAAATCCTGGGCCAAGCCTAAATCAAACGGTTCCAACGCGTTCGAATCAGCTTCTGGAAGCCCCACAGAAGCACTTGCGAGGTGTCCGTACACAGACCGGATCGACGTACCTTGATGGGCAAACCACTCGGTTCTCCTGACCTGTCGTGTGCGTACTTTGCCCTTGGAATCCACATAGGTCACTGTTTCCCACCACCAGATACCCACCTTCGCTGAGAACTCTGACCTCGCCGTGCCCGTATGCGCCCAAAATGGAACCAACACACCACGAAGCTTGTGTTCATCCAGAATACCTTTCTTAATTTCATCCGGCGCCCAGAAATGACCCGCCAAATGCTCTTTGAGTTTCTGCTGCGCCACACTGCGCTCAATGCGAAAAGGCGCCACTTTATCGATATTGCCCGCTGCGGCATCGACGTCGACCAGCTGCGAATCACAATATGCACATTGCACACTGATGCCCCTCTCAGGGAATTCCGCTACTGCACCACAACCGGTGCACTGCTTGAAGTCTTGTTGTTCGGACATTGTGTCGTATTATCCCCAGACAAAAGAGAGGCTATACAGACTCATGTCCGAACTTGTCGATCAATTCTGCCCCAATTCGCACGATGCCGCGATTAGTGCGCTTTGTTGGGACCCCGAGACAGGCTCTCGCGCCAGTGCGGACACCACGGGGCGCGTGGCAATTACACGACGCGGCGAGAGTGCGCCCGGACTCGTATTTCAGCCCGGCGGACCGATACGTGGCGCAATAGCAATGTTGCGGGGTGGCACACTCATCGCAGTTGGAGATGACCACGGAAATGTAGGCGTCTATAAAACCAATCGTGAAGAAGCCATTTTTCGTGAGATCCGCGAACCCGCTGCAGGGTCGGTTCGTGCAATGCGTGCAATGGCACTTTCACCCAATGGTGCAAAACTTGCGAGCTTAGCGATCGATGGTCTCGTTCGGCTCTGGGACCTCGAGGCCGGAACAAGAATCAACGCCTGGCAGGGCTTTGGTGGGCGCTCCCTCTCCTTCGATACCAAGGGAGACCGACTTCTGTGTCTTACGGACGAAGGGCACCCTTGCTTAGTCGACCTTCTCAGTCGCGTCTCTCGTCCCATGGACAAACTGCAGAGTCCGGCACACACGGCACTCTTTACACGAGACAATACGCACGTCGTTTGCGCTGGTGCATCCGGTATTTCCTTATTGCGCGTCGCCGACGGACGGTTGTTGGCGTCCTTCGCCACAAAGGGAGGCTCAGGTGTGATCGGTCTTGCGATCTCTCCAGAAGACACCGAAGTCGCTGTGATCACACAGCGCTCCGCTCACTTCTTCTCTTTGCCTGATCTACAGCCCGTCCGGTCTGAAAAACACGGTGCACCAGACCCTACTGGAGAAAGCATCTGGACCGGCAGTGGTCTTAAAGTGGCCGGTTCCGACGGTCTGGTACACGGTGGTAGTCAAGGTAAATCCCTACCAGGCACAACCAAGGTGTCCGCTTTTGGCGCACTTCGTGCTGTTGCTCATGAAAACCATCTTGCGATTTGGCAAAGTGTGGAACGTCGGCTGCTTACGGATTGCGGAGGAAGCATCCAACAGATTGCCCTCGACCGGGAAGGTAACTACGCTGCCGTCCTACCCCGAAGTCGCCCCTTGGCTGTTTACCGCCCCGACAAATCCAAAGCATTCTTCGTTGCCGGCAAAGAGAGCATCAACGCGACCCAAATCGCCATCGGTGGCAGCATTCTTGCTGCACAACTCAAAAGCGGCGGAATTCGATGGTGGAATCTGTCGACAAAACAAGTTTTTGAGTTGCGTTGGCCAAGAGCGATGGCCCTTTCCGGTGGAGGAACCTGGTTAGGTGTCGTGACCCCCAAAGGCGCAGTCCGAGTCTTGGACCCCAAGACAGGCAAGGACATCGTGGAAGCCCCGATTCCACTGGCAGACGTCCCGATTAAAGCACTGAGCTTTATCAATCGTCGACCCGAGCTCCTCGTGCTCGATGAAGAGGGCGTCCTTGGTCATTACAATATTGCAGCAGGCATTCGAAGCGGACAGGCCCCCGAAGGAACGGACCTCCTCGACTTCAACATTAAGATCGACCAGATGTGGGGCATTACTGGCGGTCGATTCATCGCCTTGCGCGCACCACAGGATGATGAATGCACCATTCTACTTGTGGATGTCGACGGACAAGAAGTTTGTCTCGAAATCAGCGGCCTCCACCGACACACCTGGGTCGACCCAGAGAGTGGACATTTGTTTGAACCTGCACGCGCCAACGCCATTCTTGAACGGGACATCAAAGGGCGTGAATTGCGGGTATACCGTTCACTTCCAGGTTCTGAATGGCTCACCTTTGGCCCACGTGGTATCGAAGAAGCGTCCAAAGGTGCGGGACATGCCGTTGGCTGAAACCGATACACGCCCTTCGTCGTCCGCGACTGACTTCTCATAAAGCGGGAAAGTTCGCCGGATCGCACAGCCGTGCTATAGGTTTTGTCTCCCCCCCTTCGATTTCCTCCCCCCCTTCTTTCCTTTCTTCCCCGAAAAAACATGATGGAGCCACAGGTTCAACCAGTTGCCCTGCATGAGGCAACGCGTCGTCGCTATCTCTCTTACGCCCTCTCGGTCATTACGAGTCGAGCACTACCCGACCTGCGTGACGGACTGAAGCCGGTACAACGCCGTATTTTGTACGCGATGTACCACAATCTGCATTTACATCCAGAGTCCCGGTACCGGAAATCTGCAGCCGTGATTGGCGAGGTGATGGCGAAATATCATCCCCATGGCGACCAATCGATTTACGACGCAATGGTCCGCATGGCGCAGCCCTTTTCTCTACTGCACACCCTTGTCGATGGACAAGGCAATTTCGGTAGTCTTGACGGTGATCCACCTGCAGCAATGCGCTACACCGAGGCTCGACTCTCGAAAATCGCGATCGAGCTTTTAGCAGAACTCAAAAAACAAACCGTCCACTATCGCCCCAACTATGACGGCCAATTCTTTGAACCAGTGGTCCTACCAGCGCGCTTTCCGCAGTTGCTCGTCAATGGCACCGAAGGAATCGCCGTGGGCATGGCCACGAAGATCCCGCCACACAATCTTCGTGAAGTCATCGATGCCTGCGTAATGCTTATCGATGACCCAGAAACATCCATCAAGCGTCTATGCAGCAAGGTCAAAGGCCCCGACTTTCCAATGGGTGGGCGGATTTTGTCTTCGAAAGAAGAACTCCGAACCCTATATGAAACAGGCGGTGGCCCCGTTTTGATTCGCGGAGAAAGCGAGACTGAAAAGGTAGGCAGGAAGACCTACTTGATCATCACCTCCCTACCCTATGGCTTGAACAAAGCGCAGTTGGTGGAGTCGATCGGGCAGTTGATCCGAGAGCGAAAACTACCGCAGCTGACCGATGTCCGTGACGAATCCACCGAAGGAATCCGCGTCGTTTGCGAGCTCCGCAAACCACAGGACGAAACGGCAGCGCTCGCCTATCTCTACAAGCACACACGCTTACAGCAGCGCTATCACGTCAACCTCACCTGCCTTGTACCGACCGACAATCCCGATGTTGCTGCGCCAGCACGCCTCGATCTTCGCTCGATTCTGTTGACATGGCTGGATTACCGCTTTGAAACCGTACGGAAGCGCTTCGAATACGACCTGAGAAAACTGCTCGAGCGAATCCATATCCTGGAAGGTTTCGAGAAGATCTTCGATGCATTGGACCAAGCCATCGCGCTTATTCGCTCATCAGAAGGAAAACGTGATGCCTCCGAACGGCTCATGGATCATTTTGGTATCGACGATCTTCAAGCCGAAGCAATCCTCGAGATCAAGCTGTATAAGCTGGCAAAACTCGAAATTCTTGCCATACGAAAAGAGCTGAGTGACAAGCGTGCAGAGGCAGCCAGAATTGAATCGATTCTCGCCTCAGACGCGGAGTTGTGGGAAGTCATCCGTACCGAATTGTTGGAATTACGCAAGGAGTACGGCGTCCGCCGCAAAACCAATGTGGGCGGAGACAATGAAGAAATTGATATCACCTACTCCGAAGATGCTTACATCGTGGCTGAAGATGCCTATGTGATCGCAACCCGCGAAGGCTGGATTAAGCGTCAGTCGTCCTTTTCGAACATCGATAAAATTCGAATCCGCGAAGGCGATGCAATCGGCTGGATTATCAAGGCTTCAACGCGCTCGACCGTGACCTTCTTTAGTGACAAAGGCGTCGCGTATACCCTGCGCGTCGACGACATTCCCGCGACCACCGGATACGGCGAGCCCGTTCAGCGTCATTACAACTTTGCCGCCGGAGAGCGTCTCATCGGGATGATCTCCAACGATCCGAGAAACCTTCCCGAAATCTCCGACGAAGCCAAAGCACACGCAGAAACAGCTGAAAACCCGCCTCCACCATACGGAGTAGCGGTGACCAAAATGGGCCGAGGTTTACGTTTTTCCACGAAAAACTACGCGGAAGTCTCGACCAAAAATGGCCGAAAATGTGTCCGAATTAACGGTGATAGAGATGGAGTCGTCGCAGTTTGGCTCTCCGACGGGACCGAATTTGTAGGTGTTGCATCACGCAAGGGCAACATTCTTTCCTATACAGTCGACGAAATCGCTGTTGTCCGTTCTGCAGGAAAAGGCTTCCTCGCTATGAAGGTCAACACCGACGACGAAGTACTCGCTTTTGGCCTCTCCAAATCGGTGTATGACGGTCCCGAAGTGGTCACAAACCAAGGACGTTCCGAAACCGCTCGACACAGTAAGTTCAAGGGTCGTCGTGGTGGTAAAGGAGCGCTTGTCATGCGACGAGGCTTCTTTGCGGAATGGAAGCAAGATCCCTGCCTCATGATTGGCCAGACGGAGGAGGAATAAGATGTCTACCTCCACGAAATACACAGCCCAAGACATTACGGTCCTCGAGGGTCTTGAACCCGTACGCGCAAGGCCCGGCATGTATATTGGAGGCACAGGAAAAGCCGGTCTCCATCATCTTCTCTGGGAAATCGTCGACAACTCCGTAGACGAAGCCCTGAACGGCCATGCCTCGACGATTTCGGTCACGCTCCACAAAAACGGAAAGACCGCTAGTGTTCAAGACAATGGTCGAGGTATTCCTGTTGACCTTCACCCTACTCACAAAAAGCCCGCTTTAGAATTGATCCTGACCACACTGCATGCAGGTGGAAAGTTTGATCAAAAAGTGTACGCCACGTCAGGCGGGCTTCACGGTGTGGGCTCTTCCGTGGTCAACGCCCTTTCCTCTAGTCTGACAGCCCGTATCCGCAGAGGTGGAAAAGAGTACGAGCAGGACTATCGTCGCGGCAAAGCCGTCAGCGAGTTGCGCACAACAGGCTCATCCCGCCTGACCGGTACACGTGTCACGTTTACACCCGATGAAGACATCTTCGGTCCTGTACAGTTCGATACGGAAATGGTCCGAGAAGCATTGGAAGTCAAGTCGTACCTCAACAAGGGGATGCGCATCCAATTCAAAGATGAAGCATCTGGCACGAGCTTCGACTACCACCACGAGGGTGGACTCGCTGACTTTCTTTCAGCACGACTTCGCAAAACAGAACGCCGGAACCTCTGCCCCGAATCCTTTATTTGGGAGAGAGAATTCACCGGAACAATGTTGCGGCTCCAACTCGCCCTGACTTGGACTGACTTTCCTCGGGAATCCATCACCTGCTACGTCAACGGTATTCATACCAGCGACGGAGGAACGCACGAACAAGGCTTTCGCGAAGCCATCACGCGCGCACTGCGCAACTTCATTGAGACCCACGATCTGACGCCTCGCGGAGTGAGTCTGACCGCAGATGATATTCGAGAAGGTGTCTTTGGGATGCTCTCTATCTTCATCCGTGAGCCCCAATTCCAGGGGCAGACCAAGGACAAGCTGAACAATCCTGAGGTCAAGGCGCAGGTGGAAAGTGCTGTGCGACCCGCTCTTGAGCAGTGGCTCCACGACC
>Ga0163179_10003584_pt1 | contig 10530 bp, 10 predicted proteins | sample AtlANTMetagenome_FD_109643 | JGI IMG/M metagenome (GOLD analysis project Ga0163179, IMG submission 109643) | Marine eukaryotic phytoplankton communities from the Atlantic Ocean - Atlantic ANT 2 Metagenome | ecosystem: Environmental > Aquatic > Marine > Oceanic | place: North Atlantic Ocean... | reverse complement strand
GCTCAAATTGGGAAAAATGTCCATTTAAGTGGTGGCGTTGGGATTGGTGGTGTACTTGAACCTGCTGGAGCTTCACCTGTAATAATAGAAAAAAACTGTTTTATTGGTTCTAGAAGCATTATTGTTGAAGGGATTCATGTAAAAGAAGAAGCAGTCATTGGGGCAGGAACTATATTAACTTCATCTACAAAAATATTAGATGTTTCAAAAGATAAAACAGAAAATTTAAAAGGAGTAATACCAGAAAGATCAGTAGTTATTCCAGGAACTTATCCAAAAAAATTTAAAGGAGGTGAATATGGAGTTCCTTGTGCATTAATTATTGGTAAGCGAAAAGAAAGTACAAATAAAAAAACCTCTTTAAATGATGCATTAAGAGAATTTAGCATATCTATTTAACATGAATATTGGATTTGATGCAAAAAGAGCTTTTCATAACACACGTGGCTTAGGACATTACAGCAGAAATACAATAGAAAACTTAATAGCGCAAAACAACCATAATTATTTTTTATTTACCACAAAAGCTAAAGAATCCTTATTTGACCCAAAGGAAAAAAAATGTACGATTATCTCTAATAATTCTTTATTTAAATCTATATGGAGAAGCAAAATAATTGTTAATGATTTAAAAAAAAACAAGATTGATTTATACCATGGATTAAGCAATGAATTACCTTTTGGAATACATAAAACATCTATAAAAAGAATCGTGACAATTCATGATTTACTATTCATAAAACATCCAAATTTATACCCTATTATTGATCGGTTTATTTATAAATACAAAACAAGATATGCTTGTTTTGCAGCTAACCATATTATAGCTATAAGCAAAAATGTAAAACAACAATTAATTGATTTTTTTGATATAAACCCAAATAAAATCAGTGTTATATACCAAAGCTGTAATAACTGTTTTCAAAGAACAACAAACAACAAAGAATCAAATATTATCAAAAAAAAATTTAATTTACCTGAAAATTTTATTTTATGCGTTGGTACAATTGAAAAAAGAAAAAACCTGACACCAATAATTAAACAGATTAATAAAATTGAAGAAAAATTAGTAATTGTTGGAAAAAAAGGAAATTCTTTTAATAAAATAACTAATCATATAAATGAAAATAATTTAAATAATAAAATTTTATTCCTACACAACGTACCAAGTAAGGAATTAGCCTCTATTTATTCGCTATCAAATGCGTTGGTTTTTCCTTCCATAGATGAAGGTTTTGGAATTCCAATTATTGAAGCACTATTTAGTAAAACACCTGTTATTTGCTTTAACAAAAAAGCAACTATTGAAGCTGGAGGCAAACACAGTATTTATATAAATTCTGAAAACGAACTACCAGAAGTATTAAACAAATTAAGAAACAATATATCTTTTAAAAAAAATATAATAGAAGAGGGATATATTCATGCTAAAAATTTTTCTTCAAAAAAAACAACAAAATCATTACTTAACATTTATAAAAATGTAATATAATGAATAAACTCACTGCTATTATTCCAACATTTAATGAAGAAAGCAATATTGAAGCGGTTATTTCATCAGTAAGTTTTGCTGATGAAATAATAATAGTTGACTCTTTTAGTACAGATAATACTCTTACTATTGCAGAAAAGTATAATGTAAAAATAATTCAGAGAAATTATAAAAATTCGGCATCTCAAAAAAACTGGGCAATACCACAAGCAACTCATAATTGGATTTTAATTGTTGATGCTGATGAAAGAATATCAGAAAAATTAAAAAATGAAATTATTGAGACATTAAAAAAAACTAAAAAAAACTGTGGTTTTTGGATTAGAAGAGAAAATCATTTTATGGGCAAAAAAATAAAATTTAGCGGTTGGCAAAACGACAAAGTTTTTCGCTTGTTTACTAAAAACCACAGATATGAAACTAAAAGTGCACACGCTGAAATTATTACAAATAAAAATAATAAAACACTAAAAAATAAACTTACTCATTATACTTTTAAGTCTTATCATCATTATAAAAATAAAATTAATCAATATGCAATATGGCAAGCACAAGATCTTATTAAAACCAAAAATAATATTAATATATTTCACTTTTATATAAAACCTGTTTTCAGGTTCCTAAAACATTATATTTTTATGTTAGGTTTTCTTGATGGAAAAGCAGGTTTAAAATTATCTTTTTTACAAGCATATGGCGTATATTTAAGATATAAAAAATTGCAAGAATTACTACAAAAAAAATGAACTTAAGCAAACATATATCAAATCCTAATTTTACTCCTATTATTAAAGCGATAGAAAAAACCAAATCAGAATCATATGTAATTGGTGGCTTTGTTAGAGATTTATTATTAAACAAAAAAAACCCAAAAGATATTGATATCGTAACCTTAGGTAGTGGTATTGAACTTGCAAAAGAAATTGCAAAAAACTTACCTAATAATCCACATGTAAAGGTTTATAAGAATTTTGGAACAGCTCTCATAAAAAGCAACTCACTTGAAATTGAATGCGTTGGTGCAAGAAAAGAATCTTACAGAAAAGATTCAAGAAACCCTATAGTGGAAGATGGAAATCTTGAAGATGATCAAAACAGAAGAGACTTCACAATTAATGCTTTAGCAATTAGTTTGAATAATAAAAATTTTGGAGAATTAATTGATCCTTTTAACGGCTTAAGAGATCTAGATAATAAAGTTATTAAAACACCACTAAATCCAGATTTAACTTATTCTGATGATCCTCTTCGTATGATGAGAGCTATTAGGTTTGCCTGTCAATTAAACTTTCTTATTGAAGAAAAATCCTTAAATTCAATATCAAAGAATTCTGAAAGAATAAAAATAGTTTCAAAAGAGCGTATTACGGATGAATTAAATAAAATAATATTATCTAATCAAGCTAAAAAAGGCTTTAAGCTACTATTAAGAACAGGTCTATTAAATATTCTTTTTCCTGAAATGGTTGCGCTTAAAGGAATAGAAATTAAAAACAACATTGGGCATAAAGATAATTTTTACCACACCCTAGAAGTACTAGAAAATATTAGCCAAAATACAGCTAATTTATGGTTAAGATGGGCTGCTATTTTACATGACATTGCCAAACCTAATACAAAAAAATTTGAAAAAAAAGTGGGATGGACATTTCATGGTCATGAATTTTTAGGTTCAAAATTAGTACCTAAAATTTTTAAACAATTAAAACTTCCTTTAAACGAAAAAATGAAGTATGTGCAAAAGCTTGTTCTTTTACATCTTCGACCAATTGCTCTTGTAAAAGATATCGTTACTGATTCTGCCATCAGAAGATTACTTTTTGATGCTGGAGATGATATCGAAGATTTAATGATGTTATGCGAAGCAGATATTACTTCAAAAAACGAAAAAAAAGTAACTCAATATCTAAATAATTTTAAAAAGGTTCGTGAAAAAATAAAAAATGTGGAAGAAAGAGACCAAATAAGAAATTTTCAACCACCTATTTCTGGTGAAGAAATTATGCGCACTTTTAACCTACCTCCTTGTAAGGAAATTGGTGTGCTAAAAAAGAGTATTAAAGAAGCTATTTTAGAAGGAAATATAAAAAACAACTATAAAGAAGCATATAAGTTCATGTTGATTGAAGCAAAAAAGTTAAATTTGTTATAATCATGGTATTTATTTATAGAGTAGTATTAGATGCTAAAGAAGATATTTACAGAGATATTGCTGTTGACTCTTCTAGGAATTTAGAATATTTACATAAAGCAATCACTTCTTCTTTTTTCATAAAGGATAATCAAATGGCCTCTTTTTACAAAAGCAATCAAAATTGGGAACAGGGTGAAGAATATACTTTAGTTGAAACTGAAAAAAGCAAATATGCCTTTTTAATGAAAGGAGGAACATTAGAAAATATAACTCCTAACAAAAATGATAAATTAATTTATGTTTTTGATTTCTTTTTAATGTGGACTTTCTTTGTTGAATTAGTTGATATAAAAGATTCTTTTGAAGAGGACTTACCTTATGTGATAACAAAAATTGGTGATATGCCAGAAAATTCTATTGATCCAAATTTTAAATTTAGCCAGTTTGAAAAACCCCAAACTAATGAATTTAAAAATCTCTCTGATGAAGATTACTATTTATAATGGTATTGGAGGAAAATCATAAAAAAAAATTTAAGACTAAAGTTCATGAAGTTATTTTTGAAGCAGATACTTTTTATGGAAAGTTATTTGACATACTACTTCTTTTTTCTATTATATTAAGTATTTTATTAGTAATTCTTGAAAGTGTTGATTCTATAAATATAAAATATGGTAATGCATTAATAAAAATTGAGTGGGCATTTACTATCCTCTTTACAGCTGAATATATTGCTAGAATTTATTCAATTAAAAAACCAAAAAAATATATTTTTAGTTTTTATGGTATTATTGACTTTTTATCATTTATTCCAACATATATACTAGCATTTTTCACTGAATCTATGGCAATAAATAACTTTATAGTGATAAGAACTATTCGGCTATTAAGAGTATTCAGGATTTTAAAACTGGCTAGATATATTGATAGCTCCGACATACTAATAAAATCCATAAATGAAAGCAAAGGAAAAATTATTGTTTTTTTATCTGCTATGGGAACAATTGTCATTATTATTGGCACATTAATGTATGTTATTGAAGGAGGAGAAAATGGCTTTGATTCTATTCCTAAAGGAATTTATTGGGCTATTGTTACTCTAACTACCGTTGGATATGGAGATATTGCACCTCAAACACCCATCGGGCAGTTTTTATCTTCTATAATTATGATTATAGGTTATGGAATAATAGCTGTTCCAACAGGAATTTTTGCAGCTGGTTTTGCTAAAAAATCATCTCCTAAAGAATACAATATACAACCTTGTCCTAATTGCTGGTTCAATAAACATAATAAAGATGCCCGTTTTTGTAAAAGATGTGGTCATGAAATTAAGCAAGTTGAACTAGCAAAAAAATACAACACACAATCTTGTCCTAGTTGCTCGTTTGATAACCATGAAAATGATGCTACTTTTTGTAAAAAATGTGGTTCTAAGATTAATTTATGAAAACATTAGTCATACTCACAGGGCCAACTGCTGTGGGAAAAACTTCAATAAGTATTAATCTTGCTAAAAAATTAAAGACAGAAATAATTTCATGTGATTCTCGTCAATTTTATAAAGAATTAAAGATTGGTGTTGCATCGCCTTCTGATAAAGATTTAAAAAAAATAAAACATCATTTTATTGGAAATATTTCTATTCAAAAAAAATATAGTGCAGGCCTATTCGAGAAAGATGCTTTAAGGCTAATTGAAAATTTATTAATAAAAAAAAATCATGCACTTTTAGTTGGAGGTTCTGGTCTATTTATTGATGCTGTTTGTAATGGGTTTAATACCTTTCCTAATATAAAATCTAAAGTTAGAAATAAACTAAATGATCTTTTTAAAAAAAAGGGAATAAAGGCAATACAGCAACAATTAGAAAAACTTGATCCAACTTATTTTTCAGTTGTTGATATCAATAATCCTCAAAGAATTATTAGAGCACTTGAGGTTTGCCTTGTTGCCAACAAACCGTATTCTCATTTTTTAAATCAAAAAAAAGAAATTAGAAATTTTAATATAAAAAAAATATGTTTAAATATTCCACGTAATTTACTTTATGAAAGAATAAACAAGAGAGTTGATAAAATGATAGAAATAGGATTAATAGAAGAAGCCAGAAGTCTTTATCACTTTAGAAATCTTAATGCGCTACAAACTGTTGGATACAAAGAATTATTTACACATTTTGATGGCAAAACAACTCTGAATGAAGCAATTAAAGAAATCAAGAAAAATACTAGAAGATATGCTAAACGCCAATTAACCTGGTTTAAAAAAGACCCATCAATAAATTGGGTAAATAGCAAAGATCCTATTATTAACAGTAAAAAAGTTCTTGAATTACTTAACAATTAGCCTTTTAGTAATTGTTTTTTCTCCATCTGTTAATTGATACATATACATGCCTTTTTGAGAAACATGTTTATAAGTATACTTATTCTCACCTAGTTGTGTGTTTATTTTATCTTCAAAAACTTTATTCCCTATCATATCAAAAACTAAGAGTGTAATTTCCTTTTTTTCAAACATATTGAATTTAATTTCAGTATATCCACTGAATGGATTTGGGTAATTAGATACTCCTGATAAGTTATAAAGATAATTTGATTCAATTACAGACACTACTGAATCTCCTACAACTAAAGCAAAATCAGTAATTGTAGCAGGAAAAACATCATAAATTCCAAATGCATTACCATAAACATCAATATCAAAAACTATAGGATAAATACCCATTGGATCTGAAGTAGTTCCCAAAATATTTGCACATGCTGCTTGTCCACCTGGAAAGACACAAGATGAGGGATTACAAGTAAACGTAATTCCCGAAGGAAATCCAGAAGCTGAAGCAAGCTTAACTGAATCAATATTAGCTAATACAGGAAATGGGAATTGAGGAACCTCTACTGTGGTATCAGTCCAAACAACAAAACCTAAATATTCTTCATAATACTGCCCCTGTGGCACATCTGGGAAAACTGTAAAAGTATCCGTTGGCGTTATTAATTCATAACTACTAGATGGTGGATAAAAATTTGGTACGGTTAGTGAGTTATCAGGAATACACTGTCCCGTTACAAAAATTGTTACAATTGAAAACAAAAAAGTAAAAAGTATTTTTCTCATCATATTTAATATTTTAATTGGCGTTGGATTTCTTCCATTTCTAAATAATCTTGAGCTTCTTTAACAGTAGGAACAACTACGTCAGCCCATTTTTGCAATTTATTATTAGCAGATACTAATATAAAAGATTTATCGATTTGTTCAAATTTTAACTTAAATTCTTTTAACAAACTTATTGTTGAAGGTTGTAATTCTTTTTGTGTATAAAAATCTATTATAATGTTTTCTTTTTTATTCAATAAAACATTTAATAATTTTATTAATTTATTTTCTGATTTAATATTTTCAATTAAAGTAAAAGATAAATTTTTCATTTTTTTTGTACTAACAAATACAGTACGGCCATTCTTATAGCAACACCATTTTCAACTTGATTTAAAATAATTGCTTGATTAGAATCAGCAACTTCTGATGTTATTTCTATCCCTCTATTAATAGGGCCAGGGTGCATTATTAACACCTCTTTTGATAAAGAATTTAATAACGATTTGTTTAAACCATATTGCAAACTATACTCTCTTAAAGATGGAAAATAATTTGCATTTTGCCTCTCCATTTGAACACGAAGCATCATTGCAACATCACACCATTCTAGTGCATTTTTTAAGTTGAAATCTGATTCTACTCCCAAAGAAGAAATATACTTAGGTAACAAAGTTGCAGGGCCACAAACTCTAACCTTTGCTCCTAATTTTTGCAAACAATAAATGTTGGAAAGAGCAACTCTTGAATGTTTAACATCTCCAACAATTACAATTTTTTTACCTTTAATAGACCCTAACCTCTCTCTTATAGAATAAGCGTCTAATAATGCTTGAGTAGGATGCTCATGTGTTCCATCTCCTGCATTTACCACACTTGCGTTAATATTCTTTGCTAAGAACATAGCAGCACCAGGTTGCGGATGTCTCATTACAACTAAATCAACTTTCATTGCAAGAATATTGTTTACAGTATCAATTAATGTTTCTCCTTTACTAACAGAAGATGAAGATGAAGTGAGATTTACCACATCAGCTGTAAGACGCTTTTCAGCTAACTCAAATGAAAGTTTTGTTCTTGTAGAATTTTCAAAAAAGACATTTGCAATAGTTATATCTCTTAGTGATGGAACTTTCTTGATTGGTCTGCTTATAACTTCTTTAAAATTATCTGCTGTACTAAATATCAAGTTAATATCATCAATCCGAAGTTGCTTAATTCCTAATAAATGATTTACACTTAATTTACTCATAACTCACAGTGAAATTTTAATTAAAACAGCATCTTCTCCATCTTCTTCTTGCCATTTAACTTGTACTTTTTCTGATTTTATAGAATCTATTTCTTTACCCCTATAATTTGCCTGTATTGGAAGTTGTCTTGTGAATCTCCTATCAATTAATGTAACTAATTCTATTGACTTTGGCCTTCCGTAAGCTTGTATAGCATCTAAAGCTGCTCTAACACTTCTTCCTGTATACAAAACATCATCAACAAAAATTACTTTTTTTTCTTCTACCGTCATTTCTAAAACTGTTTTACTAGCATTTATAGGGTTTTCTCTACGCCTAAAATCATCTCTATAGAAAGTTGAATCTAAGGTGCCATAAAAAATTTCTTTTTTTGTTTGATTCTCAATAGCTTTTTTCAGTCTTAATGAAAAAGCAACACCTCTGGGCTGAAGTCCTATTAAAATTGATTCAGAAAAATCAGAATGAATTTCAACTAACTGCCTACTTATTCTATTAACAATTAATCTAATTTGTTCTTGATCTAAAATTTTCTTCTTATTCATTTTTGTTTTTCAACTTGAAAATTTAAAAAAAAGCCTCTCAATTATGAGAGGCTTTTTTCTACTTGTCATCTTTTTCATCTTTCTTTTTTGCTTTTGTCGTTTTTTTAGCTTTAGGTTTTTTTTCTTTCTCTTCTTCTGCTGCTGCTTTATCCATTTCATTTTTTAATTGATTTAGTGCATCTAAATCACCTAAAGTTGTTTTCTCAACATTAGATTGAACTTTCTTCAATCCTTTATTATTTTTCTTTTTACTTGAGATATTTAACTCATTTTGATTTCCTATCTGTTGGTCTTGAAATACTTGCGTGTGTGAGACTAAAAGTTTCCTTGCATCTTTTGAAAATTCTAATACTTTAAATTCTAATTCCTCTCCCTGTTCAATTGACTTTCCTGTTTCTTTAAAACTATGTTTTTTAGGAACAAATGCCTCTAAACCTTCTTGTTCAAATAAAATCCTTGCACCATTATTAATTAATTCAGAAACTTTTCCTTTATGTATAGATCCTTCATTAAAAATAGTTTCAAAAGCATCCCATGGGTCATCTTGAATTTGTTTATGCCCTAAACTCAATTTTCTTTCTTCTGTATCCAATTCAAGGACAACAACTTCTATTTCTTGACCCTCTGAAACAAACTCATTAGGATGTTTTATTTTTTTTGTCCATGATAAATCAGAAATATGAACTAACCCATCAATTCCTTCATCTAACTCTACAAAAACACCAAAGTTAGTATAATTAATAACCTTCCCCTTATGCTTAGAAGCTATAGGAAATTTTTTTGTAATATCTGTCCAAGGATCTGGAGTTAATTGTTTTAAGCCAAAAGACATTTTTCGTTCTTCTCTATCTAGTGATAAAACTTTAACCTCTATTTTATCTCCTACTTTCATAAAATCTTCTGCACTTCTTAAATGTGAAGACCAAGACATTTCAGACACATGTAATAACCCTTCTACACCAGGTTGGACTTCAACAAAGGCACCATAATCTGCTAAAACACTAACCTTTCCTTTAATTGTATCATCAACCTTTAATTTCTCATCAAGTCCAGCCCAAGGATGATCTGTAAGTTGTTTTAAGCCTAACTGTATTTTACTTTTTTCATTGTCAAAATCAAGTATTACAACATTTATTTCTTCATCAAGATCAACTATTTCGCTAGGATGATTAATTCTATTCCATGATAAATCGGTAATATGAATTAATCCATCTACACCACCTAAATCAACAAACACACCATAACTAGTTACATTCTTGACTACACCTTTTAATACTTGACCTTTTTCAAGTTTTGAAATTATTTCTTTTTTCTGCTCTTCAATATCAGCTTCAATTAAAGCTTTATGTGAAACTACTACGTTCTTAAATTCATGGTTTATCTTAAGAACTTTCAATTCCATATTTTTACCCACGTAAATGTCATAATCCCGAATTGGCTTAACATCAATTTGAGAACCGGGCATAAAAGCTTCTATACCAAATACATCGACGATCATTCCTCCTTTTGTTCTGCATTTCACATATCCAGTAACTACTTCTTGATTTTCACAAGCATTATTTACATTATCCCATGCTTGAAGAGTGCGAGCCTTTCTATGTGAAAGTACTAACTGGCCATTCTTATCTTCTCTTTTATCAACAAGAACTTCAACATGGTCTCCTGTTTTTAATTCTGGATTATATCTAAATTCATTTAACGAAATTACTCCCTCAGATTTTGAACCTATATCAATAATAGCATCTTTTGAAGTTAAGGCAATAACTTGACCTTTTACAACTTCATTTTCCACTAATGAACCCAAAGTTTCTTGATACATTTTTTCTAAAGAAGTTCGCTCTTCTTTATCATAATTTTTCATTCCACCCTCTATATTTTCCCAATCAAATTCTTTATTAGATTCCACTGGAGTATCTGTTACTGGAGTATCTGTTACTGGAGTATCTGTTACTGGAGTATCTGTTACTGGAGTATCTGTTACTGGAGTATCTGTTACTGGAGTATCTG
>Ga0163179_10003583_pt1 | contig 10530 bp, 5 predicted proteins | sample AtlANTMetagenome_FD_109643 | JGI IMG/M metagenome (GOLD analysis project Ga0163179, IMG submission 109643) | Marine eukaryotic phytoplankton communities from the Atlantic Ocean - Atlantic ANT 2 Metagenome | ecosystem: Environmental > Aquatic > Marine > Oceanic | place: North Atlantic Ocean... | reverse complement strand
TCTACCAATTTCACCAAATGAACATATTTAAAGAAAGGAATAGGACTTGAACCTATAACTGCAAAAGCAACCACATTTACAATGTAACGATATACCAATTAATCAATCCTTTGGGTAAATAAAAGGAATTGAACCTTTATTAATAGGAACACAAACTATAATTTTAACCATTTAAACTATACTTACCTTAACGTTTAATAGGACTTGAACCTATATTTTTAAATCCGTAGTTTAATATTTTATCCTTTAAATTATAAACGAAAATTTTATGCGTTAAACTTAAAATTTGTGTATGGTCTTCAGTTATTATAACCGATTCGGTTATTTGACGTAAATGTTACATATACAACATAAAAGAAAAAAACTGTTGAAACCATTGTTATAATCGAACCAAGCGATGCTAGAGTATTTCACTCATTATAAGCATCAGGAAAATCTGGTATTCGTCTCGGCATACCAGCTAGACCTAAAAAATGCATAGGAAAAAAAGTTAAATTAACACCTATAAAAGTAGTTCAAAAATGTATTTTTCCTAATGTTTCAGGGTAATCTAATCCAGTAATTTTACCAATTCAGTAATATCAACCAGCAAAAATAGCGAAAACAGCTCCCATAGAAAGCACATAATGAAAATGAGCTACAACATAATAAGTATCATGTAAGGCAATATCTATTCCAGAGTTTGATAAAATAATACCAGTTAAACCACCAAATGTAAATAATAATATAAAACCAATAGCTCAAAGCATCGGTGTGGCTAACACAATATTTCCACCAAACATGGTAGCTATTCAACTAAATACTTTAATTCCAGTAGGAACAGCAATAACCATTGTAGCGGCACTGAAATAAGCACGTGTATCAACATCTAATCCAACAGTATACATGTGGTGTGCTCATACAATAAACCCTAAAAATCCAATAGATAACATTGCATAAATCATACCTAAATTTCCAAATGGGGCTTTAGATGAAAAATTTGAAACAATTTGACTTATCATACCAAAAGCAGGTAAAATTAATATATAAACTTCTGGGTGACCAAAAAATCAAAATAAATGTTGATATAATACAGGGTCACCACCACCATTAGGATCAAAAAAAGATGTATTAAAATTTCTATCTGTTAATAGCATAGTAATCGCTCCTGCTAAAACAGGAAGAGATAATAGTAATAAGATAGCAGTAATAAAAACAGATCAAACAAAAAGAGGAGTTCGGTGAGCTGTCATTCCAGGGTTACGCATATTTACAATAGTAACTATAAAATTAATAGCACCTAAAATTGAAGATGCACCAGCTAGGTGTAAACTAAATATAGCTATATCAACTGATCCACCCGAGTGTGCTTGAATTCCAGCTAAAGGTGGATAAACTGTTCATCCTGTACCAACACCCGCTTCAATTAAAGAAGAAGATAATAATAAAATTAAAGCAGGGGGTAATAATCAAAAACTTATATTATTTAATCTTGGAAAAGCCATGTCACAAGCACCGATCATTAATGGAACGAATCAATTACCAAAAGATAAAAAGCATTTTTTGCTTTTTTCTTAATAAAATTGAATTTGATAAAAAATTTATCATTCAACTTAAAAACATAAATTTGCTTAATTATAAATTTTTAATATTTTCTTTAAGTGAAGTATAATTTATAATTTGTAAAAGAGAAAAATAAAGGATAAACAGTAATTTAGAAAAAATAATAATTATATTATAATTTTTCCGCTAATCAAGAAATATATTTTTCTGTTGAAACAGATTCAACAACAATGGGCATATTCCCATGACCAACACCACATATTTCAGAACATTGACCGTAAAATACGCCGTCTCTTAATAAAAATAATGAAGTTTGGTTTAATCGACCGGGACAAGCATCTACTTTTATACCCAGTGATGGAACGGCTCAACTATGCAATACATCAGCTGCAGTAATTAATAAACGGATATGAGTTTTGAATGGTAAAACTACTCTGTTATCTACTTCTAATAGACGTAGTTCCCCTATTTCTAATTCATCTTCAGGAATAATATAACTATCAAAATTAATTGAACCACTTTGTAGTTCAAAATCAGAGTATTCGTAGCTTCAGTATCACTGGTGCCCAACACATTTTATTGTTAAAGAAGGATTTATTACTTCATCAATAGAATATAATAAAGCAAATGATGGTAATGCTACAACAATTAAAATTAAAGATGGTATCACGGTTCATACGATTTCTATAAAAGTACCATGTACAACGGCTCGTGATGCAGTATTTACATTTTCAGAATTTGAAAAATAACCAAGAGTTCTAATAACTACTACAGCAACAAAAAAAGTAATAAAAGTAATAAAAAACATTAAATCATGGTGTAAATTGATAATACCTTCCATTATTGGAGAAGCACTATCTTGAAATGATAATTGTCAAGGTGTTGACGAATCAAAAAAATTAAAAAATAAATTCATCAATTTTTATTTATTAAATAATTATTAAAAAAAATTTGTTAAGTAAAGGATTTAAACCTCTATAATTACCCGTATAAATTTTATAAGCATCGCATAATGTTATATTTTTTGGTATTTATAAAATTAATAAAGTAACTATTTTATCAATAAAATTAACTTATTATAGCTAAATAATGGGATTGAACCATTTTTTTTCGATTACAAAACGAATGCTTTACCAATTAAGCTAATTTAGATTCACATTTTTTATAATTTATTGATTATTAATGTTGTAAATTTATTAATTTTTTTTCAATTAAACCTAAAGAAGGTAAAATTATAAGAAAATAAGCAAAATAGTAAACACCAGCTATTTGTCCTATTTCAATAAAAGGACTTTCAGGTGTCTGTTGCCCAATATACCCCAATAATATAAAATCAGCAATGAAAAACCAAAAAAAAAATTGATGTAATGGTCTATATAATGAAGATCTAATATTTGAAGTATTTATAAAAGGTAAAAGCAATAAAACAAGTATTGACGCAAATAATGCTAAAACACCAGCTAATTTATCTGGTATGGATCGTAATATTGCGTAAGATGGTAAAAAGTACCATTCAGGCACTATATGCTCTGGTGTAACCATTGGATTAGCAGGTATATAGTTATCTGAATGTCCCAAAACATTTGGTGCAAAATAAACAAAATAAGAAAAAAAAAGTAAAAAAACTATAAAACTCAAAGTATCTTTAATAAAAAAATAAGGAAAAAAGCTTATTTTATCACTAATTGAAGCAATACCCAATGGATTGTTTGAACCGTCTTGGTGAACTGCTGCCATATGAACAATAACAGCTCCTGCTATAGCAAAAGGTAATAAATAATGCAAACTAAAAAAACGATTTAAAGTAGCATTGTCGACACTAAAACCACCTCACAATAAAGTTACTATCTTTGTTCCTACTATTGGGAAAGCACTAAACAAATTTGTTATTACAGTTGCTCCTCAAAAGCTCATTTGACCTCACGGTAGAACATAACCCATAAAAGCAGTCGCCATCATCAAAAGTAATATTACCGTACCCAAGATTCACACGAAAGCACGTGGCTGTATATAAGAACCATAATATAAACCACGACCAATATGAATATAAACGACAATAAAAAACATTGAAGCTCCATTTGCATGAATATAACGTAATAATCATCCACCGTTAACATCACGCATAATATGCTCTACGCTAAGAAATGCTAAATCAACGTGTGGCGTATAATGCATTGCTAAGGCAATACCAGTTAGTAATTGAATAGTTAAACACATTCCTGCTAAAAAACCAAAATTTCAAAAATAAGATAAATTTGAAGGAGTTGGATAATCAATTAAATGATCATTTATTATTTGAACTATCGGTTGTTTTCTAATAGATAATAACATCAAAATTTTTAAAAATTAATTAAAGGTTAAAAATGGATTTGAACCATTTTCTACGCATTTGCAATGCACAACATTACCAAATATGCTATTTAACTCGTTGTTTTTTAAACTACTACAAAAAGTGAAAAAATATTTCTTTTTTCGTGTAAAAGACTCTATTTTTACAAACAATTTTTCTTTATACCGATCTATGTTTTTATATTTAACGATAAAATAAAAATATTTGTATAAATTATAATCAAAAATTTTTTCAAAGATATTTTCAAAAATTTATATGCTTTCATTTTTTATATATTAAAGCGTAACTTCTCAACTAATTAAATATTGATAATAAGAGGCTTTTTTAAAATATTCTTTTCATACTAATTTTAAAACTTTTCATTTTTTATCAATTATTCTACCAGATAGAAACAAAACTGATTCACATCGTTTTAAACCCAACTCAAGTAAAATATTATTTGACGAACAGTCAAACCCTTTCCAGCTTTTACACCAGAAGGATATTTTTAGTCGACATCGAGGTCACAAACAAAAAGGTCGTTTTGGTCACTAACTTTTTATTATTCTGTTATCCCTTAGGTAGCTTTTATTTGTTGAGTAATATTTTTTTCAGTCAATTATATTAGATCACTAAAACCAACTTTAAGTTTTTGTTTAATTTATCAATTTTACAATTTAGCAAATTTTGTTTTTGTACACATAAATAAAATTTTTTATTTGAATTTACCTTTTGTACTTCTTTGTTACTTTTTAAAAGAATTTCGTCCCAAAAAAACTACCAAATTACAATTTTCCATTTAGTTATTAAAAATTAACAAAAGAACAATATTTCCAAAAGAAATCTATCAAAAATTGAATTAAAGATTCTTGTTTAGTTTATCTATACATTATTGTATAATTTTTATAGTAGTAATTTATAGTAAAGCTCTAAAGGGTCTTTTCGTCTTGGTATCAATTAAACTGTATCTGCACAGTTATTACAATTTCACAAAAATAAATCGCATGACAGCGAGTGAGTCATTTCAAGATTCATGCGGGACCATATTTATTGGACAAGGAATTTCGCTACATTATAATCCTCAAAATAAGACTTCTATTTACTTGTCATTATTAAAAAACGTTAATTTCTTTTTTTTTGTATTCAAGCATTGAGAACTGATCAAACCATATACTTTTTATTTTTAAATTTGCATAGTTTTGTGTTTTTAGTAAACAGTTGCTAACTCTTATTTTCTTAACTAAAATATAATCAATTATTTTAGTTATTTCTTTTTCCTAAGTTACGAAATCATTTTGCCGAATTCCATACGATTTATTAATTTTTTCATAATTTATATTTTTAAATATTTATTTATCTGTTTCGAATTTAGTACAAATATATTTTATTATAAAATAAACAAAAAATTTTTCTAAAAATTTGAAAAGATTAAAAATTTTTACCTATAGTTTTTTTAATTATTTAAATTTTGTTTTATTTTGTTTATAATATAAAATTACCACATTTTTTTCAATTTTCATCTAAAAATAAGTGTTTGTATAACTTTGTGTGACAAAATATTACACAAAAAATCCTTTAATTTATATGAAAAGTTTTATCTTTTTTATTGTTACTAATTTCGACATTATTTTTGTTGATTTTATTTATTTATTTCACAATAAATATTTATTTTAATACAACATATTTTGTTACAAACAAAAAATATTTTTTGTTTTGATTTTTCGGTGAAATTATATTTCATTATATTTTCGGTTATATTTTATAAGCAAGTAAACTGTTACGTTATTTGATAAAAGATGGCTGTTTCTAAGCCTACAAATTAAAAGTCTCATAAAAAATTATCCTTATCTATTTTTCTTAAAAACCTTAAAAATCAATCATTAAGTTGTTTCTTTTTTGACAATAGACTTTTTCGCCAATTGTCGTACTGTTTAAAAAAGTTATTTTTAGTTTAATTTTTTTTTGTAATATCTTGAAATACCCGTAAAAAAATCAGTGCTTTACCAACATTTATTTTATTAAACGCTTATCTAAAAAAAATTTCACAAAATACAAGCTATTTCCAAGTTTGATTAGCCTTTCACTACTATTCACATTTCATCTCAGTTTATTGTAACAAACACGAGTTTAACCTTTATTTTTATTTTTAATAAAAAAGCAGTTTGAATATGAATAGATCACTTGGCTTCGTGTTTATTAATACTAACTATTTTTCATTTTCATTTAGCTTTTTAAGCTTGCTTGTACTAATAAGTAGTCGAACCATAATGCAAAAGGTACATTTTTTAAAAAAATTGTTAAAAAATTTTAAATTTATTTTTACCGAGTTTATAAAACTTTCCTTCACAGTACTAGTTAACTATTGATGTAAAAAAAATAATATAAATAATATATAAATTAATGAAACTGATATTCCAATTTATAGCTTAATAACCTAAACTATTTTTTTTATATTTTTTTTATTTTTGTTTTTTTACGGGTATATTTACCCTTTGTTTGTTCAAAACAACAAAAATAATAACATTTTCACTCACCATTACTCATGTTTTCTCTTTTGATTTTATATAAATAAAGTTACTTAGATGTTTCAATTCACTTCTTTTTTTCTTTTAATATAAAGAGGTTTTCCTTGAGAAATTGCTTAATTTATAAAAAATTTAAAACACTTTTCGTTTTTTATAACGTCTCTTTTTTTACCCAAGTTTTCTATTTAAAATTAATAGTTTTTTCACAAAAATTTTAATAAAAGATCAATATGTCAAAATATTAAACTTGAATTTTGTTCTCAATAAAATTAGATATATTTTTTGATATTTAAATTATAAAAAAGATAACTTTTCAAAGTATTATAATTTTTGTGTTCACTTTTTTAGTTATTGTTTAATAAAAACCATACTTTACTGATTTGATTGAAAAATAATAATTTTTTACCAACATCAAATTCCTTTAATGTTACTTTGTTACAACTTGTTCACAGTCATTTCAACAACATGCTTTATATTTTTTTTAAGCTTAAAAATTTAATTAGTAATTAAATTTAGCGTTTATTTTATACAAATAAAAGTTGCATAAATTACCATGAAATGATGGGCGATAAGTAAAAAAGAAATTGTTGTTTTTCACGATTCCATTCTTTTAAATCATTACTATTTATTCCTTCTTCATATTTTTGAGTTACAAAAAATAATCCGTACTAAAAAAGAATTTAAAGTTTTGTATGTTTTTACAAAAAATACTACTTTTTGTTTCTTTTAATGTATCACATTTAAAGCCCTATTTCATAAAAGTCATAAAGATTTAGACATCATTCTTTTTCATCTTACTTATGGTAAGCGTTTTTTTATAAAAAAATTTTAATTTAAATAAAAATAAGAGTTACGTTCTTTCTTAAACTTAATTAAACATTTTGCAACAAGAACTGACGACAACCATGCAACACCTGTAATTTCGAAAAATCAGGTATTTCCTGAAAACAATAAAATTATTCAAGAAAAGGTAAGATTTGCGTGTATTATCGAATTAATTAACAATGATCCACAAATATTTTTTCTTCTCATCTAATTCTTTAAATTTCATCCTTGCGAATTTACTATTTAGGTAGAAAGTTTTGTGTTAACAATTTTAAACAATCATAGTTGATAGCATTGAACTATAAGGGTATCTAATCCTTTTTGATACTCAAGCTTTAGCGAAATTAAGGGTCAGTTTAAGATAAAAAATTTATCTTTTTTTTAGAGTATTTTTTTCAAAAAATGGTATTCTTAATTTTATCAATATATTTTATCATTACTGAATTAGTTCTATACTCTTAAAAAAAACTCAAAGTTATTTTTAATTGAATTTTTTTAGAATTTTTTTCTATGTTTTTTTTCAATTTATTCCCCCAAAACGCACTTTACACCTAATTTTGTCGTTTAACGGTTATTTGTTATGTATTACCGAACCATCTGGCACATAATTTGGTCAAATTTTTTTAATTTAAAACAACAATTTTAAAATTTTTTTGGTTATTTATATAAAATTACAATAAAAACCACTCAAAGTTACTGAATCAAAATTTCTTTCATTGTTCAATATTCCTAACTGCGTTTCTATTATAGAAATTAGCTATTTTTAAAAGCTAATAAGGCAAAAAACCGTGAAGTTTTGCTAAAAATCGTCGACTTGATTTTGAATAAAAAATCAAAAATCTAATTTTCAAAAAGTACAAAAAAAAGCGAAATTTATCTTTTTTTATATTAAATATTCAATTTATCTTTTTTATAGTTTCTTTTTTTTTCCTCTTTTTTTACCACAAATAAAATTATTTGTTGATTTGCATGTTAATGTACTTTGATACCGTTCAAACTAAGCCAGAATCAAACTTAAAAATTAAAAAAAAAATCCGTAATAAAACATAAATTTAAAATAAAAACTTACAACATAAAGCTTCTCGTATTCTTTTTAGGCAAATGCTATTTCTAATATATATAATTTTGGTTTCGATTTTATTGAAATTCAACCAATTGTTTTAACATTTTTAAATAAAGCTAAAAAAGAAACAAAAGAACAAACAAAACCTCCAATAGCAGTTGGCATTACAAAAAAAAATATCATTAAAAATGCATGTGATGTTACTAAAACATTATATAACTGGTAATTCCCTGATAAAAAGGCATCACCACATTGAGATAATTCTAATCTCATTGCCATCGAAACAATTAAACCAAGAACACCAGAAAATGCACCAAAAATAAAATATAAAGTACCAATAATTTTATGATTTGTTGAGTATAACCAGCGGTTAACTCAAGCGTTTTCAAAAATTGATAACATCAAAAAAAATTAAAAATTTTTATATAAGTATAAATAAATAAAAAATATAGAATTATTTTAGGTGATGTGATTCGAACACACGATATGTTTTAAAGCATATAAAGATTTAGCAAATCTTCACTATAAACCAACTCAGTCACACCTAAAAGTTTTCAAAGTAATCAGATTTGAACTGATAATCTTTAGCTCCCAAAGCTAATGTGATACCTAATTACACAATACTTTGTATAATATAAATATTTTAAATAGAAAAACTAATAAAATCTGTTAAATAAATAATAATGTCTGGAAAAATCAAAAGTGTTAAAATAAAAATTGTATTCATTGAGATAATTAATTCAGGTGATTTCATATTGCTAAAAATTCAAATGTTTGAATTTTTATTACGAAAAAAGAAAGTTTTTATTATACGAATATAATAATAACAACCAATGCAACTAAAAAAAGTAACAAAAATCGTTAAAATTATTCAATTTTGTTGAATTAATGCAAAAAAAACAAGTAATTTACTATAAAAACCAGATAAAGGTGGTATACCCGCCGTTGATAGTAATATACAAGAGAACGCAAAAATTAACATAAAATTTCGTTTTGCAGTATCTGATCAATTTATTAAATACTTTAAGAAATTTTGATTAGAAAACGAAACAATAACAATAGAGAAAAAAACCACATTCATAATTATATATATTAAAAAGTAAAAGCTAAAAGCTTTTATAGCAAAAGTAGAAAAACAACAAAAGGAAAGTAAAATAAATCCAGTGTGAGATATTGCAGAGAAAGCCAATAAACGTTTTATTTTTTTTTGATATAAAGCAGCGATATTACCTAAAAATATTGAAAAGAAACCACAAAAAATACAAATATTTGTTCAAAAAGAATAATATAACCCAAAAGTTAAAAAGAAAATTTTTGCAAATAAACAAAATAAAATAGCTTTTGGTATTAATACGAAAAACATCGTAACAGATAAGGGAGAACCTTCATATACGTCACAAACTCAAAGATGAAATGGAAAAGCACCTTGTTTAAACAAAAACGCTGATAAAAGCAATAATAACCCTCAAAAAAAAGGTGGAATTTGATTTACGAACAAAAAAGTGATTTTTTGTATTGTTTCAAATGATCAAGCTGACGTAAATAAATAAATATTAGCAAAACCAAATAATAAAAAACCAGAAGCGAAAGATCCTAAAATAAAATATTTTAATCCAGCTTCACCTGAAAATTCAGAATTTTTTTGAAAAGCAGATAATGTATAAAACACCAAACTTTGTAATTCTATTGCTAAATATACAATTAATAAATTAGATGAAAAACAAAGTAACAATAATCCAATAAAAGAAAGCATAATTAATATCTCATATTCTTGTTGAAATGATAAGCGGAACGAAACGTATTGCTTTGATACAATTATAACATATAATGTCGTAAATGTTAGTATACCTTGAAAAAAAAAGCTAAAACAGTCTTTTTTAAAACAATCAGTTATTGAAATATAATTTATATTATCCATAAAACCTAATGCAAAAATTAAACTTACTAATATAATTTGTGAATAATTGTTAAGTGAAAAAGATAATACTGAAGATGAGTACTCATTTTTTATGAAAAATGAAATAAATCCTAATAGTAAAATTACATAACTTAAAATTATAAACTCGATAAAAAACATCGTATTTATTTTATTTAGTCTGAAAGGATTTGAACCTTTATTGGGATATTATGAGTAACCTGTTTTAACCATTAAACTACAAACTTTTAGTATAATAGGATTCGAACCTATAACTTTCAAATTATCAATTTGACACTCTAACCTAAAATTGAGTTATATACTTTGAAAT
>Ga0163179_10003582_pt1 | contig 10535 bp, 7 predicted proteins | sample AtlANTMetagenome_FD_109643 | JGI IMG/M metagenome (GOLD analysis project Ga0163179, IMG submission 109643) | Marine eukaryotic phytoplankton communities from the Atlantic Ocean - Atlantic ANT 2 Metagenome | ecosystem: Environmental > Aquatic > Marine > Oceanic | place: North Atlantic Ocean... | reverse complement strand
GTCGGGTGGTGGTGGCGGCGGTGGTGGCGGCGGTGGATTGCTGGGCAGTCTTGCCGGAGCCGCACTTGGAGATGCAGGAGGGGGGCTCGTCGGTTCTTTATTGGGACTCGGGGGACAGGGCGGAGCCGCGACTTATAGCTCCTCAGGTTCCTTCAAAATTGTGACTGAACCTCGACTCAATTTCTTGATCGTGCAGGCGAACGCTGAGGACATGCAATTGATTGAGTCGATGTTGGAGATTATCGATCAGCGTCAGAGCAATGTTGTCGTCGAAACGATTCCCGCACCTCGTGCCATTCCTGTGAGATACGCACCTGTGAATGAAATTGCTCAAGTCGTGCGAGAAGTGTATGCGAATCGGCTTGCGAATGGTGGTGGTTCCGGCCGTCAACGACAGCCGAGTCCCGAGGAATTTATTCGAGCCTTACGAGGTGGCGGTGGAAATCGATCGAAAAACGATCGTGCAGCCGAGGAACAAACGAAAATGACGGTCGGGGTCGACGCCCGTCGCAATTCACTGATCGTTGTTGCCCCCGATGGGTTGTTTACCGAGGTTCAGACCCTCGTCGAACAACTGGATCAGCCGAATTCAGAAGTCATGGAGACCTCTCGAGTGGTCACCTTACGCGAGGCCGATCCGGAACTTGTTCGGCAAGCACTGTCGGCGTTGGTCGGCGAGTCGAATGCCTCTGGGGCCTCGTTGGGCGCGTCCGCTGGGTCTTCTGGAGCCGGTGCTGGCGGCGGTTCTTCCTCTAGCAGTTCGGGATCAGCACGTGAACGGTCATCCGGAGATGGACGTTCCGGCTCGAATTTTGACCGCTTCCGGAGACAAATGGAGTTCATGCGTGCCATTCAGCAGCAGGGTGGCAGGTCTGAAGGCGGTAAGCCATCGCGAGACTGATCCGGTTGCCTCCGGTTTTCGCGTTTGAGTGAGTTATGTATCTTGCTGTGCATGACTCTCAATTATCTTGACTGGCTTATTATCGTTTCGTACTTCTCGGTCACCCTCGGCATTGGCTTGTGGTTTAGTCGTCGAGCTGGACGAAGTCTGACGGATTACTTTATTTCAGGTCGATCCTTGCCATGGTGGATCGCTGGAACGTCCATGGTGGCAACGACGTTCGCCGCCGATACCCCGCTGGCAGTGACGGGCCTGGTTGCCAAGAATGGCCTCGCCGGTAATTGGTTCTGGTGGTCGTTTGCTCTGGGGGGCATGTTCACGGTATTCATCTATGCGCGGATGTGGCGTCGTGCCGAGGTGTTGACGGATGTTGAATTGGTCGAGATGCGCTATTCCGGACCGCCCGCTGCCGCGCTTCGATGTGTGCGAGCACTTTACATCGCCTTGATCGTCAATCCGATCATTATCGGTTGGGTCACGGGAGCCATGTTGACGATCCTGAAGGAGACCGTGCTTTCAGGGGCTGGTCCTATCGTGGGCGACGGCAGCTGGGACGATTGGTTAGTGATCGTCGCCTGTCTCACGGTGGTGGGTGTTTACTGTAGTCTTTCGGGACTATGGGGCGTGGCGATTACCGACTTTATCCAATTCTTCGTTGCCATGATCGGATGTATTCTGTTGGCCTATGTTGCTGTCGATTATGTCGGGGGTATGGGCGCGCTGCAGGCAAAGGTCACGGAACGATTTGGTGATGATCAGGCATTTCGATTCTTGCCCGACTTCACCGCAGCAGATCCCTGGATGCCGCTGCATATTTTCATGGTCTTCCTGTTCGTGCAGTGGTGGGCAACTTGGTATCCCGGAGCGGAGCCGGGCGGTGGCGGCTACATTGTCCAACGCATGGCTGCCTGCAAAGACGAACGACATGCCCTGTTGGCGACGCTGTGGTATCAATTTGCGCATTATTGCATTCGACCCTGGCCTTGGTTGATTGTGGCCTTCGTCGCGCTGGCGACCTATCCCGAGATACGCGAGGTGGGACTCGGCAATGAGGTTCCCGGTCAACCGAATCTGAAAGCCGACAGCGGTTTTGCCTGGGTGATTCGAGACATGAGTCCCCATGGGTTAAGGGGTCTGATGCTGGTGACTTTCTTTGCCGCCTTCATGTCGACCATCAGCACGCAGATGAATTGGGGTGCCTCTTATCTGATGCGCGACGTCTATCAACGCTTCTTGGCTCCCATGGCTCCGGAACAGCATCTGATGTTAGTGTCTCGCATTGTTTCGCTAGGAGTTTTGGTGTTGGGGGGTGTGGTCGCTTATGCGATGCGAGATATTTCTGTCGAGGAGGCCTGGAAATTGCTCGCTGCCTTAGGAGCGGGGACGGGGGCCGTCTTCATGTTGCGCTGGTTTTGGTGGAGGATTAACGCCTGGTCCGAAATCGTGGCGATGATCGCTTCACTGGTTTACTTTCTGATCGTCAGGTTTATGGTGGCTCCGCGAATCTCCTTTCTGGAACCGCCTGAGATGCAGGGCTTCGTCGTCGCCATTGCGACCATTGCCACATGGCTACTTGTCACCTTCATGACCGCACCTGAGTCTGACCAGACCTTGTTGAAGTTCTATCGAAAAGTTCGTCCTGGTGGACCCGGTTGGAAACCGATGGCAAGGCAAGCCCCAGAGGTTGATGTCGATCGCCATTTGGGGTGGGCTGTCTTGGCCGCCGTGCTTGCCGCCTGCACGATCTACCTGACCATTCCGACGATCGGCATGATTCTGTTCGGTCAGTATGCACGGGGAGCTGTTTGCATCGTCGCCGCTCTGGTTTGCGGCGGGATCGTGTTGTGGCTCACACGTCGAATTGGCTGGGAGAAAGTGGTTTAACTCACGATTGTTGGAGAGATTCGTATGAAAGCTAAAAGTGAACTTGAGCCGATCATTGATCAGATTCGCTCAGCCGATAGCCCGGTGGGGATGGATGCGGTCTACGTCCATGCATTGATTCTGGACAAGCTGACCGCGATCGAGCAGCGGCTCGATCGGCTTGAGGCCGAAGAGCGTCGTGACTCGGCAGAGTAGCTATCCGTTGATCGCTCACTTTTCGACAAGACCTTCACGGCAACGCGTGCCATACGGAGGTCGATTGCGTCGGCTGGCCAACGAACTCGCCTCCTTTCATCATTAGCAAACGGAAAGAGACTCTCCACGATGTCCACGCTCATCAAGAATGCCAAAGTTGTATTGCCGCACGAGGTAGCCGATGTCGATGTGCTCGTTGACGATGCTCGGATTGCCGATATCGATCCTGCTATGCAGATCTCGGCAGATGAGGTGATTGATGCGTCGGGTTTGCATTTGATTCCCGGCGTGATTGATGACCAGGTTCATTTTCGAGAGCCAGGGCTGACGCATAAGGAAGATCTCGCTCATGCAAGCGCGGCCTGTGCGAAGGGCGGAGTGACCACGTTTTTCGAAATGCCGAACACTTCGCCGACGACCACCACCTGCGATGCGCTCCATGCCAAGCTGGAACTTGCAGCGGGCAAGAGCATCGTGAATTACGCCTTTTACATTGGGGCAACGACGGAGAACGTCGACGAATTGAAGAGAGCTCAACGGACTCCGGGCATCAAGATCTTTATCGGTTCAAGTACCGGCAACATGCTGGTGGACGAGCAAGAGGCTCTGGAGCAGATCTTTGCCGAGACGAGCTTGCCGATTACTGCTCATTGCGAAGATGAAGCCACCGTGCAAGCCAATGCACAGCGCTATGCAGACGTGCACGATGTCGCAATCCACTCCCAAATACGCGACCATCAGGCTGCTTGGATTGCCACCCGTCGCGCCGTGGATCTGGCCAAGCGACACCGGCATCGGTTTCACGTTTTACACGTTTCGACGGCCGCTGAGGTGGAACTGTTTCGTGATCATCAGTCTCTGTTGACGGCTGAAGCCTGTCCGCATCATCTGTTCTTCAACGTGGATGATTACGAACGACTGGGTTCCTTGGTCCAAATGAACCCCTCTCTGAAACTCAAAAGTGACAACGAGGGGATTTGGCAAGCATTGCTGGACGGTGAAATACAGGTGATCGCGACCGATCATGCGCCGCATCAATTGGCGGAAAAGCAACAACCGTATCCAGCGTCACCCTCCGGACTACCGGCGGTTGAAAACTCATTGGCCTTGTTGCTGGATCAAGTGAATCGTGGTCACTGTACCATCCAGCAAGTTGTGCATTGGATGTGCGACGCGCCCGCGCGTGTTTGGGATCTTCTGCACAAGGGACGAATCGAGGTGGGCTATGATGCCGATCTCGTACTCGTTGATCTTGAATTGCGACAACAGGTTCTCAATGAAAACCAACTCACGAAATGTGGTTGGAGCCCGTGGCATGGAGTTGAGCTGCAGGGCTGGCCAGTGCGAACCTGGGTGCGTGGCCAACAGGTGTTTGGGCCTGAGGGTGTCGATCGCTCCCATCGGGGAACAGAAGTAGTCTTCGACCATCAACGCGGTGGCTATTGGGCAACCCAGGATTAAGGGCGAACCCAGCACGAAGCCATCACCGACCTCAGTTGATCCTGACGCCAATCTTTGCCGCTCGCTGGATCAGGGCTCGTTCAAAGAAAGGATACGGGTAAGGTTTCTTTTTGCGCGCCCAGATGAATGTGCTCTGGACCAGTTCCAAGGGGAGCTGTTTTCGGTTGACCATGTCCACCACTTTGGCGATGAACTGGAATTCTTGCGGTCGTCGCGCTTTCAAACCCGCTTCGAGTTCGTCCTTAAGATCGGCTCGCTGTTGTGCCACTTGCTGATCCGCCGGCAACTCGGCACCGCTTAACGGCAAAACTGCCGCTGCAGGGGCCGGAATGAAAGAAACCGCCAGCAATGCCACCACCGTCAGGATTCGCATCGAGCTGAATTCCGTGAATTTGGAAGAGGAGATAGAAGTGAATAATCCCTGGAAAGGACGGGGGGTTGTAGCGAATTGCCGGGTGCGTGCCAAGCTCGATTTACCCTGAACCCCCCACCTTTGACGTGAGTTTGGCGACAGCTTCTTATAGTTTCGCGAAGATTGTTTGGGATTGTTTGGGTGTTCGATTTGACACCGCTATTCCAGCAAATTTATACTCGACTTCCGCAAAACCTGTCATGATGCGCACTGGGGTGCGCCGAATGGGGTGGCCGACGTTGGTATTCGAACCGATGTTGGTAATGGAAGGTGGCTCTCTTGCTCGCGACAAGTAGATTTGAGGAGATGATCAAATGCTCGTAATTCCTGGACAGCGTGGTAAGGATCTGTGCGATCGACAGGATGGCGTTTCCCGACGTGAATTGTTGCGAGTCGGGGGTTCTGCCTTGTTGGGTTTGAATCTGGCAAGCTTGATTCGCTCTGAGCAGCAGGCGAACGCGAGTGAGAATTACGCGGGCGGTCCTGGGTTCGGACGCGCGAAGAGTGTCATCATGCTCTATTTGCAGGGTGGTCCGAGTCACCTTGATCTTTGGGATCCCAAGGATGATGTGCCAGACAACGTGCGAAGTGCATTCGGCCGAATCCATTCGAAGGTGCCAGGCATGGACCTCACCGAGAACATGCCCAAGCTGGCAGAGGTCACCGACAAGCTGACTTTGCTGCGTTCGATGAGCTACTCACCGAATGGCCTGTTCAATCACACGGCGGCCATCTACCAAATGCACACTGGCTACACCGCTGACAAGGTCAGCCCCTCGGGTCAGCTTGAGCCACCGACTCCGAAGGATTTTCCAACCTTTGGATCGAATATTATTCGATCCAAGCCACCGGAAGTTCCCATGCTGCCGTTTGTGATGATGCCACGTCCACTCCAGGAAAGTAACGTTGTGGGCAAGGGCGGAACGGCTGGTTTCTTGGGGCGTGCCTTCGATCCCTATACGTTGTTCCCTAAGGGCGACGATATGGACATGGCGAAGATGAATCGAGTCAATGTGGATGACTTGAAGTTGCGGTCTGAAGTTTCGCCGACGCGACTTGAACGACGTGCACGTCTGCGTGACCTGATCAACGCGGGAATGCCTGCGGTTGATGAAGCCGTCAAGCATTACGACCTGGATGCCTATTACGATACGGCCTTGAGCTTGATCGTATCCGGGCGAGCTCGCGAGGCCTTCGATCTGCGTCGTGAATCGACGGCGACTCGGGATGCCTACGGTCGCACGACCTTTGGTCAAAGCTGCTTGCTGGCTCGTCGTCTGGTCGAAGCCGGCACGCGCGTGGTCGAGGTTATCTGGCCTAAGGTCGCAAACTCCGATAATCACTCGTGGGATCATCACGTCGAACTCTCGAAACGCATGAAGAATCAGTCGGGCCCCATGCTCGACGCGGGTCTTTCGGCATTGATTGCCGATATGGACGATCGAGGCATGCTCGATGACACGCTCGTCGTTGCCGTTGGCGAGTTCGGTCGAAGTCCACAACGTGGGCTGAGTACATCGGGCAATGGAAATTCCGATGACGGTCGCGACCATTGGCCCTACTGTTACACCGCCTGCCTGGCGGGTGCGGGCATCAAACGTGGTTCGGTCTACGGAAAATCCGACAAGACGGCGTCGGCTCCGCTCGAGAATCCCGTGCATCCCACGGAACTGTTGGCGACGATTTATCATGCCGTAGGACTGAATCCTCGTTCGATCGTCTACAACCATCTCAATCAACCTCGCGAAATGGTCAAATCGGATGCAGTAACTGCATTGTTCGGTTAGGCTAAAGCGACGGATACGATTTCAAGGCCGTACGCAGGCGGCGTCTGCGTGCGGCCGTTTTTTATGGGGACGACATCATGATGAAGCTGAAGGGATTTTTAGTCGTTGCAGTTCTGCTGGGAATCGCAAGTCTCGGGTTCGCTTTTTTCGGGCAATCTGTCAAAGCCGATACTCGACCTAATATTCTGTTCATCATGTCCGATGACCATGCCTACCAGGCATTGAGTTGTTATGGCAGTCGCGTCAACGAAACTCCTAACCTGGATCGAATCGCCAGTGAGGGGATGCGGTTCGATCGTTGCTTCGTCACCAATTCAATTTGCGGACCGTGTCGAGCGACAATTTTGACCGGCAAATACAGTCACCTCAACGGATTTGTTCGAAATGGAAATCAGTTCGATGGTGCTCAACAAAATGTAGCGAAGTTGCTGCGGGCTGCCGGTTATGAAACGGCGGTGATTGGCAAATGGCATCTGAAGACCGAACCCACGGGATTCGACTATTGGAATGTGTTGATTGGCCAGGGACCGTACTACAACCCGCCGATGAAGACGGCTCAAGGTGATGATCCATCTCAGGTGATCAAGCGGGAGGGATATACGACGGATGTCATCACGGACTTGACCTTGGATTGGTTGCAGCAACGAAGCGAAGATCAGCCCTTTTTCTTGATGTACCAACACAAGGCACCCCATCGGAATTGGCAACCGGGCCCCAAGTATCTCACCAAATATGATGATGTGACGATTCCTGAACCTGAAACCCTCTTCGATGATTATTCGGGTCGCGCATCTCCGGCTCGGCAGCAAACGATGACGATTCGAGAGCATCTCACGCCAAGGGACCTCAAGCTCGTTCCACCACCTAGGCTAACCGATGAACAGCGAGCGGCATGGGACGCAGCCTACGGGCCCAAAAATCTGGCTTTTGAAGAGGCTCAATTAAACGGCGTCGATTTGATTAAATGGAAATACCAGCGCTATGTGAAAGATTATCTGCGCTGTGTCGCTTCCGTCGATGATAACGTGGGTCGTGTGCTCGACTATCTCGATGAGACTGGGCTCGCCGAGAACACCATCGTGATCTACACGTCAGACCAGGGATGGTATCTCGGCGAACACGGTTGGTACGATAAACGTTGGATGTATGAAGAATCCTTTCGCACGCCGTTGATGATCCGTTGGCCGGGGAAAATCGAGCCGGGTTCCGTCAACGACGATATGGTGATGAACCTTGACTTTGCGCAGACTTTTTTGGAGGCAGCGGGGGAACCTGATCCTGAGGAGATGCAAGGGGAGAGCTTCCTGCCCATTCTTCAGGGGCAAACGCCTGACGATTGGCGAACGTCGGTCTATTACCACTACTATGAATTTCCCGGAGCCCATTCTGTGCGAAGGCATTACGGCGTGCGCGATGAGAGGTATAAGCTGATCCATTACTATCACGTCGGAGAATGGGAGCTCTTCGATCTGAACAAGGATCCGCAAGAGATGCGAAGCGTCTACGCCGAAGCGGCGTATGAACCAGTGAAGGCCAGGATGCTGGCGGAGTTAAATCGGCTTCGCGAATATTATGGAGACGACAATACAATTCGCGGTAAAGTAGATCCGCCACCGAAGAAAAAGCAAAATCGCTAAGTCTTCCTGGTGGTGATGGCGCGACGAATACAGATAGTTCGTCGTCGCCATCGGTGTCGAGGGTCAGAGGGAGATATCAAGTGCCGCTGGGGTGAAGATTGCCGTCGCGAAATGCGTCGGCCATCGCCTGAGGGACTTCCGCTTCCGCCAAGACAAGGCCCGCCTGATTTTCAGCAACCTTCGCCTTCATTTCCTGCTCGAAGGCCACTGCTTCAGCACGACGTTGTTCTGCCTGAGCCCGAGCGACACGCGTGTCGGCCTCGGCCTGATCCGCCTGCAAGCGTGCTCCAATATTCTCCCCGACATCGATATCCGCAATGTCGATGGACACAATCTCAAAGGCGGTGTGAGCATCTAAGCCTCGATCCAGGACGGCTCGTGAGATTCGATCGGGATTCTCAAGCACTTCTAGGTGATTAATAGAAGAGCCAATTGAAGAAATGATACTCTCGCCAACGCGAGCGATAATCGTTTCCTCCGTCGCACCACCAATCAATTGTTCCAAGTTGGTACGGACGGTGACGCGAGCACGAATTCGTAATTCAACACCATTCTTGGAGATCGCGCTGAGTGTCGTCTTTCCGCTCCGCTCTGGGTCCGGACAGTCAATCACCTTGGGGTGAACGCTTGTGCGTACCGCATCCAAGACGTCACGACCCGCCAAGTCGATCGCGGCGGCGCGATCGAAATCAAGATCGATGCCGGCGCGATGTGCCGCGATGATCGCGTTGATCACGCCCATCACGTTACCGCCAGCAAGGAAATGAGCTTCCAATCGGGGCGTTGAAATACCGTCCGTGCGATCGATGTCGAGGCCTGCCTGAGATGCCATCACTTTTGCGGTAACGATAATGCGAGGCGTCACCTGACGAAAAGTCATTCCGACGAGACTGGACAGTGAAATGTCGGCGCCCGACATGTATGACTGAAACCAAAGCTTTCCATAGGTCGTCAGCACGGCCAAAATGAATAGCGCGAAAATGCCCAACACGACGGCGAGAATTATCCAACCAATTCCGCCATTAACGACGTCCTCCTGGGCAAACAGAATCAAAGAACTGAGGTCGATCATGTCCTATTTCTCTCTCTGTACAAGTCGCTTTGGAGGCCGTTAGGTCACAGTGAATCAGTTACAGTGACTCAGTTACGCGTGATCCGCAGCTGGTCGTCGCCACAGATTGCCGGAAACCGCTCAGCCCAAACATCATAGCGGCTTGCTCCGTAGAAGGGTATGTTGTCCACCGCTTTTTGTGGCTTCTCGGTGAGTCAGCCTCGTTCGTCTTCAAATCCGTTGCGGGAGGTCTCGCGGATCCAGCCGCCGCCCAAAACACGGTCTTTTTCATAACAAACGACCGCCTGCCCCGGCGCGACGCCATAGCAAGGCTCGTCAAAATCCACTCGGAATTGATGGTCGTTGATCGGCGTCAGAGTAGCTGGCTTGGCACTGCTGTTGTAGCGAATCTGAGCTGCACAGCGTCGTGGTTCATTCGGAGGAGTTATGAGCCAATTGGCTCGGTCTGCGATTAACGCGTTTCGTCCCAATTCTTCGTGTTTTCCGATGACTACTCGACAGGTTTGTGGCTCGATCTCCACCACAAAATAGGGCTCTCCCATCGCGACTCCGAGGCCTTTGCGTTGCCCAACCGTGAATTTTTCGATTCCGTCGTGCTCGGCAACGATCGCACCATCCGTTGTGACGATTTGGCCCCTCGTGTTCGCATCAGGCTGTCGGGCTTGCACGAATTCAGCGTGATGACCCGTGGTCACAAAACAAATCTCTTGACTGTCCTTTTTGTCGGCTACACGCATCCCTAACTCGGCAGCTAGGGATCTGATTTCTGCCTTCACATAGCCCCCGACGGGCAGCAACATGCGATGAAGGCGGTCGGGGCGGACACCAAACAAAACGTAGGATTGATCCTTGCCGTGATCGATACCCCGCATCAATCGCGGTAACTCGTCCGCTTCGGATTGCACGAGCTGTGCATAATGACCAGTTGCCACATAATCAGCACCGACACCGTCTGCGTAGTCGAAGAGCTTTCCAAACTTGAGCCAGTTGTTGCACATGACGCAAGGGTTGGGAGTTCGTCCCGAAGTGTATTCGTCGACAAAATAATCCATGATTTTGTCGAAGTCGTCTTGCAAATTAATTGCGTAGAAAGGGATTCCCAACCGATCGGCGATGCGTCGCGCGTCCAAGGCATCCGTAGCAGTGCAACAACCCTGCTTGTGATCGGTGCGCGAGGTCACAACAG
>Ga0163179_10003580_pt1 | contig 10540 bp, 14 predicted proteins | sample AtlANTMetagenome_FD_109643 | JGI IMG/M metagenome (GOLD analysis project Ga0163179, IMG submission 109643) | Marine eukaryotic phytoplankton communities from the Atlantic Ocean - Atlantic ANT 2 Metagenome | ecosystem: Environmental > Aquatic > Marine > Oceanic | place: North Atlantic Ocean... | reverse complement strand
CCGATTCGCAGATGGCTCATGTGATGAGACGCCTGAACGCAGCGGACAACCCTAAACAAGAACTAAAACAATTGGGCGAGGTGGTTACCTTGTTCGGCAGCGGAGGTAAAAGCAATGAAGGATAAGAATTTGTTAGGACCAAACGGGTTCCCGTATCCACAACCAAGCTCACTGGATATGGCGCTGGATGATTGGATCGAAAAGAGCAAAACAGAAGAACCAGAAGCAACCGTATTTGATCCAATCGTTTGCTCCAACTACTCTACTGGGAAGCACATGCTTGTGATCACACCAGAGGGGCAAATAAGATTCGCAAGCCAATACTTCACTGAAGCGGTATTGAAACATGCCGCGGAAGAAGCGATGAAATACGCTCATGTGTTTCAAGACGTTAATACTTTTGAAATGTATGCCTTCGAATACCCCGACACTGTCAGAAGAATCAGAAAGCAAGTTGGCATCATCACAAATCGCGAGGCGAAATTCACTGAAACTAGGTTGGATTTTCGTTCACCGAAGCTTCCAAAATATCATCCAATGAACTCGGTGATGATAAGCCATATGTATAGCTTCCATGTGTATGTGGCAGCGATTGAATCGCGGGTGCAGATTGGTCGAAGAATGACAGAGTCTCCAAACTGGCAATCCCTCTACACTGAATACAGTAATCTTCTGGCAGAACTGAAAGAAAACATGCCGAAAAGACAGGATGAGTTTTTGAAGAAAACAAAAACTTGGATTGTTTGGGAGCTCACCACATTGCCGTGGGGAAATCAGTTCGATGACATTTTTGATAGAGATCTGACAGCTAGAACCAAGGCTACCCTTCCGAAAGACTCAGGCTTCTTCGTAAAGTGAAAATAAGTATCTATAAAATTAAATAATTCTAGGGGTGTTTTTTTCTTTCTAGTCATGTCATTCTTCATCTTCGGATCGGAGAAAAGACATGGATGTATCTCAGTTTATTTGGGAAAAGCTATCGAGCGTTCCCAAAGACAAAGTTCAAACAGAAACTCGCCAGCTGCCTAACGGCACACAAAAAGACTTCACTTATGTCCACTGGATGCATGCCCACGCAGCCATGAAGGCTGTATTCCCGGATTACACCTGGGAGTTCGAGGTTAACGAGACAGGCGGACACGCCTTTTACTACGGCGATACCGCTGAAGTCCGTTGCAGAATGACCGTTTTGGGAAAGACGCAAGTCACTACCCTCCCGGTTTACAAGTTCGGGACCTGGGAAGCGAAACCCAATCCAACATCAGATGACATAAATACCGCCAAGCAGCGTTGTCGAGTCAAAGCGATGGCTGAGTTCGGCCTGTTTGCTGATTTATATATGCCGGAACAGAACTCCTCTGAAGATCAAGAGCCAGAAGAAGACCAGGAGACTGAACAACCAGAAGACACAAACCAACTAGCAGAGCTCTGGTCTGAACAATCAAAGAAGTTTAGAGGCAAGACAGACGATTCAGTTCATAAATTTCTTAACAGATTCAACAATCTGCTTAGAAACAAAGGGATCGAGGAATCCGATGGAGAACGAGCAGTCAGAGAGGATCTTTTCGTTGAGGCACACCAAGCAAAACAGGAGCCAAAGTAATGGCTATGTTTGTCCAAGGAAGTCCAGAGTGGTTGAAAGAAAGAGCAACAGTAATTAGCTCAACCGAGTGCTCAGCTTTCGAGTTGGTGAATCCATGGAATAAACCCATGGAAATTGTAAGGCAGAAAGTCAGAGCTCTATCTGGCGAACCCTCAGAGTTCAAAACAAATCCCGCGGTTAAGCATGGTACTAAAACAGAACCACTAGCTAGGGCCTGGTACGAAAAAGAGACCGGCGAGCAAGTCATTGAAACCGGCATGGTCCGACACCCAGAACATTCTTTCCTCGGCGCCTCGCCTGATGGATTAGTGGGCATGGACGGCATGGTGGAAATCAAATGCCCTTTTGGGAAAAAGACTTACTCCATATTTGACTCCGACAAGAAACACTATCTTTGGCAAGTCTATATGGCGATGGAATGCTTGGATGTCGATTGGTGTGATTTTGTTTGTTATCTGCAAAAGGATCCAAGCAAGCCGCCTGTTGTGAAGGTAGAGCGCGTTCAGCGTAAGACCAAATGGTTGCAAGAAAAGGTTAGCGCCGAGCTCTTGTCACAACCGCGCGAGGGTACGGTCGAACGACAAAGCCTGTACCACAACTGGTTCAACTACATAAACGACCAGTATCAGCAAGGCGGTCTCCGCCAGGCACACATAGCTCCCCTGCCCGACAAGACATTCAAGAATATCGAAGACGAGCAAATGACAGAGCTCGCAAAAGTGGTTAAGCGAATTCAAGAAATAAAGAAAAGAAACGAAGACGATTTGTCTGCTTTGGAAACCTTGGTGACTCAAAAAGAGGATCTCAAGAAGGAAATTGCAGACAGACATAAGGTGAGTGTCACTAACGGCTTGGTGCAAATCAAAGTCGTTAGCTCAACACCGCCAGTGGACTATAAAGCAGTCTACGAATTCTTAGGCGGCGATGCAGCGCTCAAGGCAAAAGGGAAGGAGCTTGATAGCTTCAGAAAGCAAACCAGTACTCACCGAGCTACGGTGATTGAGGACTAACTATGGATAGTAAAGAGGTGATATTCGCCAACGGGTTTTATGCGAAAGCAAAGAGCCCGAAAACTCCGGAATGGATCATTGCAAAATTCGGCATCAAGATCGATGAGCTGGATTGGTTTCGGAATGCTGTGGCGAACGCAAAGGAAGCTGGGGATGAATGGCTTAATTTCGACATCAAAGAAGGCAAGAACGGGAAGATGTATATCTCCCTGGATACCTTCAAGCCGGAAAAAGGCGGCTCTGACTCCAGTGGACCGGCTCCGTTTTAATGGATCTAAGTTTGATTAAGGAGATGGCAAATGGCTCTGCGAATAGCAAGAGCCGTGGATTCGAGGTTGTTCGGGGGCTTCCACCTAGAACCTACGGATTTAAAAAGTACAAGCGATGACATTATTTGGATTCGCAAGATCAATATTTCGCCGGAACATAAGTATGCGGTCTTTAACGTTCGGTCAGGGGACCATACGCGAGAGTTTGTACTGGATGTTCAAGAAAGTTTTAGCCTGGGGAAGGACGTAACTCTATGGCTAGAGGATTGTGATGAGTACCCAATGGTCGTACCGACCAAATGTTACTCGTGTGGAGCGCAGCGCAAGGAGACAAGGAAGGTGTTCTTTGCTCAGGCAAGGATCGGTGTCAGCGCGCCGCGGGAATATAAATTGATACGAGATGATGCGAGGAAAAGATGACAGATGAAGTACAGCCGATTCGTTTCGGCGGAAAGGTTTTTGATTTCAACAAGCTGAGCCAGGAACAAAAAAACACACTCCTGGGACATCAGAATCTTGAGAGATCGATCGAGTTTTTAAGAAGCATTGGGATACTACTAGCTAATATCGACAACTTAGCGTCATTAGCTAGCCAAGCTTTGGCTGCAACTGCAGTCTCAACAGCCGAAACGTTTCCCCCAGAGATCACACCAACTGATCAATCTGGTGGGGCAAATTCGGCACCAACAAACGGGACTACCTCGGCTGATACGGGAGCGGCGGAAACCCTTACTCCGACCGCGGAACCGGCTGTCGCGGCAGACAGTGCCGGGGTAGTTCCACCAACTGATCCAGAAGGTGAGCTCCACTGAGGTGGAGCGGATCGTGCGGATCAATGATTCGGTGAGCAGTGGCATCGAATGCACTCCTGTCCTGGCGTATGCCGGGCAAGCACCCAGGCTGGACGACAGTCTGAGGGGAAAAAGATTAGATGAAGTCCGAGCCGCGCAGGGTTTTTAAAAAGAACTTCTTTACCTTTAATTCCTCGGCAATTTAATCATCCGCTGCAACTATTTTTCACCTGTAGATATTGTATTTGATCTACTGGTTATATAAGATTCACTGAATCCATGGAATAAGGAACCAGATATGCCAAACCCACAAGCCCCCAATCGGCATTACTCCAACGGGGGTGGCTCACCCGTTCTGGTAAAAAGAGCCCAATCAAATTACGATCAGGCTTGTGACCGCTCTGGAACTGGCAACAGTGAGGAGAACACAAGAATGAAAAAAAGACTGACCGTTAATGAGGTAGCTGAGCTGTACCTATCTGAACCCAGCAAACAAGATCGAACCAAGAGTCCGGACGCATTCAAGCGTGTCGCGCAATTGTGTGAGATTTGGGGTGATCGATACATCGATGACATCCACGAGGATGAAGTCGATAAGTATTTTAGAAAGGTGGCTCGCACTACCGTTAAGCATAAATCAGTTAATGGCATTGAGCGCGAAGCTCAACCGCCCAGGCTGATTTCGAATGCGACATACAACAACTACGTCACTTATTACAAAGCGTTGTTCTTTTACGCCAGAGATAAGCTGAGAGCTGTTGATTATGTCCATAAGGTCTCAACGAAAAAAGAAAAAGAAAGGACTAATCATTTCACGCCTGAACAGTTGCAAAAACTATTCTCGCTCTTGGATAAAAGGTTCCCATTGAAAGCTGATCTAGCCAGATTAGGTTTCTATTGTGGGCAACGCCATGAGCAGATCGTTCATTTGCGGATTGACCAGGTAGCACCTGATTGTTCTTACTTGCTCTTTACCCAAGACGATACAAAGAATGGGAACAATCAGATGATTCCATTATCTGAAGAAGCCCAGGACATTGTCCGCAAGGGCCTGGACCATGGCGAGTACATGCAGAAACGCTACCCACATTTGAAGGGTAAGATCGAGCATGTCTTTGTCCAGGAGTCAGGCGACCGAAACGTCAACGGCAAACCCTGCTCTAAGTTTTTAACCAACGCCGTCCGAAAAGCTCTGGACGATAATGGTTTTAAGGGAGCTCGGTTCCATGACTTGAGGCATACCTTTGCAACAATGCATCGGCAACAGGGCACCGATTTGAAGACTATCCAGCGGTTAGGTGGATGGGAATCAGAGGCTGCAATGAGCCGGTATCTACACGTTACAACCCCCGAGCTTGCAACGGCTGCAAACAAGTTGGCTAAGGTACTCGTGCAATGAGCATTTTTACCAACAAGTTAATTCAGTCGTTGGAAATTCTCGAAGGGTTCGTAACCCTTGGAAAAAACAGGAAAGGGTGTCGAACCTTAGTGAAAAAGGTGTCGAACCCTATGGGTGTAAGGTGAAAAGCTTTCGACACCCTATAGGTAACTAGTTGATCTATATAGAGTGAATGGCGGAGAGAGAGGGATTCGAACCCTCGAAGGCTACGACACCCTTCGCCGTTTTCTCAATTAAATCAATCAGTTCCGTGAGCGGTACCAATTTTTTACGCCCCTATTTTAGGGGTGACGGAGCTATAACATGGCAAAAAATGTAGATGATTTTCTGGATGATGAACAAGTACAAGAAATGCTAACAGATATGTTAAGACGTCTTGACGCAGTTATTGGGGATACTCATCTCATGCTGGGTGGAGACATACCTGTAGATCTCTGGCGTATCTTTCAGTATGGCGCCTTAGATAGAGTCATTCGTAGTTGTGGCATTCAAGAGGATGAGGTTGATGCAATGATCAACAACCTACTATCTAACGTTAACCCAAGACCACCAAAGAAGTGCGGTCATCAAGATATAAAGTTAGTAGTTCATTAATCTAGCCATACAGCCGAAACAGAATCATAAAACCCGCCGCTATAAGAACTAAACCCACAACCAAAGTAACACCGCCCACAAGTATTTGAGCCTGTAGACGGGCCCTTTTTTTCTTTTTCAGCATGAGCATTTTGTTATGCTCTTTGCGTTGATACTCCCTTTCTCTAATAGCCTTGTCATAGTCCTCGAGCAATTGCGGGTCCGCCACTAAAAGCAAATTCCTAAGTTCGGTTTCGTATCGAGCCTGGGACCTACGAATCATCTGAATTTTTAAGATGTCCTGGTTCGACAGCGGCTTGAACACACTCTGCCGGCGGTCCATCTCGAACTGATCTAACGCTTCTCCGAATGAAGCGATCATTGACATAGCTGATTGTACACCCTGCCCGGTCTCATTAACCTTAGCTATGAGCTGGTTGATCGCACTCAAGGCGGCACTAGCTGCCGCAACGGATTCAATGATCACACAGTTCTCTGTATCTGTTGACCAGTTGCTTTGGGCATCGTCGTAGATAGCTGCCCGTTGCGATAGGTGTATACATTCGCATCGTAGTAGGTAGTTACTACTTCATTAACTTTCGTTTCCTTCGCTTGTAGGCGATCAACCTCAATTTTTTGTATCTGATGCTTAGCGTTTTCTGGCAGAGCGTGAACGCTATTAGGGAATGGGGGCAACTCGTTCATTCGACCTTCTTCGCAATAATGTCATGGAAGACAATGTCGGTTCCGGCAGTACGAGAATCGATGAGTTTCGGATAACAAACCAACTGGAATTGGTTGGTTTTCTGGAAAACCCAGGCATGACGCTCACCACTTTGGTGCTCAATAGCTACCTTATGACGCCCACACTCGCTGAGGGTCCTAAAATGTACTTGAAAATCAGGTACTTGGACGCCACCTTTAAACATTAATAGAACATAAACTAGCATTTCCATACTAGATTTCCCTCTTGGTTGTGAGTGCTTGAGTCTGCTTGGCTCCCTCTTTTAATAACGCCCACGAGAGCGTCTCAATTTCGGTTGTGTGAGCCGTTCCTAAAACCCTGGGCATTGTGTTGCGGATATACACGATCTGCCCGTACAGGCACTTACCTTGGTTCCTAGATAGCCAATCGATTGCGACTTTATTTCGCAATGCGGGAGGGTTGATTAAGTAGAGATTCCGCCATCTACGGAGATCGCATTCCAACCCTTCTCTGGTCTCTCTGGGATCGAAGGTTAGTTCTGGTTTTTCAGCATTGTTTGGATTAGCAAATTCAAGCTGGCGTCTGTCTTTGCTAGCGCATCCGAGTTCGTTTTCAACGCCGAAACCACACTCTGTATCTGAGCCTGGTTCACCGCCGATAACTCTCCGTTCTGCACCGCTTTCTCTGCCGTCTTTTTTACTTGCTCTTCCAACCTTTGGACCTCCGCTGCAGTTGCTTCGGCTCGAGCAGAGCTCGCACCCCATACCATTGCCCCCGAAAGAGCTGCAGCGACCACTGGAATCATCATTCCGGTAGCCCAAGAAGGAAGTTTTATTGTTCCATCACTCATATTATTACTCCTAAGTGTTGTGTGATTTTCCCTTCCATGGTTTTACTTTTTAGACATCCAAGCCTGAACACCCATATGGGCGCCAACTATTCCCGCCATCGAAATGTAGAATAGTCCAACGAGGTCCGACAGCTGAGAGACTCTAGTTTCTGAGACAACAGGAGAAACCAGCAGAACTGTAAGTACGAGAATCGATATAAGACAAACCCAAGCCATGCGGCGCTGGCTATCACTTTTTTCTTCAGTAATTTCCATATCAAGCAGAGCTCGTCCCTGCTCCAGCTCGTGATCAGAAATAATATTGTCACCATCTTGGTCAAGCGCTTCATATCGACTTTTATCCTCTAATTTTTTGGGTGCCATTATTTTTTTACCCGCTGATAATTTTCATCTCTGAGTTCATCAACTTGGTCTTGTAACTTCTCAACAATTCCTTCGAGGTTTTCTATCTTGAGATCTTGTCTCCCGTCTGCCGGCAAGGCGCCCATCTCACCGCGGGGCCAGAGCCTTGAGAATTCAGAGTTGGTACTGACCTCTACCCTGACCAGGTCCATGTCATGCTCCAGGAACGTGACTCTTTCCATAAGCCCAAAGTAGGCCCATGCCGCAACAGCTGTCGCCGCTAAAAGGCTTATAAGGTTAGCCAGGGGTATCTTGATTGCGGTGCTATCGTTGAGGTCTAGACCGTTACTTGTTTTGGCGCTCATTTAATTAGCGCCCCTTGCTTCTAAAGCAGCCCTAAACTTCCTATTGAAGTCATCGAACAGCTCGTTCTCTTTAACTTCTATCTCATCCTTACGCTTTCGCACTGCCACAACATCATCATTCTCTTTTTCTACAAAATTTCTTGTTTGCCGATGCGCGGCTAGGGCTTGAAGAGTTACTTTGTGCTCTGTATCTAACTCAATTAGGGGTCCTTCTTTTGCCAGGAATGCCTCTCGCTCTGCATCACCCTTAGCAGCCTCAGACTTAAATTCCGCGATGACATTCTTCATCGTTTGGCTGTTCTCGTAGAACTCCATACGGTCTTTGTATTCACCTGGTTTTTTGTAGAACAAACTCGCAAAAGGAACATCCTCGAGGGGTCTTATATCTTCAGGATCTAAAGCGATCTTTGTCGCAACGTCAGCAAGCTGTCCCCCAAATCGGCCCAGACCACCGAGGAAATAATTGATGGTGTAATCAGCTCTGTCTGGACTCCAATCCAATACAAAGTCGCCTCTCCTGGCGTCATCTTTAGACTGATATTCACTACCGCCTGTAGCATCGTTTAACCACTCCATAATCAATTTAAGGTTGGCATTAGTTGCTCTTTTAGAAGCGTAGGAGTCTGCTTTCTGGGCGCCCATCGGCAGTTGCTCGTACTTGATTGGACCGCCAAAAAAGTTTCTGTTGACTGCGTAGTCACCAGCAAACTCAAGAATGTCAGGTGCAAGCCCTCGCGCTTCTTGTATGTAGTCATCGCCATCTGACAACGAGACAGGGCTAAAATGATCTACGATGTTTTGCGTGAATGCCGTAGCCACTTCCAATTCATCTTTAATGCCGTGCCGTAACTCAGCTATGTATCGACCAATGTTTAGGAAAAACCCGTAGCCATAAGCCATTGGAAATGCGGCTCCTGTTGAGTCCTCAAAAGGAAGAATGTTTATCGTTCTTTTGAGCTCGTGCTCATTGTAATTTTGGTAGTTGAGCTCACCGTCATCATCTTCGCCTGATAGCAGGATATTCATTTCAGCTAGGGCATACCCGATACCCATTATTCCTACAGCCGCCGCCTTACCCTTTACACCTTTCCGCCCTATACCCTGGAAGATATTAGTGTTGCCTTGAATCGCTGCATTGAAGAACAAGTAGCCCAGATTTATTCCGGCGCTTTGTTCTCCCTTTCGATTAAAATTCACCGTAATGTCTTTAGCCAAGGTGGCAGCGTCTTGCCTTTCTGCTCCAGCTTTCCTTGCCTCAACATACGCTGACAACCGAATCATGTTTTCACTCACTTGATTCCAAAGTTCTACCCAATCGCCGAGGGCCTTTACCCGCTTCATCAAGGCGCCTTTGCCAACGATGTTATTTATTCGGCGAATCTGTTCATCGTATGATCGAGTGAGCGTGAGCCCCGTGGGAGCTCCGTCCTCAAAGTACTCCTTGGTATATGCGTCGTATTCTTTATCTTTTGCTGACTTACCTTCCTGTCTCCTTTCATGCCGGACGTATGCGCTTCCGGCAGCACGTAGCCCTTTATTGACTTTGAACGCTAAGCTCTCACCACTAGTTCTGCTCCCTGCAGCTTCAGACTCACTCCAAAGGTAAATGGTAGACGCCTCGATATCTTTGATCGGGTTAGTCAGCATAAATAGGGGGTTGGAGTTGATGAAAAAATTACGGCGAATGTTCTGGAATGCACCAAAGAATCTGGCGCCAGCTTTGAATATTCCGGTCAAACTGGAAAAGGCTTGCTCGCCTAGAGTGTGAACCGATGCGTTGAGACCATCGTCTGTGAAATCGATGAAGTAGGTTTGACCGCCTCTTTTTACTTGCATAAATCTTGGTTGAGATATTTGTTTTCCATCTGATGACGGGACGGTTCTGGTCGCCCTCTTCATTTCTTGGAGAGTCATCTTTTTATTCGGATCATACTGACTATCGGGCCGGTTCTTCGTTGTCCATATCGTCCAGGCTTTGTGCTTATCATTTCCGCCTACAGCCTTGTCTGCTTCCCGTAACAGGTCATACAGCGTATTCGCGACTTCGTTCTTTCTGCCTCGAACCATCTTGGCTTCGACATCCATGAACGACACGAGCAACGGATTCTGGGGTAGTGATTTCCTACCCATGGCTTTGAGGCTCTCACTCCCTGTTATAGAGAAGCCTCGAGTCTTGTCGGAGCTCTGATAGTTCCCCTGCTCATCAGGCTCTGCAGCAAAACCTTTTAATGGTACATAGAACTGGTAAGTGCTTTCCCAATCGAGCTTGCTATCTTCATCTAGCAGTCTTTGATCAACCATCCTTTGCCGGAACTCATCCAGCATTTGGTATACCTTGCCAGCGATCTCTTCCATCTGGGGGGTGAGACCATCTTTTTCCGCCTGAGCCAAAATTCCTTCTGCCTGGGCATTGGTGATTCCTGAACCACCGTCTTGGAATGGGATAGGTGTTTCGGCGTAAACCTGTAACCCCGCCTGGTCCTCTGCTTTTTCTGCAGCCGCAACCTGTTTCTCCCTTAGCTTTCTATTTTTCTCTGCGATGACCGCATTACGCTCGGGAGCATGCTTCGCCAATAAATACAAACCAACTGCCTCGGCATTAACCCCCGCGGCTTCAGCTAATTTAGCTATT
>Ga0163179_10003579_pt1 | contig 10541 bp, 18 predicted proteins | sample AtlANTMetagenome_FD_109643 | JGI IMG/M metagenome (GOLD analysis project Ga0163179, IMG submission 109643) | Marine eukaryotic phytoplankton communities from the Atlantic Ocean - Atlantic ANT 2 Metagenome | ecosystem: Environmental > Aquatic > Marine > Oceanic | place: North Atlantic Ocean... | reverse complement strand
TCATCATTTGATATGATAACTAGATACTCATCGTTAATTTCATAGGTCGAAGGATTGTAAGAAACAATAACTTCGGTATTTTCAGATGGTTCTAATAAAGAGGGATAAGGGTTTTCAATGACAAAGCTTGAATCACCTTCTAGTAAATACACAGAGTCTAATATTAAATTTTCGTTTCCAACATTAGAAATAGTTACGGTTATTTCGGCGTAATCGCCTTCCGCGTTTAGCGCTCCGAAATCATGCTCTAGCGGTGTGACTTCGATTTCAGGAGCTTTCTCAACCACTTTAGATAAGTTATAGTCGCTGCATCCAATTAAAGTTATAGCATTCAGCGCTAATAAAAGTTTCCACATTTTGATTCTCCTTCACCAATAGACGTGACAAAGAACGTAATCGCAACTGTGACTCAACTAAAAACTTATAACTGCAAAGCCTCTCTTATCTCCACCCACGTTTCTTCTGTTATGGGTTCCATCCAAACAATGGTTTCTAACAGTTGCGGCTGGTTTCTAAAAGATTCTATTCCTACTCCAACTAAAACTCCTCTTACTTTTCCTCTTGCGTCTATGATTCCCGACCCAGAAGATCCAGGCCACGCAAATCCCTGTAAAATATATCGATTTCCCTCTCTTCCAGAAACTATAGCTCCAGAAGTTAAGGTGCTGTATTGACTTGGATATCCTGAATAAACAAGCTCTTCTCCAATTTGTAAATTTTGAATATTAGAGTTTTTGATTCTCGCCACAGCTCTATCTGTTAATGCTGGAATTTTTACTAATGCAATGTCTTGGTTTTCAGATTTGTAGACTACTTCGCCGACAACAACTTCTAGCCCAGCTTGAACTGCGACTATATTGATAGATTCTACCACGTGTCTAGCAGTGAGAGCATAATAGTTTCTTCCAATTTTTACATAAGTTGCTGACCCATGACCAAATGGAGTTACTATCTTTAAAGATGAATCTCTACTTAATTGCTGGTGTTGGTTTACAACTGTGTTAGAAGATAGAAAAATATCTGAAGTGTTGATTGAATCACCAGACGCAGACAATGGAACCATTAATGTTGCTACTAACAAAAATGTTAAAACTCGTCTCATACAATTCAATCCACTCTATAATACTTATAGTAAAAGTTCTACTTTTGTCCTAAATTGGTGAAAAAGATTATGCAATATGTTAGAGAAGACGAATTAAGAGAAGCGATTAGGCATGCTATTTCTAATGAAAAAAAGCACGCTATCAACGAGCAGGTGAGAAGCTATACTATTAATATAAGCGGAAAACAGTTTTGGGATGCTTTGATCCAACCCTGGATTGACGTTTTAAAAATAGCAAAACTAGAAGCTCAAAAAACTTTAAATAATTTAATAACTCTTTTTAGAGTTATGACTAGTTTTAATAGACAAAAAATCCAAAACCTCATGGATAATCATCGTGACCGCGCTCGCTCACTTGACGATAAAACCAGAGCTTTGTTAGATGCGATGCCAGTTTCAACTGATATGGCTGTTATGGGATTTTTATTAAACCCCGGAGCTTATGTAGCGATGAATACCAGCATTCCTGGTGTCACAAGAGATGTTGCTGACTTCTTTGCAGAGTCTGGCTTTGGAGATCTTCTGCCTTCTGAAATTGAAAGTCCAGATAGAAATAGCGTTTCAAGAGCAAGAAAAAGAGAGCAAAGCGGATTAATTGCAAAAGCTTATCGAGGGTTAAATAGCTTATTTATGGCTGGGTACAACCCCTCTGGATCGATAATTTTAGAGCAAGATGAAACTGAAGAAGTTGAAGAAGTACTTCCGATGGAAGAGAGAGACTATAGCGGAGTTCAAATATCAGAAGAAGCTTTTAACCTTATTATCGATGCTGGTGGCGGACTTCCAGGCGTCAAAGAAGCTCAAGAAGGATATATCGATGACGCAGAAAGTTTTTTAGCAGACGTTACTACAGCAAAGCAGTTAACAGATTTGCTAGGGACAATAAGCCAAGTCCAAGACCTCGACCAGTATATGGGAGTATTAGACCAGATCTCTCAAATAAGTCCAGAGACAGGAACAGCTACAAGAGCTCAAATGGAGCAAGCTCTAGAAGCAGACGTTAAATCTATTGCTGCTACAGAAGGAGCTGAGGAAGAGGCTGCAAAGATGGTTTTAAAAAGAGCTGGAAATTCTGAGCCAACTGAAGAAGAATTAGCTGAAGTGAAACCAGAGCAAAAAGAGTCAGAGATTCGATCCATAGCTTTTGGAAATATTCTAGGGCAGCTTAGAGTTTCTGCATCAGAAGCTGCAAACGGTATTTACGACACCCACAAAGAAGCTTATGATTTACTATACCCTCAAGATGTTGATGCTGCTGTGAAAAAAATTATAGACGATTCTGAATATGGAAAACTATTAAACTCAGCTGGCAGCTTACTAGACGACATGGAGGGCTCAGTTAATTCATTAGGTGCATAATGTTTAAAGAGCCAAGAAGCAGTTTACCAAAAGTTTTTATAGACAAAAGATTAGAAGTTAAAAAATCTCCTCTACACGGATGGGGAGTTTTTTCTAAGCAAGATATAAAGGCTCATGAGCTGATAGAATCAGCCCCAGTTATATTATGTCATCAAAGCATAAAAGAATCTCTTTTTGAAATTAACAACTGCCGCCACATTTTAATGGATTATCCATTTACTTGGCAAGAAGGCAATGTTGCATATGCTATGGGGTGGGCCCCTCTTTATAATCATTCAAATGATAATAATTGCGTTTGGCGTCAGAACTATGATTTAAACACAATAGAAATAACAACGGTAAAAAATATTAAACTTGGCGAAGAATTGACTGTGAAATATCTTCCAGCAATATTAGCTGGCGGACTATGGTTCGACGATGGAACTGATTTTAGCGTGCAAGACGCAAAAGAAGCTTCAAGAAGCTTTGGAGTTGATAAAACCTTTGATTGGTCAGATGTTTAAACATAGTTCTTAGTTGATATAATATCCTTTAAGAGGAGAAACCAACATGTCTAAACAACCAAGCAATTGGGTACCTGAAATTTGTTACGAAGAAGAAGCTGAAGGCATCAGTTCTCACATTCCCTTTGTTCAAGTTCCAGCTTCAGAAGAAATGCCGAAAATACTCTATATTTTTGAGTCTCGTGAGACAGGAGAGCATGAACCCGGGCTAGACGGAAATCCGGTGCCAGTAATCCAGCTTGACCTACATCAATATGCTGATTTAGCAGTTCTTAAATCTAAATTTGATGAAGAGTCTTATAATAATGTCAGATTAGCTTTGGGCCTAGAACCCTTAGAAGATGCAATAGAGAAAGGTGCTCGGATCACAGAAAATATTAGGGAAAAAGTTTCAAAAGAAACGTGAAAAATCGCTCTTCTTATGATATAATAAGAATATCAATAGGAGGTGTCTATGCCCAGTGTACAATACGTTAATTCTTCTATGGCGTTTAATGCTATAGCCAATATGAAAAGTTTTCACCAATCTCTTGTTAATCTTCACAGAGATCACAATTTAGATTTCTTTCAAGATTTGGGTCGACGTAATATTCTGATGTCCCGACCTCAAGAAGTATTCTTCTGCAAAGAGATTAAAAAGCAGTTTACTTCAGCTTGCTCAGACGGAAGAACTGGTCAGCCAGATATTTTGGTTCCAGAGCTAGGAAAAGAGCTAGAGTGCAAAATCACAACCAAGAGAAAAGGTGGCTCCTGGGCTTTTCAAGCTGATTATGCTACTCTAGAAAAAAAGGGCACATGCGATTTTCTATATGTTTGCTGCGATGAAAAGTTTGAAAACTTCGGGGTTTTTTACTTTAAGAATCTCACAATCGCAGATTTTAAACCACCAGCCTCTGGTTCTCGAGGAAAATCTCGTCTCTTGCTAAGGAACTGTATTGATCGTTGCGAATCTCTCGTTGGAAAAATAACTGAACGTAATGAGATTTTTATTCAAAAAGCAAATAAAAAATTAGAAGAAGCCAGCTCAAAATACGAGACAAAGGCTGCAAAAAAATCTCTTTCTTATTGGATCGACTCTCCAAAAAGCTATTCTATTTCATTGCAGGCAGTTTAAAAACTTGTACTTATTAGAATTCGTGATTACCTTTACTAAGAGGGAAAAATGCAATATAACGTAGCTCAAGTCATCTATTTGTTAGACCCATCAAGAAATGCTCTGTTACCAGCTAGGGTTGTAGAACAAGTTACTAAAAAGACTATTGACGGTGAAGAAGAATCGTTTTATGTAGAAGTTCCTGGGTCGTCACAGCTTCTTAACATTTCAGACTTTGAGGGTAAAGTTTTCGAGAATCCAGAAAAAGTAAAAGATCATCTTTTTGCTACTCTTAAAAATAACATTGAAAGCTTAGTAGAAAAAGCAGTTTCAGATGCTGTTGAGAGTTGGGGAGAAACAGCTATTCCAATTATCGAACAACCAAAACGCCGAAGAGGCCGACCCCGCAAGAATACGCAGCTAGAAGAAACTGAAGTAAATACATTTGTAGATCTAGGAGACGGCCGTGTCGCTAGACTCAAACAGTAAGATAGTTATATTAGACGGGTATAACCTTTTGTATCGAGCGAGATTTTCTGCTAGGTGGCAAAAGCAAGGACCTCATACGATAACTTATAATTTCTTTAGGTCTCTTCGAAAACTAATAGAAGACCTCAATGCAAAAAAAGCTTATTTTGTTTTAGAGGGTGTTCCGGTTCATCGGATGACCGCAGCGCCAGACTATAAAGGTACTCGAGAATACGAAGTCGACGAAAATTATTCATCTCAAAAAAGAGAAATTATTGACATTCTCGTGAGAGACATACCCGTAACAGTTGTAAAACACCCGAACTATGAGTGTGACGATATTATTGCTCACATCGCGTATAAAGAGCACCCTGAAGATGAAGTCGTTATTGTCTCTACTGACACAGATTTCCACCAAGTTTTTTCTGAACACAAAAACATTCAAGTTTATAATCCAGTAAAAAAGAAATTTGTAGATCCGCCAGAGTATGATTATGTAGCTTGGAAAGCTCTCCGCGGGGATGGCGCAGATAATATCGCCGGCTTCAAAGGAGTGGGAGACAAAACAGCTACTAAGCTGGTTTGCGACGAAAATCTTTTGAGAGAATTTATTAGCAAGGTACCAGGTCGAGCTGAAAAATTTAAACATAATATTTTTATGATTAAATTCCATGAAATAGAGCATTTAGAATTAATTCAGAAATCTGATTCTATTTTTAATGTAGATTCGCTTTACGAGCAGTTTACTACTTTTCAATTTAACTCTATTATTAAGGATAAACCCTGGAAAAAATTTGTCGATACATTTGGAGTTTTAAATGAATAAACAACAATACCTTGATAGTGCTAATTTGAATGTGCTTCGATCTAAAGGAGTTATCTCTAAAGAAGAGGTCGCTTACTGGGCAGGAGATATTTTGGTTGCTGAAAATGTTATCACTCATGAAAAGCGAGCTATTCACGAAGGCGCTCAGCTCTTAAGTGAGTCTTCTAACCCAACCTTATTGAAGGGGTAGCAATGCAAGAAGAAAATAGAGTTTTAGTCTTTTCTCAAGAAGCAAGAGAAGAATTGTTAGCCGGAGTTAATCTTTTAGCAGATGCTGTTAGAACAACCATGGGACCATCCGGTCAAAATGTTATAATTGAATCTGCAGAAGGACCTCCAGTTTTAACTAAGGATGGAGTAACTGTTGCTAGATCCATAAATCTTAAAGATTCTTACAAAAACCTGGGAGTTCAACTCGTTAAAGAAGCAGCTTCAAGAACCGCTGAAACAGCTGGAGATGGAACTACTACAGCGACAGTTTTATCTCAAGCCCTATTTCAAGAAGGCGTAAAGCTTTTAACCTCAGGCCATAATGCTACCAAAGTTAGAAAAGGTATGCTAGCAGCGAAAGATAAAATACTTCAAAACTTAGAAGACATGGCGCGCCCAGTAAACGGAGATGAAGACATAATCAACGTTGGCACTATTTCTGCTAACGGTGATAGAGAAGTTGGCGAATTATTGTGTAAAGCAATGAATGCTGTTGGCGTCGATGGTGTTATAACTGTTGAAGAAGCAAAAGGGTTTCTTACTTCTTTAGACATTGTGGACGGATTAAAGCTGAATCGCGGATTTGTCTCTCCTTATTTTGTTACTAACGGAGATAGGTTAGTTTGCGAGTTAGAAAAACCAGCTATTCTTTTAGCCAATCAAACGATAAGTTCTATTAACGATCTTTTACCTATTTTAGAAGACTGCCACCGTGAATCTCGCTCATTGGTTGTAATTGCAGATGAAATCGAGGGGGAAGTATTAAAAGCCTTGGTTTTAAACTCTCTAAAAGGCCTCCTGAAGATTTGCGTGATAAAGAGTCCAGAGTTTGGAAATACTAGGGTCGACGCAATGAGTGATTTGGGCGTGATATTCAACACAAAAGTCTATTCGAGTGCTGAAGATCTACCCACAAAAATTGAAGAACTGGGGTTTACTAAAAGGGTTATAATCAGTAGATACGAGTCGATATTTGTTACTCAAGATGTCAATAAGCCTGAAATTCAAAAAAGGGTTGAAGCAGTCAAAACAATGGTTAATTCTCCTGATGTTACTTCAGATGAAATTGCTGCTCTCCGCCGCCGACTTGCAAATCTGGCAGGAGCAGTTGCGGTTCTTCGAGTAGGGGGATCTACTGAGACCGAACTCAAAGAGAGAAAAGATAGAGTTGAAGATGCTCTTCACGCAACTCAAGCTGCAGTTGAAGAGGGAATCTTACCAGGTGGTGGATTGGCTCTTTTAAGAGCTGCTGATAAAGTAGAGCTCGACAAGTCTTGGAACACAGATTTTTATGCTGGTTTTAACATGGTTTTAGAAGCAGTAAGAGCTCCAGTTTGGAATATTTGCACAAATTGCGGAGAGTCTCCAGATTTGATAATTCATAAAATTTTAGAGCAAAAAGACTTTATTGGATACGATGCTAGAGAAAAGAGAGTTGGAGATCTTTTAAAACTTGGAATAATTGATCCGAAGAAAGTTGTTCGTTGCGCTCTAGAGAATTCTATATCAGCAGCAAACTCTCTTCTTTCAGTAGGGTGTTCGATAGTTTATGACAAATAAATAAAAAAGTTTTAACGTTTTTGTGAAAAATGCTGCTCAGTGTGGTATAATATATATGACGGTTGGGAAGGACCCCAATCACTAGTTGGTTGATAATGACATTGCATAAAACATTGGAGGTGCATGGTGCGAACTAACATTGCCGAACTTGGTAAGTGTTCTGATGGCGAGCTAGAAAGGCAACTTTATGGCTTGAAGAAGCTCATTAGGGGAAGCAAGTTTTCTTCTAGCAAGCGTAAAGATTTGGAGACTGAAATCTGTTATCTTCAGCGAGAAATCTTTATTAGAAAAGGTCGAAAGGAGGCACACGAAAAGTATATTGAAACCCAGCGTCAAAATCGTCGTCCACGACGCCGATAAGCCAAAATTAAACATTTAAACATTTAAAAAAACAGGAGTTCGAATGAGAAGTGATCTTTCATCATTCTTTGAAGAAGTTGGTAAGCATCCTTTGCTAACCAAAGACCAAGAAGTTCATCTAGCCCAACGTATTGAAAAGGGTGATATGCTGGCACGAGATAAAATGATCTCGTCCAACCTTAGGCTTGCTATTAGCCTTGCTAAAAATTACACTAACACCGGCTGTACGCTTGAAGACCTAATTCAAGAATCTAGTCTTGGCCTCATTAAGGCTGTAGATAGATTTGACTGGAGAAAGGGGTTCAAGTTTTCTACTTATGCGGTGTGGTGGATCAAGCAAGGTCTTCGAAAGCATGTTTCTTCTCACACGGGAGAAATCAAGCTTCCTACCCACGCAAGGGGTCTACTTTGGAAGATGAAAGTAGCTAAGGAAGAATACGAAGAAGAGTTCGGGGTTGACCCAACTGAACAAGAGTTGGCAGATATTCTAGGTGTCAAGAAGTCTACACTAGACTCAATCATCAAGAGTGCTCGACCAGCCCTGTCTATTGATGCTACAGTTTCTTGGGGAGATGACGGCGGTCGAAGAATTTCTGAGATTATCCCTGACGATTCAGAACATCTCGATGCAGTTCTTGAAAGAGAAGAACTAGCAAATATTATTCGACAGTCTCTAAGCTCTCTCTCTAAAAGAGAAGAACTTGTAGTACGTCTTCGTTTTGGTTTGACTGAACCAGAAAACGATCACATCAACTTTCCAATCTCTCAAAGAGAAATCAAAGAACTGAATAGGAGAACTTCATGAGTATGCCCAAAGGACACAAAGTAGACACAGGATATGCAACTGTTAGTAGTGAAGACGGATGTCTTGGCTATCGAGAAATTGCAGAAAAGATGACTGAAGATGGTCATGTCATGAACCACTCTACAGCAAGAAACGTATTTTTGAGAGCAATGAAGAAGATTGCAAATCCAATCACTGAAAGCTACGGTGGGCAAGATTCTCAACGGCTAGCTAACGATCCTAGATTCCAATCTTGTGTACAAGAGATACTTTCTGAATATATTGATATTTAGTAATAGATGTTAATATAGGAGGGTAAGATGCCTGTTTCTTGGAACTACTATCTAAGACTAAGGAAGACGACAACTGAGGGTTATATCGCTGCTAATAAAATTACGAGTTATCAGCAGCTTTTATCCGGAATCAACCGAAGAGATGTTGAGCCGCCTTTAGAAGAAGAGGTCAAAGAGTTTTTAACAGCTCTTTCGACCCCTTCTAAGCCTGTTAAGAGTTCTACTGCAAAAGCTTCAGATCCAGCAAGATCCAAAGCTGTTAAAGAAAAGACTCAAAAGACAGATATATCTAAACGCAAACCTCGTCGTACTCGAAGTAAATCCGCTACAACGAAAAAGTAATTTTATGTCTATGCAGTTTCCCAGTGGAGTAATCATAGACGGGGAAAACAATATAGTTACTTTTCCGGTTGGCGATTCTCTTGTATTGAAGTTTACTTTTGAAGAGTGGATGGAATTTGTTCATCTTGTTTCTGATGTAAACTTAATATTTGAAAATAATTCGACAGTTGATACTTTTGCTTGTGGCGCATGCGGTACAATTAATTCTACTATAGAGTTTAACGAACCAGTTGACGAAGATTTCAACTGATGAATTTTAAGATACCCGACAGCGTATTATATTTAGCCTTAGGGATCAACTTTTCCCTTTTTATGCTAGGTATTGCTTTGAGCAAACTAGATATGTCTCTTTTAGCAGTTATTAGCGGTATGTTGTGTATGTATCCAATACTATTTCAAAAAAAGGAGTGAACTCATGCCTTATCGTACAATTAAGCAGTGGCCAAGCAAAGTCTTATCACGACAATCTGAGCTGGCTTCTTTAGAAGAAATCAAATCTGTCTCTGTCGATTTAATCGATACTTTGCGAGCTGTTTCTGGTGCGGGCTTAGCCGCTCCCCAGATAGGAATTTCCAAAAAAGTAATGGTTGTCGATACCTCTAAATTTGATTGTGATAATCCTGATAAAAAAATAAATGGGTCTCACTATTGGATTATATCGAATCCAGTAATTACAAACCAGTCAGGGGAATGGAGATGGAAAGAAGCATGCCTGTCTGTTCCTATTATAACTCCCATGGTGACCCGTTTCGAGACTTTAACTTTAGAATATGACGACCTAAACGGAGAAAGAAAAACCCTTGAGCTAGAAGCTCCTTTGTCGTTAGCAGTCCAACATGAAGCTGATCACTTAGAGGGAAAAACTATCCTTGACAGGGTGGGAAAAAATTCCGCTTTTCTCTATAAGAGAAAGATTAGAAAATCGATTTTAAAATCCATTCGAGAGCAAAGAGAATTAGAAAAAATAGACGAACCAAAGATAGGTCGTCCGAAGAAAAAAGCTCATCTCTCAGCCCAAGAAGTTAAAAAACGCAAGAAGAACAGGTTGAGAAACCAAAAGAAAAAGTAGATCTTGGTTATACTTATACTATGAATGGAGGTTCCCATGCAAACTCAAAAAGTAGAAGTAGAGAAAGCTAGAATGTTCAGGTATTCCATAAGTAGATTTTCCTCCTTTGGGCCAAAACAACTAGAAGCAGCACAAGAGAAAATTAAGAACCAAACTATGGAAAATTGCGGTTTTGACGAAGTTACTTATGGAGAGCTTTTTGCTGATCTTCAAAAAGAAAACGGGTGGGACGTTGTCGCCACTCTCGCATATTTTGAAACATCTTTGATGTTTGAGTAACAGAAGCATATTTATTATCCGCAGGGAGAATTACAATGGAAATTGAAGAACTAATTGAACGAGCCGCTGGCAATGCTCTCATAGATGAGCAGACCTGCGAAGAAGTTCTAAACTATGGAATATCCGAATTTTTAAAAGCTGGCGTATCCTATGATGAAGCTCTTGATATAATTGAAAATGCAAGGGTGAACTATGAAAGAATTAAATACCAAAAGCAATTTGGACCTCGAGCAACCGTTGAAGAAGAAGGCGACGCGCCTTGATCACGTAGCTCTTAATGTCAGCAATATCCG
>Ga0163179_10003577_pt1 | contig 10546 bp, 9 predicted proteins | sample AtlANTMetagenome_FD_109643 | JGI IMG/M metagenome (GOLD analysis project Ga0163179, IMG submission 109643) | Marine eukaryotic phytoplankton communities from the Atlantic Ocean - Atlantic ANT 2 Metagenome | ecosystem: Environmental > Aquatic > Marine > Oceanic | place: North Atlantic Ocean... | reverse complement strand
CCTACCAGGATCCTGCAGTCCCCAATATGACCGATTCGCAGCGTGAAGCACTTGATTATGTCGAGTCCATCGCCGCAGACCCCGAACTCCACTTTTCTTTTCGCCAAGAGGCCGGCGATCTCGTTCTCCTGAATAACTTTGTCACCTTTCATCGTCGACGCGAATTTGAAGACGCACCGGAGCATCCCCGGCACCTTCTTCGAATTTGGCTTTCCGTACCCAACAGTCGACCGCTGCACCCGATGTTTGCGGGTAATTATGGTTCCGTCGCAGCCGGTGCGATCCGTGGTGGAATGCAACCTCAGCGGAATACCGGAGTGTAAACGCGCATGGCCCCAACCGACGAAGTTGATGTAAATCGCATTCCTAAATTAGCCGTAACGGGCGTTCTGTTCTTGTTGCTGTTGATCGCAGGCTTAGGACTGAAACCGGGCGGATCGCTTACGATTCTGGAAGACTCGCTGCAGATGAGCGGCCACTTCGGCGTCTTTGGAATTCTCGCGTTCTGCACCGCGCTGGCAGCTCCCTACCTGTTGCCTTGGAGCAAAGACCGCAGATGGGCTCAATATCTTTGCGGGCTCGTTGTTTCCATCGGAGTCGGTGCCCTGCTCGAGGTCGGCCAACTTTTCATTCCGGGTCGATATGCCAACCTAGGCGATTTAACCTTCGACGTAGCCGGGGCCATTGCGGCAATCTGCCTGCTCATCGCCATTCACCAGATCGGGCGACAGGGCATTCAATGGCGGGTGCTACAAATTGCGAGTGGCATTGCTTTCTTCCTGCTCGTTGTCCTCGGAATCCAACCCTTTGCCCTTTGCTACATCGACTATCAAAAACGAAATGCAGCGTTACCGAATTTGATTGATTTGAATGAGGGCTGGTCTCGCCGCTTCGCCTACATTGGCGAGGGAGCAGGTCAGCTTGTCGGCCAGCTCCCGAATGGCTGGACCGGCGGCGAAGATGTTGTTGGCGTCCGATTCCCCAAAGGTACACGGTACCCAGGCCTGGGAATCAAGGAGCCCTATCCAGATTGGAGAGCATTCAAGACCTTTGCCTTCGACGTGTTCGCACCAATCCCAGGTCCGCTGGAGTTTCGCGTGAACGACGTCGAACACAACAATGAATTTGACGATCGTTTCAATCGTCAACTCAATCTTGAGCAAGGCTTCCAGAGAATTCGCATCCCCATCGACCAGATACGCACCGGTCCGAAAAATCGCGAACTGGACCTATCGAACATCGACAGAATCCAACTGTTCGTCTACAAACCATCAGCCGATTTCGATCTCTGGCTGGGCAATTTTCGTCTCGAGTGATGGTGGGCTAGTCCTTCGGCGCGATACGGCGATAGCCTCCCGAGAAATAGAGCAAGGGATCACCGTCCTGGCAATCGCCGGCCTGGATCTCACCGATAAAGATGTCATGGTCGCCGCCGGGCAGGATTTCCACGACCTTACAGTCCAGCCATCCAATCGCATCGAGCATGATCGGGGCTCCGGTTTCAGCGACGGTCGTACGAAGGTCCTCAAATTCCCGGGGTCCTGGGGAAGCAAATCGATTCGAAAGATGCTCTTGGTCTGCACCCAGAATGTTCAGCGCAAAACAGCCGGCCGTCTTGAACATGGTATGTGACTGGCTGTCGCTACCAACAGCCAACAGAATCAACGGTGGTTCCAAGGACAGGGACGTCACTGCATTTGCCGTCATCCCCCAGTTTTCCCCATCGACAACCGTACTCGCCACCGTAACCCCGGTCGCGAAATTACCCATAATTTCTCGCTGCTTCTTACTATCAAACGCCATTGCAGCCTCCGCTTGCTCAAAAGCATAACTCGATTCAGATAAAACTCTTGCCTGATTATCGAGAACCCGAAACGCTCGTCAATTGCGGCCAGAAAACTATTCCTTGAGAGTGTCATTCTTGGTAATGCGATGGAGGCAGGTTATGATTTCAGGAGCTTGAGCCATGACCATTTCCGATGAGGGACCGGTGCCCATGCGTCGCTTCGGACGCCTCCTACTCGCGATTTCGACCTTGAACGTCGTCTTTCTGACGGAAGCGAGCGCGGAGTCTAAGCCTCCCAACATCCTGTTGATCATGTGCGATGATTTGGGCTGGGGGGATGTTGGCTTTAACGGCAATCGACAAATCAAAACGCCTCATTTGGATCGTTGGGCACAGCAAGGAGTTGTGCTGGAGAGATTCTACGCAGCCTCCCCCGTTTGCAGTCCCACGCGAGGTTCTTGCCTGACGGGACGCCATCCTCATCGATACGGAATTTTCCATGCAAATCGAGGGCATCTTCCTGATGCGGAAGTCACGTTGGCCGAGGCATTACGTCAACGAGGTTACGCCACAGGGCATTTTGGCAAGTGGCATTTGGGGACGCTGACCACTCAGATCAAAGAATCAAATCGCGGAGGTCCGCAGAACGCCCAACACTTCGCTCCTCCTTGGCAACACGGTTTCGACGTTTGTTTTTCGACTGAGGCTAAGGTGCCTACCTGGGACCCGATGAAGAAACCACCCAATGCAAGTCGTCTGTGGTGGGATCCGGTTGCAGACGAAGACGCCCTGGAATACGGCACCTATTACTGGTCGGGTCCGGAGACGAGAGTCCGCCAAAACCTGGCGGGCGATGACTCACGGGTCATTGTTGACCGGGCCCTTCCGTTTATTGAGGAGAACACTCTCCGAGAGCATCCGTTTCTGGCCGTCGTCTGGCTCCATGCGCCACACCTTCCCGTTGTGGCTGGTCCTGAATACACTCAACGGTACAAAGGCCACACGAAGTACGAACAACATTACTTCGGTTGCATTAGCGCGTTGGACGATCAAATAGGACGACTCCTCGATAAACTCACCGCGCTGAACATCTTCGACGACACCTTTGTTCTTTTTTGCTCGGACAACGGTCCGGAGGGAAAAGCAGGCAATGCTCCTGGCACGGCTGCGAGCTTTCGCGGTAGAAAACGAGACCTTTTCGAGGGTGGCATACGCGTTCCTGCGTTCGCCTCTTGGCCCAAACGTATCTCTAAAAATCGTCGCATCGCCGTTCCGATGGTTACCAGCGATTTGTTCCCCACGCTCTGCGCAGAGGCAAGCCGTCCGAAAGAAGATATAAACTCGATCGGCCCTCAGCCCTTGGATGGCATCAAACTCATGCCGATCTTGGCTGGAGAGATCAACAAGCGGAATCGAGGAATTGGTTTTCAATTCACGAATCAAACGGCTTGGGTCGAAGACCGTTACAAGCTGATCCACCGGGGGGATCGCGCCTATCTGTTTGATTTATTAAAGGATCCGGGAGAAACAAATAATCTTGCGGATCAAAATCCAGCAATCCTCGCGAGACTCGATCACGAACTTCAAAGGTGGATTCGATCCTGTCAACAAAGTCAGGAAGGAGCAGACTACAAGCCATGAAACGTTTTGCTTTAGTGATGATGCTATTGATCAGCCTTGTCAGCTCCGGCCTGGGCGACGACTCGCAACGACCACCCAACTTTGTGATCATCATGGCAGACGATCTCGGCTATGGTGATTTGTCATGTTACGACGGATGGATACAGACTCCGCATCTCGACCGCTTGTCCCGAGAGGGTCTGCGTCTCACCGACTTCCACTCAAATGGCAGTGTTTGCAGTCCAACGCGAGCGGCACTTATCACCGGTCGATATCAGCAGCGTGTGGGGATCCCGCGCGTCATCGTTGCGAAAACGGATGCCGCAGAGCATCGAAACGGCTTGCGTAAATCCGAACGCACCTTTGCCGAAGCATTCGCCAAGCATGGTTATGCCACAGGTATCTTCGGAAAGTGGCATCTTGGCTATTACCCACAATTCAATCCAATACAGCATGGCTTCCAGATATTCCGCGGATACGTTTCGGGCAACGTCGACTTTTTCTCACACATCGATCAAGTCGGTAACGCCGACTGGTGGCACAACGATCAGAAAGTTGATGAAGACGGCTACGTCACTCACCTGATCACTCAACATGCCGTGACGTTCATTGAACAGAATCATGCACATCCATTCTGTCTCTACGTTCCCCACGAAGCACCGCATTACCCTTACCAGGGCCCAAACGATTCCGCGGATCGAACGGTGGGTGGCAAGTTCCCCAACCACGGAAGTCGTTCCGACAAAAAAGAAGCGTATCGGGAAATGGTGGTTGAAATGGACAAGGGAATCGGTGAGATTCTGGCAGCCCTTCGCCGACACGGACTCGACCGTAACACCTTTATATTTTTCTGCTCTGACAACGGTGCGACACGACTTGGATCCAACGGTTCTTTGCGTGGACACAAGGGTTCCGTCTGGGAAGGCGGACACCGAGTTCCCGCCATTGCCTGGTGGCCGGATCGAATTAAAGCGGGAGTTTCCTCGACACCTGCCATGACAATGGATCTCATGCCTACCCTGCTGACCTTGGCAGGAATCGAAGCGACCCCGGAAGACAACGCGTTCGACGGCATCGATCTTTCAGCCCATTGGCTCACTCGGCAACTGCTCGAACCGCGCACGCTTTTCTGGGGCACCGATAAGGCTCAAGCAGTCCGCCGTGGAAATTGGAAGCTGGTCAAAAGCCAACCCGCCGGTAGCCAGCTATTCCGACTCGACACTGATCTCGCTGAAAGCCAGGATCTATCGCCGCAACATCCAGAACGCGCCGCTACCCTGCAACGAGCACTCGAGAATTGGTCCAAAGAGGTTAATGCTGCCTCCCTCGGTCGATAGTCAGCCCCTACCCTCGTGCTGACTTCTAACCGATTCAGCCGTCGTCATTGGCCAACTTGACAGCCAACATCGAGTGTTGAAAATCGAGTTATCCAGGGGTTCACGCACCGTGCTCATCCTTGCCGGAGCAACTGTCTGGCACGTAAAACAGGCTCGCTGTTCCATGAGTCATTCGTTGAAGGTCGAGTCCTCAAACAACCAAACATCATGGACATCAATCCGTCAGAAAACCTGCCGTGAGACTATTCGACACAACGCTCCGAGATGGGGAACAAAGTGCTGGAGTGCATTTGACTCCACCTCAGAAAGCGATCTTTGCCGGTCAACTTGAAGCAGCGGGCGTTGACGTCATCGACGCCGGCTTTCCCTATGCGTCCGAAGTTGACTGGAAGGGAGTCCAAGCGGTTGCCGAGGCAACTGAGTCCGTAACGCTGTCAGCAGTCGCTACCCATCTCAAAAAAGACATCGATCAGGTTCGGCTAGCCTTGGCAGGTCACGAATCTCGTTCGCGCTTGGCAACTCGTATCGGCCCCTACGAGTTGTATCGCAAACATGCCGACAATCCCAACATCCGATCGAAACTAATCTCTGGTTCCAGGACGGCCGTCAGCTACGCGAAAGACTACTTTCCAGAAGTGCAGTATTATCTGAATTATGCGGGTATGCGTGACCCGCAATTCATGGTGGAACTATCGCAAGAAGTTACGGACGCAGGCGCCACTCATGTGATTGTGGCTGACAGCCAAAGCACCTTTACACCTTCGCAAATCTCCGCCTTCATCCAGCAATTAGTGACTGCCATTGGCCACCAAGCCAAGATCGGGGTGCACTGCCATAACATGTACGGCATGGCAGTTGCCAATAGCGTCGCGGCTGTTGAGGCCGGAGCGGTACAAGTCGAGGCAACGGTCGGCGGCATTGGAGATGCCGGCGGTAATACTGCTCTAGAACAGATCGCGATGTATGCGGAGGTGTTCGGCAAGAACGTCGCTCCCTGGGAGCACTCGTTTCAAATTAAGGCGATTTATTCGTTGGCCCAGGAATTGACTCGCCTGACGGGCTTCACCTTCGCATCCAACCATCCATTGGTCGGTCCCGACACCTTTAAAGTTGAAGCAGGCATCCATCAAACGCAGATTCTCCAGGTCAATCCTGGACTTGACCCAGAATGGATCGGGCGGAGTGCAGAAATCGTCCTCGGCCGACACAGCGGCATTCATGGAATACGGCTGAAAGCGGAAGAACTAGGAATCCAGACCAAGGACATCAACTGGCATCACGTCTATCGATTGCTGATGGACAAGGCCGCATCTCAAGGCATGCTTGAAGATCGAGACCTGCATGACGCCATCGATCAATCGCAACATGAATAAAAAGATAGATCACCGCGCCGAACAGGGATTCGCAGCGGATGCCCAGGCCTATGACCGCGGTCGCCCTGGCTACCCTTGCGAAGCCATCACAACCCTCTGTTCGTGTTTAAATTCAGGGCCAACCGTCAAAGTTGTCGACCTTGGTGCAGGCACGGGGAAGCTGACCAGGCTACTGATCCCCCATGCCGATGTGATAGCCGTAGAACCGGTGCCTGCCATGCGCGACGTCCTCGCGAAATCGGCACCCTCGACAAGGGTGCTCGATGGATCAGCCGAAGCGATCCCGCTTGAAGATGGCTCGGCGGATGTCATCACGGTCGGCCAAGCATTTCATTGGTTTTCTTCGGCAGCCGCCTTGGAAGAAATGCATCGCGTGCTCAAACCGCACGGTCAACTCGGACTGATTTGGAATTTACGAGACGAGTCGGTTCAATGGGTATCAGAAATCATGGACACCCTTCGTCCCTTCGAAGCGTCGACACCGCGATACACTTCCGGACTTTGGAAAAAGGCATTCGAGAATCAAGGCTTCTTCCAACTTGAAAACCATGAGCAGTGGAAGCACACTGTGCCAAATACAATTGCGGACGTCATGACACACGTGGGATCGATCAGTTACGTTGCGAACCTTGATACCGCTGTTCGAACGGAGGTGCTGGCAAAGATTGAAGCACGCCTGCAGAGTCATTTCCCGGGCGGGGAAATGCAATTCCCATATTTCACTGATCTATGGTGCTATCGCCGACTCTGATTGCCGGACGACCACAGTAACCAGGCTGAAATGAGCAACAAGCTTACACCGGGCACCAGCGCCAATCCGCTCGCTCGGGTGGTAAGCAGTGCTGCCACCATGCAAGACATCTGGCCAAAACTACAGGCCAATCCACGCCACCGTTGGGTGATGACCGATACCATTCCCAGTACCGCAGGAAAAATACTGGCGGAGAAGAATGCACCGATCACGGCAAGACCAAGCTGCCAAATACCGTGGGCTAGAGGAAAGAGCAAAGTAGCGAGGCTCGCCATCAAGCTGCAGATGAACAACTGACGGTTTCCAGAAAACCAAGCCGTGCTCGCTGCCAATCTCCCTAAAAACATCGCTCCAGCAAGCAACAATCCTACATTTTCAATCGTATCGAGCAGCCTATCGACATACACTCGTTCTGACCACAACTCGAAGGCCCCCGTCAGAAAATTGAGAGTGAGCAAAGCAATCAGCAGCAGTCCTCCTCGGCGCATCACGACCGTATTTTCTTTCGGCAACGGTTCTTGTGGAGTTCGGTAAAGAGCAAGAGCCAAGCCGGCCCCCAGCAAACCAAACCATTTAACGACTTCCACCGGCACCCAGAAAGCCACGACAATCAGTGAAGTACAGCGATAAAACGCATGTGTAAAATTCAACCACCGACCAGCCGCATCTGCGGATGGCGACTCAAACATCCCATTACAAACGGCTAGAGCCACACCACCTCCCAGGGCCAACCACAAAATGGAAGAGGCTTGCAGACTACCGATTGCCCCGATCCCAAAGAAAACTGCGCTGATGCAAATTGCGATTCGGGCACCCAAAAGATCCTTCGTAAGTCCTCCTACCAACACGCCAATCAAGAAAACCCACAGCCCATTCGCTACAACATCCTGGGAACCAATCGCATCTGCAAAATGATGTCTCTGTCCGAAGGTAAAGCCGCTGGCCGCTGCAAGACAGCAGCCGGCTGCCGTGACAAAGAGGACGTTCTTATTGTTCAACGGCATCGCCCGCATTCCTCCGCGGCATCGGAATGACTCCAACAACAAACAGAACACAAGGAATGAGAATGAACAGAGTTGCCACCGCACTCTGCCACATGAACTGACCCATCAAAAAATGAAGACCAGTCACCAGAATGACGCTCAGGATCGTGGCAAAGCTGGCGGCCAGCGATCCACCCAGTTTGGCCGCATTCACGACCGATAGCTGAAACGCCATAGCAAAGATCGACATGCCAGCGAGGATGCCCCAGGTTTGAATATCACTGTTCAACAACACTTCCAGGTTACTGCCGCGATCGATCACCGTTCCAGCCAACCCCAGAACAAAAACGGCGACCATCAAATGAAAAGTAATCACCGAACTTTTCACGCCTCGACAATGATCAATCGAAAAGAACCCTGACGCGGAAAAAATTGCCGCAAGTACAGCGACCAACACGCCACCTCCACTGGTTGTCGGTGTCACATGCTCCAATGCCGCCACACCAACAATCATCGAAATCACAGCTGCCCAAAAAACGGGCACAGGCCGAATGCGATAGATCAGCAAAAACAGGAGAGCGATCCAAACCGGCAGGGTGCTGACGATTGCCAAAACATCCGGAACGGGAATTTTGCTCAGAGCGATATAAAAGGAGCAGACAAAGAGACCGCCGAAAAAACTTCGACTGATCAAACCACGATGCGTCCATGGTACTGGTTCGCGAACGAAAAAAATCTTCAAAAAAACAAGAGTAAATAGAGCGCGGACCATCACCATGGACGGCCAAGTGATTGACTTCGATAAATGGTGAGCCGTTCCAGCGTGACATGCTAGAAAGATGGCCGCCAAACTGACAAAGATGAGATATTTTGAGGAAAACTGACTGGCGCTTCGAATCGTCATAAATCGTCTTCGTTGCTCGTTGAATTCAAGACGAATCCCCTCTTGGCTGTAAAAAGGGAGTCACATGCTTGTGAGATGTTTATTCACATTTCGCTTCGATTTGTCAAAGCTGAATCTTCATAAAAATGAGTTTCTGCCAGCAGATTCAAACAAGATGTTTCGCGAAACAGAGCGTCGGACTTTTTAACGACGCAAATTAACACGCACTCACTCTCCACATCGCTTTCGTTTCAGATTCTTTGCCATCTTCCTTTGAAGTCGAACTTACGAAAGGTCTAGTTCAGGAGCCAAAAACCATTAAAATGTGGGAGGCGATTTTCCTGGTAAGTCGTCTGTTCAACAAACACTCTATTCCTCTTGATGCTAATGTGGCTGCGTTTCAATCTCAGCTTCTTCTAATCAGCATCTGTGTTTGTATTCGTAGCCACTGCTTCTTCTGCCGATGACCATTTTAAGATTCGTATATCGTTACACATCGATAATGGCAATTTGGACCGTGTGTTGCGTCTGTGCGTCAGCCGACTCTCTCCGATTTGCCACTTTCAACAGTTCGCTTAATCAGTGCGATGACGGAACCTCGCCCTGCTTGAGTGGAGGCCTTGAACAACTGCTTACGGACCCGGAATTCGTTCAGGGTCGACAAGTCGCCGAGATCATTCAACGCATCCGACCAGATGTCATCCTGCTGAATGAATTCAATTACGATGCGACTGGTAACGCTGCCAACCTGTTCGTAGAAAACTTTCTCTCCACAGGGCAAAACGCTTCGCGTCATCCTGATGGTCCCGCGGAACCGATCGCATACCCCTACGTCTACGTGGCACCCTCAAATACCGGCATCCACTCGGGATTTGATCTCGATAACAACGGACAGATTGTCTCAACACCAGGGACCGGGCTTTATGCCGGGGATGCTTTCGGCTTCGGTGAATTTGAGGGACGTTACGGCATGCTTTTTTTGTCGAAGCATCCCATCCAATTTGACCAGGTCAGAACCTTCCAGAACATGCTCTGGCAAGATATGCCTGACTCACTGCTGCCGCCAACATGGTACTCTCCAGAAGAGCAACAGGTTTTACGACTGTCGTCGAAGAGCCATTGGGACCTGCCCGTTCAAATTGGTGAAACCACGGTTCATTTTCTGGCAAGTCATCCGACGCCTCCCGTGTTTGACGGTCCAGAAGATCGCAATGGGCGGCGCAATCACGACGAAATCCGCTTCTGGTCGGACTACATTTCGAGCGGCGAAGCCGACTACATCGTTGACGACGCTGGAGTCGCAGGCGGTTTAGGGGAAAACGACGCATTTGTCGTATTGGGAGACCTGAACTCAGATCCTGATCGAGGCAACAGTCGTTCTGGCGCCATTAAGCGTCTATTAGATCATCCCGAAGTGAACAGCTCTCTCGTTCCCCAACGCCCCAACGGCGCGACCCACACGGCTACATTCCGTTTACGCGTCGACTATGTGTTGCCCTCCTCGAATCTGCAAACGGAAGCAGTTGGGATATTCTGGCCAGATACTCGCGATCCCTTGGCGCGACTCCTGCGAGCTTCGGACCATCGGCTGGTTTGGGCTGATGTTGAGATCCCCTCGGTACCGGAACCAGCGGGGCTAACGATGGCTTTCGTAGGCTTCTTGATTGCCATAGGGTCAGCGCGCGGTTACGATCGCAAAAGATACGGCAAACTTTTTTAGCAATGGGAAAACCCGGCAGATGCATTACAAGGTCGCCACTCGACGACATTCGTTTATCGTACTTGCTTTCCAAGTTGCGTTTTTGACGGGCTG
>Ga0163179_10003576_pt1 | contig 10546 bp, 4 predicted proteins | sample AtlANTMetagenome_FD_109643 | JGI IMG/M metagenome (GOLD analysis project Ga0163179, IMG submission 109643) | Marine eukaryotic phytoplankton communities from the Atlantic Ocean - Atlantic ANT 2 Metagenome | ecosystem: Environmental > Aquatic > Marine > Oceanic | place: North Atlantic Ocean... | reverse complement strand
CGTAGTCGCTCCTCCATGTGGGCTGACTCAATAGCCTTTGAGCTGTCTTTTTGCTTGTTTTTCGGCTGAGTCTTTAGATGCCGAGAGGAAGCGTATTGTGAGGCACCGACGTCGAGCACTCGGAGTACCTCTGTGTTAGTGCGCGACCCCCCAGAGGTGTCTTCTTCTGCCTGTTCAGTGAGTACCTTGAGGCAGAGCCCGCTGGGGCTTCCCAGTTGGATGGTCTCGCCAAACTTCAACGACTGTTGGCGGACCCGAGAGCCTTGATAGTAGGAGCCAGAAGTAGAACTGAGGTCTTTGAAGATTACGCAGTCTTCTCCAGGCCAGATCTCGCCGTGTAGCCTCGAGATATAAGGCGAGACAATCTGAATATCGTTCTCGCTGGCGCGTCCGATTCGGATCGGTCCGGTCTGTCCTGTCTCAAGCAGAGCGCTTCGCTCCCTGCCGTCGTGATCGGTGATGCTGATGCGGGTGGAATTGGTACAGGTGGTCAGCGACATGGGACCATCCTTGCAGAGCCCCATCGAGGTCTCAAGCGTTTCGCCTCGATGGGGCCATCCGCCAACCATCGGCTTTGCTATGAAAAGCTTCATGTCTTGCTCGAACCAACGACGACATGGTAGGCATTCGCGTCCAATACAAGGCCTTCGTCTTCACCTCTCTAGCCGGGTCTGTAATCCCGTGGAACAAGTAACTACAGATGATTCGACACTCTCTAATAACCTCTCTGTTCAGTGCGGCAGTAGCTGTTTTCGTTCTCGCCCCGGGGCAATCCGTGGCTGAGACTGCGCTACCGAGTATTGCCTTTACTGAGTATCGCTTAGACAACGGGCTGCAAGTCTTACTGCACGAGGACCATAGCCTGCCCGTCGCGCATGTTGAGGTCTGGTACCACGTGGGGAGTAAAGACGAGCCCGAGGGTCGCAGCGGCTTCGCACATCTGTTTGAACATCTGATGTTTAACGGCAGTGAGCACTGGGATGCTGAGTATTTCGCCCCGCTGCAACCCCTGGGTGCTCGCGTGAACGGCACGACCAGCACCGAGCGCACCAACTACTACGAGACCGTGCCATCGAATGCTCTAGAACGAGCGCTCTGGCTGGAGGCGGACCGTATGGGTTTTCTGCTTCCTGCTCTGACCCAGGCCAAGCTGGATAATCAACGTGATGTGGTGCGAAATGAGCGTCGCCAGAATTATGAGATCCGCCCCTATGCGGTAGCTCGTAAGGCGATCGTCGAAGCCATCTGGCCAAAGGATCATCCGTACCATCGAATGACGATTGGCTCGCACGAGGACCTCGAGGCGGCGACCCTTGACGATGTACGCAGCTTCTTTACGACCTGGTATGTGCCCAACAATGCGACCTTGGTGGTCACCGGAGATCTGGACCCAGACGAGACCAAGGGCTGGATCCAGCGGTACTTCGGCCCGATTCCCAAAGGTCCTCAGCCGAGCCCCATTACCGAGGCGTCTGCGGAGCTTCCTGCTGCCGTGACGGTGGCGCTGGACGACAACGTCCAATTACCTCGCTTGCATTGGGTTTGGCAGAGCCCTCCGCTGTTCGCGGAAGGGGATGCTGAACTGGACATCCTCTCCTCGGTACTGACCGCGGGCAAGGCCTCGCGATTGCACCGCAAGCTCGTCTTCGAGGAGCAACTTGCTAAGGATGTGAGCGCCGCTCAGTACAGCTCAGGACTAGGCTCAACGTATCGGATCACCGCTACGGCAGCTCCCGGCCACACTCTGGACGAGGTGGCAGCCGCCCTTGAGGGAGAACTGAAACGGCTTCTTGCCGAAGGGCCCACCGAGAGAGAAGTAGAACGCGCCAAGAATAACTGGCGAAGCAGCTTCTTTCTGCGGATGGAGAAGGTGGCTGGCAAGGGGGGAATGCTACAGAGCTACAATCATCACACAGGTAGCGCTGACTTTGTCGGCAAGGATCTACAGCGCTATCTCGATGTCACTCCAAGCGCTGTGAAAGAGTGGGCTGCTCGAGTGCTGGATCCGAACCACCGGGTCACCGTGCTGGTGTCTCCGGAGAGTACGCCTGAGACAGGAGAAGCGCAGTGAACGTGAGAGACAACAAGATGCTGTGGATTCTTCTTCTCCCCCTCGCGCTGTTGCTTGGTGGTTGCGTCAAAGCAGCACCTATAGCGAGCTCTGGCTCAAGCACCGACGCATGGCCACCGATGCCAGATCCCGGTCCCACCCCGGCTTTTTCGGTGCCCAGCAGTCACAACTTTGAGTTGAGCAACGGTATCCCTGTGACCTTCGTGCAGGCGGGCACCATTCCGCTGGTGCAGATGCAACTCACGGTCCACAGTGGTTCTGCATCCGATCCGAAAGGGAAGAGCGGCCTGGCTTCCCTAGCGGCAGCGATGCTCAAAGAGGGTACTTCTTCTCATACAGCCCTTGAACTCAGCGAGCAGTTGCTCGACCTCTCTTCTATGATCGGCGTAAGCGCTTCTCTGGAATACTCTTCGGTCAGGCTGGGGTCCCTGGAAGACAAGTTCGGCGCAACACTCACTCTTCTATCTGAGATGCTCAGTAGTTCGACCTTCGCGGTGGATGATGTCGAACGAGTCCGATCGCAACGTCGAAGCAGCCTGCTCGCGGACAAAGATAAGCTGTCCAGTATTGGCTACAAAGCGTTTCGTAAGCTGGTCTATGGAGATACGTACGCCGGCCGCGCCGGCCGTGGCACGTTAGAGAGTATCGATGCGGTCACGCGGGATGACCTGGTCGGCTGGCACGCGCGAGCCTGGATCCCTGAGAACGCATCGATCGTGCTGGTGGGGCGCATGGGTGTAGAAGCCGCGAAGGCGATTCTTGAAGAGCACCTAGGTAGTTGGAATGCAACTTCTTTTGCGCAGGCGCTGGCTCTTGACCCGGTGCCAGAGTCTGAGCGAAGTCCCAAGGTGCCCGCCTACGAGCAGCAGGCCCGCAAGGCCACCACTGTGTACTGGATCGATCGCCCCGGCGCTGCGCAGAGCTATGTGACGGTGGGACAGTCGGCACCCGCCTGGGACCCACAACTGCAAGCCGCTCGGAGCCTGGGTAATTCAGCGCTGGGTGGACAGTTCACAGCGCGCCTGAACATGAATCTGCGCGAGGACAAAGGCTACACCTATGGGGCACGTAGTTCCGTTTCGGGACTCAGTCATGGTGGCTCTTTTCGCGCTGTAGCGTCGGTGAAGACCGCCACTACGGCGCCGTCTCTGACCGAGTTCATGTATGAGATCCGTGGCATCGTCGGCGACCGTCTGATCACTGAGGATGAGTTTGCGGCCGGTCAGGGGCGCTCTTTGCAGGGCTACCCTTCCTACTTTGAGGGCATGATTGGCGTGCTACGCCAGTTCGCTTCGGCTGACGCTCGCCGTCGACCAAAGGGCTGGTTGGCCGGCTATCCGGATCGTGTCTCCTCGACTACCAGAGAACAGGCGCAGGCCCAACTCGGAGCTATCGTTGATCCTGAGCATTTGGTGATTGTGATCGTGGGTGATTACGCTTTGGTCGGTGCCGAGGTTGATGCGTTGGGCCTAGGCCCGATGGTGATGCTCGACGATGAGGGTCGCCCGGTAGCAGCCGTGGAGTCTGGAGACTGACTTGAGCTTGTTGTCGTCTCGTTTTCTGGTTCAGTGTGCGTCTGTCTTTGCCGCGCTGTGCTTTGCTATGCCTGCGACTCGGGCTGACGATAGTGTCGAGCTACGTGGCCAGGTGGTACGAGACGATCTTGTCGGTGGGCAGTTGGAGCGGGCGGTCCTTCGCAGCGAAGGCCCTGACGCTCGCAAGTATCGGTCTCTAACGGGACTGTTTGTGCTCAAGGCGCCCAGCGAGGCCGCTTGGAATGAGGTGGTGGCGCCGGCTCTCAAGGCGGCAATGGCGTCTCCACGTCCCATTGAAGCCCTTCGTTCCACTATGTTGGGCTTGGGTGACTCTCTCTTAGGCAGCCCCACCGACTCTGCGGTGCGAATCACCTTCTTCCTACCCGGTGACCGAGGTGAGGGTGTCGTGGGGGTCGCGGCGCCTGTGCTTATCGGTCCATCTAGCGGCAAGACAGGGCATCGAGTGCCCAATCGTATGCGTGTGGTCGCCGGGATGCAGGTGAGCCCCGTGGACACGGGCACCCCGGCGGTAGTTGAAGCAATTGGCTTGCCCAATCGCCCCCAATCATGGACGGGTGATGCGTTGCGACTGGCAGATCTGGAAGCACTTCCTTATGGCGGTGAGGGCGCCTGGGTGAAGTATCGCGGCAAGGTGCTTGCAGAGGGCGATGAGACGGACCTCCGCGACCTCGATAAGCTCGCCGAGCAGGTCATCAAGCTAGGTGAACAGGATGTCTTCGATGTCGGTCAACTAGGCACCTGGCCTGGTCGCAAGGGAGACGAGTCCGACTTGCGCGACACCTTGGTCTCTGCTCGCTATGACAGTCGCGTCCTTGAGATCGAAAAAGGCATCGTAAGTGAACTTCGCCGGCCTGAGTCTGCCCTTGCGTGGCGCGATAAGCGCATCAAGCATCCTACTCGCTTTGGTGTAGCAACCCTGCCGGTCAGTGCCGAAGTGGTCGTCGGCCGAAAGCTTGTTGAGCGCACCGAGGTCTTTGCTTTTGTCTATCTGTATACGCCCCTCTTTGTGCCTTTTAATTCGGCACATCTGTACCTTTCTGTCAGTCCAGAGGTGCTTGTTCGCTCGGTTCAAGAGGGTCAACTCCCGTTCTTTTTGTGGAACAAGAAAGCGTACTTCTATCTGGGCCACCTCGACCGGTGGCTGGGAGGTGAGGGGCTGGATCCTCAGGGTAAGCTCGTTTCTCGCAAGAGAGTTGCTGATGTCGTTGACCGATGGGCGGAAGATCTAGACCGCAAGACGGCGCGTGAACTGCGCAAACTGGCCGAGGATCCTAACGGCTGGCCCTTGCGTCTTGTTCCTCGAGAAGATGACCCCGAGCGTGCATTTAAGCTGCGGGTCGCTGTTCAAGATCTCGGCAACTGGTTCCACCGTCTCAAGCGTTCGATCGCGCCCAGAGTCGGTTTGTGGAAACCGCAGTCAGTAGTTCGCTACGAGGGAGAGGCTGCAGCCCTTGACTTGGGCGAGGTGTTTGCTGGCGGCAAGGTAGTCCTTGAAGAGGGCGCTGGCCAGGTCTCAGCGCTGCCTTCGGCTGAGAGTCAGGCTCGTTCCGTAAGTACGGTACGTGTCGAGCCGGAGCAAAGCTCAGGGGGCCGCCGGGACGGTGCCATGTCCCGTGAGAGCAACATCACCCTGCGCATGAAGTCGGTCACCGTTGGCACGCCCGCCGCCGGAAAGCCGTACTTGTTGACTCGAGCGGGACGTACGCTTCCGGTTAAGGCTGCCTATGTCACAAAGAGTGCGGGTGCCGGTCACAAGGTGCGCGTTGTAGCTCAGGTCTACGACGCAAACGGCGATGCCATGAAGGACTTCAAGGCCCGTAGCAGCTCAGTCACGCTCAAAGATGGTGACGGGGCCATTACCACGTACTTGAAGGTGCCCAAGAGGTTGTATGGCAAGTCGGGCATCTTCAAAGTCCGTACTCATCTGGAACTCGATGGCGCGGCTCTTGGCGGGGCCCGCGAGGAGTTCTTGTATCTGGGCTCGGCGTTGAAGATGACGCAGATGGAACTCGACCCATCGGTCGTTATTCCAGGCGAGGAGGTCATCCTACTTCTCGATCTGGCGGTGGCGGGCTGGGCAGCAGCAGAGAAGGTGCCCTTGCAGGTCGAGGTGAGCTATCAGGTCAGCGGTACCTCCCTTAAGGACAGCTTCCAGATCTCTCGGAGTGTAGGAAACCACCAACTTGAGGTGGACCTTAGGGTGCCCGAGGAGCTTGCCGAGGGTGACGGTAGCTACAAGGTGGTGGTTTCGGCGCCTTCGGGTCAGAAAACCAGCGCAAGTGGCACGATACGAGTGTTTCCTGCGGAGCTGGTCGCCGCGGATGTTGGTCGACAGCGCCGCGGACTCAGCCTGCGCGTTGAGGACGATGACAGTGAGTTGCTTGCCGCAGCCAAGGCCGCCAAGGCCGCCGCAGCCGACGTCCGCCGCGAGGTGGTTCGTGCAGAGCGCGCGACTGAGGCTGCTGATGACCTGTTTGGGGACGAAGAGGTGGAAGAGGAGCCTGCAGTGGCATCCACTCCGGCAGCTGTGGTTACGGACGATGAGGAGTTGGTCTTCGAAGACGATGACGAGGACCTGGATCTTGACTTTGGCGAGCAGCAAGCCTCTGACGAAGAGGACGATGAGGAGGACGATGCGGAAGAGCTCTCTCTTGATTTCGAGGAGTCGGACGCACGTAAGCCAGAACCGCGAGCGAGTAGTCGTGCAGTCGATACAGAGGACGAGGACTACGAGGAAGACGAGCCCGCACCGCGTAGGAAGCGCCGCAGTAGGAGCAAGCTGATTCAGGAGGAAGAGGACCCCACAGCGCGTATGAGCGAGGCGCAGCGTCGCCGTGCCGCCAGCGCACGCAAGAAGGCGGCCTCGTCTAGCGACGATGAAGGTGACAATGGAGAGTCCGCTCGTCTGGCTGAGCAACGCCGTCGTGCTGCTGAAGAAGAGCGGCTTGAAGAGGAGCGTCGCAGAGAGGATGCCCAGAGAGAACGGGAGCGCCGTCAGCGTGAAGCCAAGGCTGCAAAAGCTCGTGAGCGCCGTGAACGTAAGGCCGAGCGAGAACGAGAACGAGAACGAGAGCGAGAGCGAGAGGCCAGAGCCAAGCGCGATCGAGAACAAAGCGAGTCAGAATCTCGTCGTTCATCTTCACGGACAGCAGCTGACCGCTCGTTGAATTCGAACCGACGTCGGGCTTCGACAGGCCGCAAGGATGCGAAGCAAAACGACCGCTCCCGGCGTAGCAGATCGGAGCGCTTTGATGACGAGTCCGAGCAGACGGACTCCTCATACGAAGAGGACGATGAGTTTTCCTCTTGGGAAGAGGAGGACGAGGGCGATAGCGGCGTTGAGGAGGGTGAGGAGTTCATCTACGTCGAAATCGAGGAAGAGGATGAAGAAGAGTTGGATCTGGACGGCGACTCAGAAGAGGACTCAGCAGAGTCACCATCGAGAAAGTCGAAGCGGAAGAGGTCGTCGGCTGTAGGTGATAAGGATGAGGAAGGGGATTCCTATTGGCTCAGCGGTAGCAGAGAAGATCCTGACAAAACCAATTGGAGCGAGGACGACGAGTCGGATGTCTCTATGGGACGTTCTGCAGAAGGACTCCCTGAGGGGGTCTACTCTGAGGACGAGGAGTTCAACGCAGTGAACCGTGCCCTAAATCGTGGGATGGGCATCGTCTGGGTCTATGGTGGCAGTGAGGCTTCGCTGAAGCGCTGGCTAAGCCTTTATGACGGCGTGATTGAGGACGGTGGCAAGCCCTGGGTCTGGATCTTCTCCGAGGGCGCTGGTGGCGGAGAGATTCGCTTCAAGCGTTTCTCTGCGGATCGTGATTCGTGGAACACGGTCTATAAGGTGCCTTCAGCAAAGACGGATCGGGCCGGACTTCGTGAGCTTAGTATCGAGGTGATCTCGGTGCTTGAGGGCTATGTTCCGAAACGGGATCGCAAGGTGCCCTTCGGACGCTTCTGATAGCAAGGCTTCGTTGCGCCCTCAGCGCCGCCAGCGAAAAAGAAACGCGAACAACAGCGTACCCAGTACCGGCAGGCTCACCAGGTATCCCAGTAATGCCGGCGCAGAGACACCCAATATCTTGGGTCCGTTCGCATCCAAGGCGAGACTCGAGCCAATAAACAACCCGCAGAAAACGAGGGCCAGGCTCAGGCTTCGGGTTCCCTGTGACTGAAGTCGACGGTCCTCAGAAGAGCTTTCGATAACAGCGCGCAGGCGCAGGCGACCATCTTGCAGGTCCGACATCAGTTGCCCGCTGACCAGGGGCATGCGACGCACTGTGTAGCGAAATGCGGTGAGAAGATGGAAGGCTTCTTCTTTGAGGCGGCCGACGCTGTACTGCTTGCGCACCATCCTCGCTACATAGGGCTGCATCTCTTCGAGGGGATCGATCTCAGGGATCAAGATCTTTGCCAGTCCCTCGGTGGTGAGTAGAGCCTTGAAGAACATGGTGTATTCGGGAGACGCTCGGACTCGATGACCGTGTGCTCTGCGGAGCAGGTCGCTGACAAAGTCGGCGATCTGTACCTCGGCCATGGCCTTGCCAGCTATCTGGGTCTCCATGAGTTCCTGAACGTCTGCTTCCCAGGCTTGATAGTTGACGTGCTGAGGCTTGATGGCGAGTTCCCAGTAAATACGGGCGATAGTGCGATAGTCGCGACGCTGCAGCGCAAAGAAGATGTCGATCAGGTTCTCGCGCATCTCCGTTGTCAGGCGGCCGGTCATGCCAAAGTCGAGCAGCGCGAGGGTCTCGCCTTTGAGTACGAAGACGTTGCCAGGATGCATGTCGCCGTGGAAGAAACCGTCATCGAGCAGCATCTTGAAGGCCGAGCGCACGTAGTGCTGTCCGACACGCTGCATGTCGAAGCCGTGTTCACGCGCATCGGCGATCCGTACCCCGTCGATAAACTCAAGGCAGAGGACGTCTTTGGCGATGAATTCTTTGTGCACCTTGGGAATTACGATGTAGGGCACGGCCTTGAAGTTCTCGCGGAAGCGAGTCGTGTTTCTCGCTTCGTGTACGAAGTCGGTCTCTCGTGAGATGGTGTCGCGCAGTACGCCGATCACGCCAGGAAGGTCGAGAACATTGGCTTCAGGTATCTGTGACTCGATGGATCGGGCTAGAAACTCGAGGATCGAGAGATCGGTGTAGATCTTGTCGCGGATACCAGGGCGCTGCACCTTGACCGCGACGTCTTCTCCCTGGTGTGTGCGAGCACGGTGCACCTGGGCAATGGAGGCAGCCGCTACGGGTTGCTCATCAAACTGAGCGAACAGTTCGGCTGGCTCGGCCCCCAGGCTCATGCGAATCTGCTCGCGAACCTCCTCAAAGGGAAACGGGTCGACGTCATCTTGAAGAGTCTGAAAGGCCTTGAGGTAGGCTTCGGGCACGATGTCGTCGCGGGTCGAGAGAATCTGACCGAGCTTTACGAAGGTGGGGCCAAGATCGCGGACTACTGCGCAGAGTCGTTCTGGCGTCGGCCGCTCTTGGCTTTGTTCGGGGGCAAAGCGCCGCAGCAGGCCCAGGCCAGGTACCTCGACGGAAGCCACAAGCCAGCCGAGTCCGTGTCGCGCAAGCACTCGAACTATCTGTTGCAGTCGACCGAGATCACGGACGACTTCGCGCGCGCCGAGTGCGACTCCTGCTGCTTTGCGTACGATGGGCATTGCGCGAGGGTATCACCGATTGACGGACCACCCATGCCGCTGGTCTTGCATCGTGGGCCTCTCGCTCTTACCCTGCCGGCGTGACTATTTCCGCTGCCAGCTTTCTTGACCTCTCTTCTGCCCTCTCTGTGCTCAAGGTGGTCCTGGGTTTTGGCCTGGTGATCTTCATCCATGAGTTCGGCCACTTTATTGTCGCTCGTCGCAGTGGAGTGCTGGTCGAGAAGTTCTCCATTGGCTTCGATTTCTTCGGCGCTCGCCTGGCTACCTGGCAGCGAGGCGAGACAACCTATGTAGTGGGAGCTTTTCCGCTCGGTGGTTACGTCAAGATGCTCGGACAGCATGATCTGCCGGGCGAAGAAGATGAGGAACTGGATCCCCGCTCGTTTCAGGCCAAGAGTGTCGGCGCGCGTACAGCCATCATCTCAGCGGGAGTAATCGCTAACTTCCTGAGCGCCTTCGTGCTTTGTTACATCGCCTTGCTTCTCGGTCACCATAGCGCTCCTGCTGTTGTGGGGTCTGTCGGGTACGGTGCCCTTGAGTCAGGGTTGCGCCCAGGTGACGAACTACTCGCCCTTGACGATCGTTCCGTTTCTTCCTGGAACGAGCTCATGATGGTCTATGTCACCCAGGAACCAGGTGGGTCCGTGCCCGTGCGTATTCGCCGTGGGGAAGAAGAACTCACCCTCGGATTGACGGTACACCGCAACCCTGAGCATCCATTTAACGCGCCCGATTTCTCGTCACCGCTCGAGTCTCGGGTGGGTGCGGTGAGTGCGGGCAGCGCTGCCGACAATGGTGGCGTCAAGCCAGGGGACTGGCTTCTTGCCGTGGATGGTTGGCCAGTCACCAACTGGGGTGAGTTTCAGCGCCTGATCCGGCACCGGCCGGATCGAGAAGTGCGGCTCACAGTGGGAAGAGGTGAGCAGCCTGAAGAGGAGCGCATCGAGCTGACCGTCAAGCCCTCGGGCCGTGACGCGGAAGGAATCCCTCGCTTTGATATGGGCTGGGAGCCGGGCAATCCACCCATAATCAGCTTTGTTGAGGCAGGTATGCCTGGCGCCGAGGCCGGGCTCAAGACCGGTGATCGCGTCCTTTCCTACGGCGGCATTGCGACGGACTCCTGGTACAGCCTCTGGCGTACCGCTAACTGGAAACTTCCTCACGGGGAGCCCCTTGAACTGGTGGCCCTGCGTGATGGAAATGAGATCAGGGTGTCCGTGACTCCCGGTGCGCGGCCCAATTGGTCGG
>Ga0163179_10003575_pt1 | contig 10547 bp, 8 predicted proteins | sample AtlANTMetagenome_FD_109643 | JGI IMG/M metagenome (GOLD analysis project Ga0163179, IMG submission 109643) | Marine eukaryotic phytoplankton communities from the Atlantic Ocean - Atlantic ANT 2 Metagenome | ecosystem: Environmental > Aquatic > Marine > Oceanic | place: North Atlantic Ocean... | reverse complement strand
AATACATTTCCTTTTAAAAATTTGAATCTATTATCCATTGTTAAAACCCCATCAAAAAATAAATTTTGTATCGCTATCTCATCTAAAAAAGGAATAATCTTTTCATTTAAAACTAACTTAGGGTCTTGATTTGAAAATAAAACATAATTATCTTCTGGTAAGTAAAATCTAGGAAAATCATAAATAGTAACTAAGCCTGATTTATTATTCACACTATCTATTTGGATCTTACCGCCATTAAAAACTAATTTTTGAATTAATTTATTTTTTTTAGAAGATTTTAAATTAAAAATATTACAACTAGATTCATTCGGAAAATAAAAACAGAAATCTTTATAATTAAATTCTATTTTTTTTCCGGAAAACAAAAAATTACCAAAATGCAAGTTTGCATCCATATAAAAAGAACGGTCATCAAAAAAACTAATTTTTTTACTTTTAAAATCTATATTATAATGATGCTGATTACTAATCTTTAGATTCAAAACATTAAAAACATCCATGCTTTTATCCTTAAAACTAACCTGCGAAACTGTATCATCTAAAAAACAAGAAGACTCTAACTGAAAAGAATCAAAATCAAATTTTCTTTCTCTGGAATGAAAAAAATTAAAAGCTCTTTGAGTTATATCAAACTCATTCAAATAAGAATCAAAAGAAACAAAATCAAAAATTTCCAATGTATTTAAAATACTAATTACCTGAGAATTATTTAAATGTAATGATTCAGAAAAAAGATCTACAGGAATATTATTTTTTAAATTAAAATTATTTGAAAAGTTTATCAAAATGCTCAATAAATTATTTTTTCCATCAATATTCAAATCAGAAAATCTTTTATCGTCATAATAGTCTACTGACTCAAATAAAACCTTTTGTTCTACATTACTAGGATAATGAACAAATGCAGCCGTACTATTTTTTAAGCTAACTCTTAAAAAATCTGAATAAATATTTAATCCATGAAAAGAATTACGAATAGGCTTGTATCCTAAATAAGTATGGTCATATTTTCTTAAGTATATATTCTTTTCTAAGTCATTGTAACGAAATTTCATTTCAGGATGAAATATTGAATCTCCGTTGTTAAAAAAAAAGGTTGTTTTTACACTATTTGACAAGAAATTTGAATCTTTTAATTTTAATAAATCTGAAACAAAAACTGCATTCAAATAATCATTTGAAATTGAAAATTTTAATGGCTTATTAAATTTTTTTATAAAAAACTCATTCCTTTCTAAATCTACTGCACCAACACAAGAAAAGCCATTAAAAAAATTAAATTTTAAATTATCTTTATATGATTGAAATTTAGGAAATCCCCCCTCTCTTGGTATTCGAGATAAGTAATCAGAAAAATGCCCCTTAGACTCTAAGGAAAAATACATACTATTCTGCAAAACTGCATTATCAACTTCAATACTTCTTGCATTCAAATCAATTTCGTATTCACCAAAATCAACTCTGATTTTATCTGATTCAAAACCAAATCTCTCACCATCAACAAAACCATTTTTTGCAAAAAATTTATTTTTTCTTAAATCAAAAATACCTTCAACATTCTTAATGATTATTTCATGAAACTGATTAGATAAAACCAAAGAATCTATATTTAATTGAAAAATCAAAGTATCTTGTCTCAAAGAATGATAATCACCAACAAAAGACCATCTGAATTTTTTATTTTCTGATAAAATAGAATGTTGAATAAAATTATTACTAGACAATAAAATACTTTCTAAATCTGAATCTGAAAGAATTGAAACAGAATTTGATAAAGACTGAAGCCAGTTTTCTAAAAAATCTGATTTGTCTTTAACTAGATAGTTAGAAAAAGAAAAGAAATCTATATATGCATTATAACTAGTTAAGTCTCTACTATCAAGATCTGAAATTAAAAAAACAATTAAAGATTTTTCTTTTTGTGAAAAAAAATTCTTTTTATAATTTTTTATAAAAGCTCTACATATTTTTTTATTCGATGATCCATATATATATTTCATGTCCTTAAAAACAGGCTCGTTAAAAGAATTTTCTGAGTAAGAAAATCCAAATAAAAAAAGAAAAAATATTATTTTAAATTTTGATAAACTACACATTGCCAATCATTGTTTTCAAATTTATTAATTAATGAATAGCCAAATGAAAAAGCTTCTTTATTTATTTTAGAAAAATCAGAAGAATAGAAGCCGCTCAAAATCAACATGCCATTAGTTTTTAAAAATTTTCTCATTTCAGAAAAACAATCAATCAAAACATTAGTATTAATATTGGCTAATATTAAATCAAACTCGTTAGGACTTGAAATTGCACTAATACTGCAATTTTGAACTTCAATATTTTTACAAAAATTTAAATCTATATTTTCCATTGCATTTTTGTAAGCCCAATCATCAATATCTAAGGCTAAAATATTAGCTTGCCACATTTTTTCAGAAAGAATTGACAGTACAGCTGTACCACATCCAAAATCCAAAATCTCCTTTGGATTACAATCTAAAGAAATCATCGCATTAATCATTAATTTAGTTGTTTCATGATGACCTGTCCCAAATGACATTTTAGGATTTATTATAATGTCGTATTTTATATTTTTTTTTATAGAATGAAAAGGCGCCCTTATGACACCTGATTGAAAAAAAACAGGGTCAAAATTAGACTCCCAAACATCATTCCAATTCTTGTTTTCTAAATTTTTAAAATAAAAATTTAGATTTTTAACAACCAGATTTATTCTAATCTTTTTTAATAAATCATCATTAACTTTTTCAGTCAAAATATAAGCTTTTAAAACTTCGTTTGTGTTTTCAAAACTATCAAAACCTAAATCTAAAAGCTGAGCTATCAAAATCTCCGAATCTTTAACAGAAATAGATTTTACATCAAATGAAAACTCAACAAATATCATGAGCAGAACGAATAATAGAAACAAATTCTGAAGCGTCAAGTGAAGCGCCACCAACTAACCCCCCATTAACATGAGAAATACTCAAAATATCTTGTGCATTAGCTGAATTTAAACTACCTCCATATAAAACATTAATATTAGGAAATATTTCTTTAACAAATGAGTGCACTTCTTCTATTTCTGTTAAGGAAGGAGTTTTACCAGTACCAATAGCCCAAATAGGTTCATATGCGAGAATGATTTTTTGGCTATCTGTAACATAGTCTTTTAATATACTAATTTGCTTCTCTATAATTGCTAAAAAATCACCTTGTTCTCGCTCTTCTTTTGTTTCACCAAAACAAAATATTGGCAATAAATTATTTTGAAAACAAAGAAGAACTTTTTGCATTAAAATATCATTTGATTCATTAAAATATTTTCGCCTTTCTGAATGTCCAATAATAACACTAAAAACATCAAGTGACTTTAACATTTCCGCAGAAACTTCGCCAGTAAAAGAACCTTTACTTTGATGATGACAATTTTGAGCGCAAAAATTAAGATTATAGGAAATTGACTTATTAGAAATACTGTCTTTTAAATTACTTATAAGCGGAAAAGAGGGAGATAAAAATATATTCAATTTTGGATTATTACACCATGACATCTTTGAAAAAAAACTTTCTAAAAAAAGATTAGCTTCGTTTATGTCTTTATTCATTTTCCAATTTCCAATAATTATCATATTAATCAATTTTAATTCTAGGATCTAACCATGAGTAGATTAAATCTACTAATATATTAATAAAAACAAAGCAGACTCCTATAAATAATATCAATCCCATGACCAATGGAAAATCCATATTATTAATTGACTCAACTAATAATTTACCTACACCATTCCACCCAAAAATATATTCAACAAAAACTGCACCAGACAACATAGAAGCAAACCAGCCAGAGGTTGCTGTCAAAACTGAACTTAACGAGTTTCTTAAAGCGTGAACAACAATAACTTTAAACTCTGTCAAACCCTTTGACCTAGCTGTTCTAACATAATTAGAAGACAATGTATCTAAAAGAGAATTTCTAGTTAAACTCATAATTACAGCAATTGGCCTAATTCCTAATGTTATCACAGGAAGAATCAAATTTTTAATTTGAATATACTCCCCCCTTCCCAAATCATCAACCTCATATAAACTCCCAACCACATTTAGATTTGTTAACCAATTTAATTTATAAGCAAATATCCACATGATTAATATTGCAGCAAAAAAAGACGGAAGTGACATACCTAAAGATCCAAAAAATATAAAAAACTTATCAAAAAAACTATCTTTTTTTATAGCACAAAAAACCCCTATTGGAACAGAGATGGAAATAGCAAATAAAATTGATAAAAAAGCTAATATAATTGTATTTGGAAAAACAGTGAGTATAATACCCAAAACTTCTTTCCCTTTATAAAAAAAAGACTCTCCCAAATAAGGAGTCTTTATTAAAACAACTTTATTTTCTGTTTTTAAAAGATTAAAGCTTTGATAATATTCTAATTTTTTATTTTCAATAGAGTGAAAAGAAATTGGAGACAGGTCATTTATATAAAGAAAATACCTTTCTATAATAGGTTTGTCTAAATTATATTTTTTTCTAATATTTTCTAACTGAACAGCATCATCTCTATCACCTAACATCATTTTTGCTGGATCTGCAGGAATAATATTAAAAAGTAAAAAAACTATAGTAACAATTCCTAAAATAACTAAAAGACTGTAGAATGTTTTTCTAACAAGAAAATTTAACAAAATAAAATTATTTTAAAAGCTTTTGAACCTCTTTAATATTCGGGACATTATTAGAGTGCCATTTTTTTATTAAAACACCATCTTTAAATAATAAAAGACCTGGGTCTGAACGAATAATGATTTTTCCAATGTCATTGTCACCGTAATAATATATTTCATTTTCACCAATTAAACTCTTGATAGAGTCCATGTGTTGCCAAGATGAAATCTGCATCACGCAAACACCTTCTTCCAAATCTTTAACATCATGGAATAATTTTTTTATTTCTTTAAAAGAAGATTTGTTAGTTTTTTCGAAATTATAAGAAGTCGAAACAAGTATTGACGGAAAGTCTATAAATGCTTTAGTTACATTATTATCTGCGAAACCATCATTTATAGTAAATACTGTACTTTCATTAATTTCTATTTCATCAAAATCTTCATTAAACTTTTCTTTAAAATTAAAGCCTTCTTTATAAGGCCTATAATCTTTCAATGGCAAATTGTTAAATGTATAAGAAACAAAAAAACAAGAGATTAAAGTAGTAGAAAAAATAATTAGAATACTATGACTATAATATCTTTTTATCAAGAAATAAATAAAAAACAAAAGTCCTAAAAACAATAAAGAGAAATACCATGAAAAAATAAAACTCCAAATAAATACAAATATAACTGAGAAAATCACTGATGGAATATCTTGAAATAAAGAATTAATACCCTTTTTTCTATCCAAAACAAAAATAGGTATAGAGAAGATTATTAATAAAATGTCTTTTTGAAAAGATTCCCATGGAAACAAACTCCTCCCAAATGAATCTTTCATTGCGTCTCCAAAACAGCCACAATCATCAACACATTGAATCGGTATACCAGAAACAGTCTCACCAGGAACACATGTTGCAGTATGTAAGGTTAAAAAAGTAAAAAATATCAACATTGAAAAAACAAAAAACAAAGTTGTTTTTATTTCCGCCTTCACAATTAAACAAAAACCTAAAACAATCTCAAAAATAGAGATGAAAATTGCTAAAAATAAAGCATACTCAACTAACCACTCAAGAGAAAAAGAATCCCAACCAAAAATTTCATGAAAACGATAAGCCAATGCACCATCTTGAAAATACTCTTCCAATTTGTAAGAAAACCCCATTGAATCATTTCCTTTTATTATACCAGAAACAATAAAAGTCCCTCCAACTAAACAACGATAAAAAGAAGAAATAATTGGCCTTGATATTATCTTTTTTATAATATTCCCACCAATAAAAGATATCCAAATTAAATCTAGAGTTAACCAAAAAGATATATGATAAAAAGGAGAAATTAACCTTGGTAAAGACCAAAAATCAGCACCCCCTGAATCAGCAACATTTATTGATATACTTCTAAGAATCTCATCTATAAAAACAGAAGCTAATAGAATACAGAATTTTAGAACGATTGATTTGATATTACTTTTAAAACTTAACATTAATAAATTATTTTTTTTCTTTTAATTGAATCAATGCAAATATTGAATAATTAACAATATCATGATAATTGGCATCTATCCCCTCTGACATAATCGTCTCTCCATCATTGTCTTCTATTTGTTTTATACGATGTAGTTTCTGAAGAATTAAATCAGTAAAAGAGCTAATCCTCATCTCTTTCCAAGCCTCTCCATAATCATGATTTTTTTGTTCCATAAGATTTTTTATTACAGAAGTATGTTTTTTATACTCAACAACAGAATCTTCCAAACCCATATCTGGTTGTAAAGTAGATTTTTTATTCAGTTGTATCAAAGCTATAATAGAATAATTTAAAATCCCCATAAATTCCGCATCAACACCTTCGTTAATCTTTTGCTCCCCTTTATCATCAATACTTCTTATCCTTTGAGCTTTAATAAAAATTTGATCAGTTAATGATTTTAATCTCAATATTCTCCATGCGCTACCATAATCATGCATTTTTTTGCGAAAAATATCTAAACAGTCATTTATAATAATGTCAAAATAATCGGATGTAGTTATCATTTAGTATAATAATAATTAAAAGTATTCATAAATTTAAAATTATTAATGAAAAAATTATGCTTAAAAAAGTAAAAAAAGAATCTCTATCAATAAAAAACCCTCTAATTATGGGAATCCTCAATATTACACCTGATTCATTTTATGATGGAGGAAAATTTTCTAATCATAAAAACGCCATAGATCAAGCAAAAAAAATGATTAATGAAGGCGTTGACATAATCGATTTAGGAGCATTTACATCAAAGCCATTTTCTGAAGAAATTTCTATATCAGAAGAAAAAAAAAGACTATTCCCTGTGATAAAAGAGCTGAAAAAATTATTTCCAAAGATAATTATGTCAATAGACACATACAGAAGAGAAATTGCTGAGGAGTCTATAAATTTAGGAGCATCAATAATTAATGATATTTACGCAGGTAAACATGATTCATCTATGATAGATTTTATTGCAAGAAATAACATACCATATGTAGCTATGCACATGAACGGAACCCCAATGGATATGCAAAAAAATATAAATTATGAAAATTTTGAAAAACAATTAACAGATTTTTTTGTAAAAATATCATGTAAATTTAAAAAACTAGGACACCAAAAACTAATACTAGACCCTGGATTTGGATTTGGGAAAACAATAGAACAGAATTTTAAAATGATTAATTTAATCCCGAAATTAAAAAAAATAAACACCAACATTTTAGTTGGTATATCTAGAAAATCCATGATTTACAAAACACTAAAAACCTCTCCAGAAAAAAGTTTAAACAGCACTACTATTTTAAATACAATTTGTGTAATCAAAGGTGCTAAAATTTTGAGGGTTCATGATGTAAAAGAAGCAAAAGAAGTTTTAAAAATGATTAATTTAGTAAAAAGTAATAATTAATGTTTTTTCTTGATTTCAATATATTTGACTTTATAGATATTACTCTAGTAAGTATTTTAATTTTTCAATTATATAAATTAATTAAAGGAAGCGCAGGGATCAATATATTTATTGGAATGGCGCTTGTTTACATTATGTGGAAAATTTTTTCCGCATTAGAAATGAGTCTTATTAGTGAAATATTAGGGCAATTTATAAGTGTGGGGGTTCTAGCTTTAATTATTGTTTTTCAACAAGAAATAAGACGTTTTTTAGTTTTAATCGGAAAAAATACATTTAAAAACAAAAATTTATTTATCAAGTCAAAAAACAAAGAAAAATTTTTAAGTACAAAAAATATAGAAGACATATGTAAAGCTTGTCATAATATGTCTGAAACAAAAACTGGAGCAATAATCATCATTGAAAGAAATGATAACCTAGACTTAATTTTGAAAACCGGAAGGGTCATTTCAAGTAATTTATCACAAATAATGATAGAAAGTATTTTTTATAAAAACGCACCTTTACATGATGGAGCAATAATAATTATAAATAAAAAAATTATAGGAGCCCGATGTGTTTTACCAATTAGTGAATCAAACACAATTCCAACAGAAATGGGAATGAGACACAAAGCAGCTTTAGGAGTAACAGAACAATATGACTGTATTGCTATTACAGTATCAGAACAAAATGGAAACATAAGTTGTTTCGAAAATGGAAAAATAAAAATGAATCTAGACTCAAAAACACTACAAGAAATCATCAAAATCAACTTGGAAAAAAAATGAAAAGAATAAAAAAAATTTTTTTAGGATTTGTTATTTTTTTTTATTTCCCTAGCTGTGATTTTTTAAAACAAAAGGAAAATGTCCTAGACTTAATTCAAAAACAAAAACTAAACTTTGAACTTTCTAACAAACCCACTAAAATTCTTTTCGCATTAGACACAGAATGCCCACTTTCAAAACAATACACAAAAAAAATCAAATCCCTATCCGAAACATATTCAAAAGACATTGAGTTTTTGATTTTTTTTCCAGGAAATCATTACTCAAATGAGGAAGTGGAAAACTTTATTAAAAGCAACGATATTAATATTAATTTTTTCATTGATAAAGATTTAATAATTACTAAATCTTTACAAGCAACTATTGTTCCTGAGTCATTTATAATAAATTCAAAATCAGAAATAATCTACCAGGGATTAATTGATAATTGGGTTAGTGAATTAGGAAGGACCCGTCAGTACACAAATAAGAATTATTTAAAAGATGCTATTGATTTAATATTGCAAAAAAAACAACCAATTATAAAAAAAACTAATGCCATTGGTTGCTTGATAGAGCAAAACTTAATGTCACAAAAACCATCTGATTCTTCTGAAGAGGCTTTAAAAATTATATATGAAAAATGTGCTAGCTGTCATTATAAAGAAGGACCAGCTCCATTTCCTTTAATATGTTATGAAGACATTGCAAAAAGAAAAAAAATGATATATCATGTTATTAGTAGTAATTACATGCCACCATGGCCAGCAGATCCAAATTTTTCAAAATTTTTAGGAGAAAAAACTATTACAGAGAATGAAAAAAAAATAATTCAAAACTGGATAAAAAGTGAAAAATCTGGAAAAAAAAACAACAAATATGAAGTGATTTTTGAATCAAAAAAGAAGACACCGGATTTAATAGTACCTATGGAAACCGCATATAAAATAAACGACAACAACAAAGACCAATTCCTAATGATGAAATTCCCTTTTGAACTCGAAAAAGACACATTTATACAATCAATAGAGTTTGTTCCAGGAAATAATCAAGTCGTACATCATGTAAACGCACATCTTATAAGTTACGATGAAAAAAAAAGTAATATTTTTTCTGGAGAAAGAGTTGTTGACACCGAACTTTTTCCTGACTCAATATGTTTTAAAAAATTAGATTTATTTAATGATGATGGAACTATCCCAGCTTTAAGCAGGTCAGTTTCAAATTACCTCCCAGGTTCTGTACAAGGATCTTACCCAAATGGTATTGGAGTAATAACGGCAACTAAAAAAAATGTGATACTAGTAAATGATTTTCACTACGGACCATCAAATATCCAAACAACAGATAGCTCTTATTTTAAAATATATTTTTCGAAAAAACCTCCAACAAGAAAATTAGAAGAAATAACATTGGGCACACTAGGCTTAAAAGAAAATTACCATTCCTCTGATACTACTTTTTATTGCACACAAGAAATATCTCCAAAATTAATCATAAAGCCTAACGAAATCTTAAAATGTACTACAAGGGCAAAAATAAAAAAAGATATATCATTACTAACCCTAAATCCCCACATGCACTTACTTGGAAAATCATTTAAATCTTATGCTATTACAGAAGAAAATGACACAATTCCACTAATAAAAATTGATGATTGGAATTTTAGATGGCAATATTTTTACACATTTGAAAAAATGCTAAAAATACCCAAAAACTCTGAGATTATTGTAGAGGCAGTATTTGACAATACAAAAAAAAATTTAGATAATCCTTTCGACCCTCCAAAGTTAGTTTCAGAAAAGATTGACTGGAATGGAAAAGGAAGTATGAAGACATCTGACGAAATGTTGCAATTCATAATCACATACTTACCTTACAAAAAAAATGATGAAAAAATTAGTTTAAAACCCTAGTTATATTTTTTGAGAATTGCTTCATTAATATCTTTTACAAGTAATGGGCCTTTATAAACAAATCCAGTATATAGCTGAATTAATGACGCCCCAGCTTCAATCTTTTCTATAGCATCGTCAGGCGTCATTATGCCACCAACAGCAATAATAGGAATTGATCCTGAAGATTTTTGATATATATATTTTATCATTCTAGTTGACATATCCTTAATAGGATAACCAGTAAGACCCCCTGAACCAATATTTTTTAATTTATTAGAATTTGTTTTTAACCCCTCTCTTTTATTT
>Ga0163179_10003574_pt1 | contig 10549 bp, 9 predicted proteins | sample AtlANTMetagenome_FD_109643 | JGI IMG/M metagenome (GOLD analysis project Ga0163179, IMG submission 109643) | Marine eukaryotic phytoplankton communities from the Atlantic Ocean - Atlantic ANT 2 Metagenome | ecosystem: Environmental > Aquatic > Marine > Oceanic | place: North Atlantic Ocean... | reverse complement strand
CGATTGATTATGCGCTAAATTACAGGTCAAAAACATAATATAAATTCGGTACTATTCTATCTATTATGGTACCGAGAAAGATACAAAAAACAGCAACTGATTCTGGTATTCACTCGATGTTCTGTCGCCGATTTTACTTCAGATAGTCTTGACTCCCTATTAGGTGGAAATCAAACCAGACAAAATTCAATTTTTCTATCTACATCGTAATACTAATCTGCAGAATCATTGGTCTTTCTTAGGTCGTTAGTAGATCAATTGGTCCATTAAAAAAATTAAATCTTTGCCAAGAATACCATTCATCAAAATAACTCCCAAGTCATTCCTAGTTCTAGACAGACTGAATGAAGGAACTGCTACAGTTTCTGGTAAAATTGATGGAGGATGATGACATCAACTAACTTGACTGTTTTTATTCACAAGAGCAACAATCAAGATTACAGATGTTAGTTCAAACAGGACTAGGCCAGGGAAAGACAAAGCTAACAACCAAGGCTTTACTCCCCAAACGATATAAGTCATTGGAAAAACAAAATGACTTACACATCCATACGCACCCAAGTAGTTTCTCTGATTATTGGAAAAGTAGTAATTTACCACGGGCCATTTCGATTCAACTAGTTTCCTTTTCCAATGACCATACGGTTGGACAAAAGAGGCGTACAGAATTGCTACTACGGCAGACCACTCAATGGTAACAAATAAAAGACTAAACCGGATATCAGAAAGAAACCAAATAACCGTTGATGTCGAGATATCGATTATGAGATCTAGAACAAGTCCATAGACAGTTTGGTGCTTGTAACGACGTGCTAGGTAACCATCTGCTAAGTCCAGTAAAACACTTGTGGTAAGTAGGATAGCAACCTGATAAATTCCTAGAAAGTACAATGATTCAGGAATCACGATCGCACTACAAACTAACAAAATCCTAATATAGCAGAGGATATTACAAGGAAACAGAACGACTGCCAAATTTGTTTTCTTAGACTTTCTCCTGGAATTAACCAAGTCTATTTCCTGAATCACAACCGTAGATACCAAGGTTATGATTAAGAATGTTAGAATAATTAGGAGGAATCCAACATTTTGGTGAGGCACTGGATTCTAAATGTATCCTCATATGGGAGGAGCAATCAAATATAAATATGACTAAGAAACAATAGCCTGGGTAAGGGCGACGTCTGAAGTAAATGAAAATTTTGGCAGGAAAAGATGACTGCTATTGCTGATACGGAGTTGTAAATGTTACAGTTGGTGTGATTTTCGATGGTGATAGAGGTCTGATTTTTTGTCGTTACACCCTATACCTATATCTAATAGTAAGGAAACGTTATTGATTGTATTATGGACGATTATATTATCCTAGAAGTTAGTTATGATGATACTCCAGCTGATTCGGGGGTGATCGAATGGATTAAACGAGACGAGATCGTCAGAGTTCGGTATTTTCCAACTCATAATGTCTCATTGAATCGAATTACTCACAACTGTTGGGTATATTATCGAGGTTTTAGTGAACCTGCATGGACACTGGAAGGTGAATCAGCGTTGAACTTCTTAGATAAGTGGGATTCTAAATACGCCGAAATAATTAGAGAAGAAACACCATTTGAAAATGAAGATTAGTTGTTTAATCCTGCACCTTAGCAAAAAATAGAAACTAGCTGAGGCCTACCCCCCTTCTTTTTTACGACAGATTAAAGGTCGGAGTCAATATAGAAAAGAATAGCCTTTCTTCCGAGTGCTAATGTCTATTTTTTCATTTATTTCCCTCCGATTTTGATTTACATCTTAGCCGAGATGATATTCAAAAATCTTGTGGCTAAAAGTGATTCGCCATTTTTGCTCAAATCTAGCATACATCCTTGATCAGATTGTAATTCTCTCTCTTGTTGGGTAAGACGACCACTATGGTGATTTTATTGATCAATATCTCAACATTTGTTCTTGTTTTTTGACTTAATGATCAATCTAATGACATAATCAATTGGTCAATCAATGAAAAACAAATCGGGAATATTATCATATTGTTAATTTCAGTAAAAAGAAAACTCAGTGTGGGATACTGTAGCATGGATGACTAATCAACATAAACCTGAATGGTCCGATGAATAATTTACCTCAAGTGCACCTTTTGAGTGCCTAAAAGGATTGTAATAATGACAGAAGAAACGCATCGACCAGAATTATGGAAGGATACTGGGGCTGTCTCAATCAGTTTCGATGATGGTTCAGATTCTCAATTAGAGATCGCTGTTCCAATTCTTGATCAATTCGATCTTCCAGCCACGTTTTACATTAATCCTCGAGTCAGAAGTGATTTAGAACCATGGAGAAAGGTAGGCCTATCCGGGCACGAAATTGGGAATCATACTGTTAGTCATATTTGTTCACGCAATTTCGGTTGGTCAGGAAAGAAATCATTGGAAACATCGTCGCTGTCGGATATTGAAGACGATATTCTTCTGGCTGAAGAACGATTGAGAAATCTATTGCCAGAGCAAACAGAACGAACATTCTGTTACCCTTGCTATCAGAACCATGTTGGAGAAGGAATAGATCGTCAAAGTTACGTTCCTGTTATCGCTAAATATTTTCCTGCGGCTCGGGGAACGGGGGAAGCCGCCAATCATCCAGAATTAACTGATTTACATTATCTAACTTCTTGGATTGTCAGTGGATGGATGTCGGGCAGCGACCTAATAAAAGCAACCCAAGCTGCCATGGCGCAAAAGAGATGGATTATATTCGTATTTCACGGCATGTCATCACAAAAACCGTCGAGGTGGGACCCAACCAGTTATTATCACGGGGGTGGTTTCTCAGGACAAGAATTCAACATTTTTTGTCAATACTTATCTCAAAACAGGGTAAACATACCGACCAATACGGTCCTGCAGATTGCGAAACAAATACGACGATGGCGTGCAACAGAATAAAATAGCTTTAGTAGACCAAATTTACCCTGCAGTTGTCTAACAAGCAACATAACTCATCTTTTTCACGGACGATAATTGGCAAACGAGTCGCTAATGCCTCTGTTCCGGCCTATCCTTTTATTGAGGATTTTCAGTTATTTTTCTCATTTAACTAGTAAACGCGGGATTACAGTACTGGAGTTCTGTACAAACGTTTTCCACTTATCGTTATTTCTACATCAATTAGGTAGCTTGCTATTGCTTCTAAGTCTGGTGAAATACCAAGGCCAGGTTTATCTGACAAGCATATTTTTCCATTATCATCGGGTAAAAGATGGTCATGTGTCATTTCTGTTCCTAATAGCTGTGGCTCGACTGGATATTCACAGAGATCGTAATGCTCAATCCCTGCGTACGGTTGTAGTGAGGCACTGAGTGCCAAATGAGATGTGAACGTATGATTAACGTAGATTGTCCCCTTAGATAAGGCATAATCGGCTACTTTTTTGGCTATGCTGATACCACCGATTCGACCGGCATCGATTTGGACAAATCCGATATCTGCGTAGTCAATCATGTGCTGAGCCAGGTGGTAGTTATGGGCACCTTCACCGCCAGCAAGGAGAACAGGATAAGATAATTTAGCAAGTTGATGATATGAGTTAAATCCACCGGAAATAAAAGGTTCCTCTAACCAAGTTACACGGCAGTCTTTTAGCGCATTAACCCTTAGTTTAGCTGGTTCTATATCGTCTACCCATACTGTTCCTGCATCAATTAATAAAATACCATCTGCTCCCAATCCTTCTCGAGCTGCATGGATTTGCTCAACATCGGACGCAACAGTTCCATGGCCGAAATTTCCCCATCCAAATTTTCCTGCTAGGTACCCTTGTTGCCGTATCTGACGCCCCTTTTGGAGGGTTTGTTCTGGTGTGTCTCCAAACAGAACCGAGGCATAAGGAGTTTTGGGATACGAACACTGGTAACCAAGGAGTTGATAGACCGGGGTTTGCAGTTTTTGCCCAAGAAGGTCCCACATTGCGATATCGATACCGGAGAGCGTATGATCCGTTTGGAGTAAATCCAGGCTGTTTTGTCGTGCCAGATTGCCGATTCGGGCAATATCATCAGCACTTTCTAGCCTTTGACCTAGAACTGAATCTTGAACAGGCTTACACGCACTATGAGACATCGGACATATCAGGCTAGCGATCGACACCAGAGGTGCGGCTTCACATTCTCCCCAACCGACATAACCACCTGCTTGTAGCCTGACCAAGAGCGCGTCCTGACTACCATCTCCAATGTCAAGAACTTCTGGCATAGAAAGGTAAAAAAAATCAATGGATTCTATTTTCATCCTGCTACTTCAGATACAATAATCAACCCCTAAAAAATTGATCAACCTCTCCAATCTTTCAATCTTCTGCAATCAAATAACGGTTTTTTCTTATTCATGATAACATCGAAGGCAAATTTCTGGATCAAGTAAAAATAATTCGGTGATAGCCAGATATTAGTACAACCCTTATTCTGACTATCCACGAGTAACAAACAGGAACACCAGTAGTAAAACCCCCAATTAAGCCTTTTTATAAATGACAGACGATCTGTTAGTTTGTCAGATTCTGATGTTGAGTCTTCTTGGTTTATTCTATGAAATCGGTTAGTTTAAGTCAATCCAGCCCAGTTTTTTGAGGAATTCATCTGTTAACTTCAGTGTTTGATAATAATCACCGTTTTGATCTTCTCTATGGTTAAAATTAAAAAACCCGTGATCTCTACCTTCAAATGGATATAGCTTGCAATCATTGCCTGCTTGATTCATTAATTGACAGAACTTTTGTGCAGTGGCAAAAGTCACCGTCTTATCCTTGGTTCCATGAAAAATTATACATGGTGGGTTACCAGATTTTACATGATGTGCCGGAGATAATTCTTCGGGCGGCAAACCGGTTTTTTGCTCCATTTTTTCCAAATTCCATGAGCTTAACTCGACACCTTCAACTGGGACTAGAACACAGACTGGATTAAAAAGAATCATCGCATTTGGTATTGAGGATACCTCTTCCAAATGATCTGTGATAACACCTAAGCAAGCAGCTAAGTGCCCCCCCGCTGACCCCCCGCTTGACGCTACCCGACTAGGATTAATTCCTAAATGATTGGCATTAATCCGGACATAACGCATGACATCTCTGGCATCTTCTAAACAGTGTTTAATTTTGATTTTATTCCGCGAAGCAACGCGATAATCAGCTAGGATAGTGACTAGCCCTAGCTCAGAATAATGTTGTGCCTGCGATAAAAAATGGCTAGGACTACCACCAACCCAACCGCCACCAAAATAGAACACAATAGCTGGTCTATTGTCCTGAGAAGTCCACCCTTCAGGTTTGTAAATATATAAATGTAATCTTGTATCGGAAATCTCTTTATAGAGATGCTGCTCAGAATCCGGTAGTTGAGGAGGATAGAATTGTCTAGTTTTCAAGTCAGAACCCAAAACATATCGTCAAACGTTGTTGTAATTGATTGCTGAATCATTCTATAAGCTTATGACCTTCAGGGTATGACGTTGGTAACCAAGTAACGAATCGCAGACCTCACTTTCATCTTGCCACCAAAATCTCATCTGCTTACATCGCTTTCTATTATTGAGCCAAAGTTCACGAAATAAAGGGGCTACTTCGTTCCAAACCTGATTATGTAATAGTTCTAGTTGATCTATGATGTGAGAGTTACTCATAATAGTTAACTTATACTATTGTTGCTTTCTTAACCTGTGGTTTTCCTATTTTTGGTTTATCTTTAGTAGTGCTAGTTCCTTCACTACCATTAGACGCTTTATCTAATTTTTCTCTATACTTACTTGACTTTACATCAAGAATTAACGCATTGAGATTCATCCGATACTCAACTGCTTTATCTTGATATTGATAATTCCAGATACTGTCTATACCTTCATATTCATTTGGGTCTATCAATTCTTTCATGCTAAAAGAGAATGACCCCTTGGATGTTCGCTCAAGTGGTAATTTACCTTTACCATTCCCATTTTCTACAAACTGAATTGCTAGTTTCCTTGAGATTACTTGAGTTCGGGTTATGGGATTGCCCATCTTATCTTTAAATGGTTCACCCTTTTTATTTTTCTCAATTTTCGCTGTTTGGTTCATCCACCCAATAGAGACAGAATGAGTTGGCTCTTTTTGTTCTACTACTTCTTCTTGCCCCGACTTATTTTTTCTTTTGACCGTTTTTAGAACGCAACCTTCTTCTAATTTAAATTTGTCTATAATCTCTTCACCCAGTGAGACTTGATAAGTCTTGGTTAGTTTCAATGAATATTTCTTGGGTGCTCCAATAGCGTTACCTGTTTCTATTACTTCTTCAAAACCTAATTCTTTTAAATCCATCAAGTTACCACCTGATTGAGGTGAATCTTCTAAATCACCACCATTTGTAGTACTTACTAACTTGAACCCATCCTTTGCTAATCTACTATATGCCAATTCTTGTTCGTATAAATCACGGCTAAACCGAGAACTACAATTAGGCTGGCCAAGAATATTGTGGAACTGTAAGTAGCTCGCCATCTTTCAGCGCTGACTGATGAGCGATAATACCAGGTACTGTCATATTTAACGATAAAGCAATATTGATCAATGGCGTTCGATTTTCCAATAAAGCAGTGACAAACTCGTTGGTTAGATAGCCGTGTGATCCATCATGACCTCCTGCGTCCACTCCTGGAGGCAGAGGTGGTTTAGATAAGTCAGGTAATTTTGGCCGGTCTTCTTCAGGGCTGAATGAAGTACCGTTCATCCGACCAAGTTCTCCATGTACTAGACCTGTTTCCCCCGCAGAGCCACGCATTCCCCAACACACACTCATACGTGCCGATCCCCCCTCAGAAGTCTGGAACAGTGCAACTTCACTGTCAAAGGGGTTTTTGTAACAATTCGACTCAGGCTGAAAGTGTGGTATTTGGCCCCTAAAACCTTGACAAGAGACCTTGGTAAATGATTGTCCAGTAACTGCTACATAATAGGCCGTAGAATGAGTTGGATACCACATTGGTGGGATTCCTGTTCGCCATTTCCCGTAAGAAGCCAATGGGGTCGGAAAATAATGATAATATTGTCCTTCTGCGTAGATAATCTTACCTAAAGCTCCCGATTCATAGGCCACTCTCATAGCATAGCAGGCCGCGTGGTAGGCAGAGGTCTCAAACATCATGTATTCCAAACCCGTTTTTTTGACTGTTTCATAAAGTCGATCGGCATCTTCCAAAGAACCGAATACGGCTGGAACTGTGCAAGCAACATGTTTGCCATGATTCAAACATAGAATTGAATGTTGTGCATGGTTTGGAGCATCTGTACCCAAGAAGATGGCTTCTAGTGACTGATCTTTGACCATTTCCTCCAAAGATGAATAAGTCCTTTGGCACTTACAAGCGACGGCTAATTCCGCACAGCGTTCGGCAGAGACATCACAGACAGCAGCAATTTCTACGTTGGGATGATCTTGAAATCCAAATGAGCCTCCCATATGGCAGACACCATATCCAGCAATACCAATTCGAATTTTACGATCTGACACAGGTTGCCAAACTTTATCCTGAAATGTGGTCGAAGAAGATTCTGGGTTGAACCCTTGTATCTCGGTTTCAATAATGTCTTGTTCAGTGCTCACTATGTAAATTTCCTCTAAAAAATTTTTGAATTATAACGATTTTTGTTTGCAATATCAGGGATCACAATCTTAATAAGTATGGGTTATGCTCTGATACAACATAATCAGTTACTAATTGGCCACATCACTTTCATTAGAGAATACAAATATCTCAATCTCCTGCCGCTAGGATTTATCCGCGTATGTCCCAAATTGAAATTCTTTTGTTGTAGGCATTACCCTCTCACGAAGGATGATTTGTTCTATTTTGGCAGCAATTTCCGGATGTTGACTAGTAACATTGTTTGTTTCACCGATATCTTCTTCAAGATTGTATAACTCAAAAGCCACTTTATCTTTTTTACGCAGATCTCTTTTGAGACCTTTCCATTTTCCCATCCGTACAGCCATTTGCCCGCCATAGCCAGCAAAATCCCAAAATAAGTACGGGTGTATTTTCTGGTCTTCCGGTTTACCAAGAAGCAAGGGTAAAAAACTAGTACCATCAGTATCCGTGGTGATTTGAACGTCAACAATTTCCGAAATCGTTGCCAACAAATCGTAATTAGCTGCTAGATGATCAGATTGCTGGTCAAACTTAATCTTACCTGGCCAGTGTGCAATAAAAGGAACACGTATCCCACCTTCGTAGAGAGACCCCTTTAGGCCACGTAATGGACCGACACTATCAAAAAAATCATAATCTACCTGAGATCGAAGATGAGTTGATCCGTTATCTGAAGTAAACATGACAATCGTATTACGGTCTAGGTTCAGATTTTTCAAAAGTGCCATCAAGCGGCCAATCTGTTTATCAAGGAAACTGATCATAGCCGCATAACAGGCTCGTGGTGTAGGATGTGGTTGATAACTGCGACCGTTATATGGTGTTTCTGGCCACAGACCCTTGTACTCCTCAATATCCTCTTTTGGAGCTTGCAATGGCAGATGTGGTAGAACAGTTGGATAATAAAGGAAAAATGGCTGTTTCTTGTTTTTATTCACAAACTCAAGCATCTCGTCAGCGATACGCTGCGGTGCGTATATTTCTCCTGTATTACTACGCGTATTGCCTGGAAGTAACTCATTTTCTTGATCATTCACGAGGTATTTAGGATAGAGATTGTGTGCGTGCCGTTGGCAATTATAACCGTAAAACCGATCAAATCCCTGATTCAATGGGTCCCCTGTGGTTCCGACGGCTCCGAGTCCCCATTTACCAAAACAACCGGTCGTATAGCCAACAGACTTTAGTATTTTGGCTAATCCGATTTCACCTTCTGGCAAGGGTAGTTGTCCGCCAAAAATATCTCCTTTATTTTTAATCTCTCTGTTATTCCTAATGTAAGCATGCCCACCATGCTTACCCGTAATTAAATTACAACGTGAAGGTGCACAAACTGCAGAACCAGAGTAAAATTGATTAAACCTCATTCCCTTTATAGCCAAATTGTCGATATTTGGTGTTCTAATCTTTTTTTGGCCCATAACGCCGATTTCCTGCCACCCTAGATCATCAGCCATAATCAGAACAATATTAGGCTTACAATTAGAATTTCCTTCTGCTTGAAGTCTATTTTCCAAAGACAAAGCCAAGGAACTTGCAGTTATGCTCTGTATAAACTGTTTACGATTCATTGTGTTTTGTACCTAGTTCTAAGACCCGAACTGAACCAACTAGTCATGGGCTATCCTAATTGGTACTAAAGGTAACCACTTCAGGTCCTTATCATGTCGAATTTAGTCTTTGATTGCTATTTTTATTGGCTGTATCCATCCTATTGAGGAAATTCAATTTTCGTTCGTGAAGGATCAACATCAATATTTAGTTTAAGAAACCAGTCAAATAAGTTCCGTCCTACAGCATTACTTAAGACTGCTACAGAATCATCAGCGGTATAAGAATTCTGTCTATCAGGGTCAATCATCCTTCTTTTGGCTTGGAAGTATCTACTGATGATTTGTGGTTCTTCTTTACGTAATTCCTCAAAAATCCACATTGGTTTTCCCATTTTGACTACATGTGGAGCCTCTTTATCGTTTACGAGATCAAAAATCTTCATTTGGGGATCATAGCGTTTCGCTTTGCTGATCCAGTTTTCGAGTTTTGTATCAGCCTCTTTCCCTAAACCAGATTCTCGTCCGAGTAGAATGCCTACATAAGTTGCCAAGCCTTCGTTCCACATTGGTTCAGCGAAGGGAAGAACCCATGAGTGAGTTGCTTCATGTCCTAGAAGTTCCACCATACCATATCGTTGTTCAGGAAAGTTTCCCCACCAGACCCCGATACCAATTGCCACACCACTGGAAAATCCACCACCACCGGTCGGAAGAAGTATCAATTTTTTGAGCATACCTCGAGTCGGAGGAACCCCGATTATTTGTTCAAGAAATGGTCGACTTTTACGGTAAATTTCGAAAATCGTTTCCGACATCGGTTCAAGATAATCAGAATATTGTATTTGGAGTGCGTTTCTATTTACGATATTTTCTGGCATTGTCCCTTTCGGCAATCTGGTTGGATCAATCTGTTTCCCACTTACCAGCTTGACCAACAATGACTGCCACATACCAGAATTGATGGGGTCTTTTGCGTTTGGTTGTCTTCCCGCTAGAGCGCGAGACGCCAATAAGACTTGTCCTTTGCCCACGGGTCTTTGTGCCATCACGATGTGTGACTCAGCATCACGAATCAGAATTTTCCAGATCGATTCATCTTCTAAATCAATGATCTTGCCATTATATGTTTCCAAATCTACTATTTCCAGTTCTTGAGTTGGTTTAAGTGGCTGTTTGGCATGATGATCGATAAATTTAGCTCCGAATGATTTGGCGACTTCATTGAGAGGGTAGACGTTTTCGTTTCGAAAGGGAGAATGATCTCCTAAGATCAATACACCACCACCACCGTCTAGAAATTTTCTAACTACTTGAATATCCTGACT
>Ga0163179_10003570_pt1 | contig 10554 bp, 6 predicted proteins | sample AtlANTMetagenome_FD_109643 | JGI IMG/M metagenome (GOLD analysis project Ga0163179, IMG submission 109643) | Marine eukaryotic phytoplankton communities from the Atlantic Ocean - Atlantic ANT 2 Metagenome | ecosystem: Environmental > Aquatic > Marine > Oceanic | place: North Atlantic Ocean... | reverse complement strand
TTTTTTCAGACATAACAAACCTACTGAAGAGAGAATTTTGGCAGGGACCTACTGGAGTTGACGAGGTCGGAATTGGAAGCTCGCGGCGGGGATATCTACGCCGAAGCTACGGAGTTGCTGTGCGCGCGTGATCTGCGCCGCGCCCTCAAGGAGGTTGAGGGCGATTTGGACTACGCTGCGGTTTTCTGGCTGCTCAAGAAAAGAATCTTTGGCCCAATCGTTGAAGGCACCCATGGCTGGACCACACCAGATCTGATAATCGAGCCGGCGACCTTCTTGACCTGTGATCGCCCATCGGCTCGATTGGCCTAGATACCAGCGGAAACAAAGCGCCATTTTATGTTTGGGGTCTTGCTCGGCTTTCTGGTTCTCTCGCGGATCTCGTTGAGCCCAGAATCGTTGGGTATCCGCCCACACCTCGGAAAGGCTCAGACTGAAGACCTTCTCTTCGAGATGTTTGCGATCGTTGGCCGGAATGTCTTCCAAGCGCTCGTATTGTGTATAGATCTCGTAAAGCTTGGCGGCTCGAACACCGAACATGGATCCGCGTTTGAGAACCTGGAGCTTTACGCCAAGCTCGAACATATCGGCAGCGGGTGCCATCATCACGTCGTTCAATCCGACCTGCGCAAGCATCACCCGGCCCTCTTCGCTCAGACCCGACTCCACAGCAGCCTGGTTCACGCTTCCCGTGAGCACGAAGGACGCTCCCAGCGAAAAGGCAGCGGCGATGGCAGAAGGGCACCCAAGGCCCCCAGCAGCTCCTACCCGAATCGGTCGTTGATAACCTTTGCTTGTGCTGAGTTCATCGCGCACAGAGAGAACTGTGGGGAAGAGCGCCGGTAGCGCTTGATTATCTGTATGTCCTCCGGAGTCCGCCTCTACGATGATGTCTTCCGCGACCGGCACCAAAAGGGCAAGCTCAGCTTCTTGCGCTGTGAGCAGACCTTTCGAAACCAGTCCGTCGAGCATGGCTTTGGGTGCCGGAGAGACGAAGTGACGCGCCACCTCAGGTCGAGAAATTTTGGCAAAGACATGATTCTTGCGCTGAATCTCACCCGATGGGCTTCGCGTGAGTCCGGTAGCCGAGTATCGGACGATTGAAGGAGTCATGGACATGAAGGCTGAAGCGGATACACGCCGCACCCCGCGCTTGAGGTACAGGTCCACACACCCTGCCTCGAGGTCGGGCTCGTTGGGGCTGTGGATGAGGTTCGCTCCCCAACTTGGGCCGTGGTGCCCGAGCTCTCTTTCCAATTCATCGAGCGCCGCCTCTACCCTCGGAAGCGCGAGACCCGCAGCTCCAAAGAATCCGAGCATCCCGGCTCTTGCCATGGAAATGACGATCTCGGTAGTCGCGATACCGTTTGCCATGGCACCGGTCACATAGGGGAAACGCAGTCCATGTGCTTCGCAGAAAGAGCGGTCACCAAGCCACTCCGGATACATGGCCGGAAGGGTTGCGATAAGAGGCAGACCTTGTGTGTTGGTCTCCGAAAAAGCCAGCCCGATACGTTGTTGGGCTTCGTCTTGTACGAGTGAAACACTTTCCCTGATTCGATGGATATCCTGAAGGATTTCCTTTCCAGTGAATGCGGGTGTGAGCCTTGAAGCAGAGTTTTGTTGTGCCAACGCGGACATTGCTTTTTCCTTTTGCGAAATCGCAGAGCGACTGGGGAGTCCTCGTACGCGAGCGCGTATACGCCCGGAGCTAATTGGGCGCCATCCTAGGCTTTATTCCCTTAGATTCAATGGCTTTCTTCATCCTGTTACCAAAGAATTACAAAGAACCCTCCCCAACAGAGGGTGATGCCTTCACGGGTCCCAGGTTTTACCCTTCAATCCCCTTTGTTTGGGGCGCGTTATTTGGCGGAATCTATCTTAGACGTCCAGATTCTCGATTTGGATTCTGCCTTCATCAGGGATGGAGCTGAAGCGCATAACCTGAGCGTAGAAATAAAGCTCGGCATCTAAAGAATGCTTGATGTTTTTGGCGTTCCGAAAGCCGTGTTGCTCTCCTTCGTAGGGAACGTAGGCGACGGGGAGCCCTTTCTCGCGCAAGGCATCGACCATCATTTCCGCCTGGTTCGGTGGAACGACCTTATCTTCGAGCCCCTGGAAGAAAACGATGGGGCAGTTTAGTTGGTCGATGGCGTGGATGGGCGCGCGCTCTGTATAGAGGTCTTTGGCTTCAGGGTAGGGGCCGATGAGCCCATCCAGGTAACGAGACTCAAATTTATGGGTGTCTTTGGCGAGGGCTTCAGGGTCACTGACTCCGAAGTAGCTGGCTCCGGCATGAAACACATCTTTGAAGGCCAGCGCCGCGAGGGTTGTATAACCACCTGCACTTCCGCCTCGGATTGCGAGGCGGTTTGGATCTACTTCTCCTTTTTCGACCAGAAACATCGCCCCCGCTGAGCAATCGTTGACGTCGACGATTCCCCATTGGCCGCGCAAGCGCTCGCGGTAGCTACGGCCGTAGCCTGTGCTTCCTCCGTAGTTTACGTCGAGAATGGCGAAACCGCGGCTGGTCCAGAATTGTTTTCCCAGGTTGAGCTCAGGGCTCGTCGCTCCCGTGGGTCCTCCATGAGAGAAAACCACCAGCGGGGGGTGTTCATTTTCTGGACCTTGATAGTCCTTGTTTTTCGGTCGATAAAGGTAGGCATGTGCCTCCTCTCCGTCTTCGGTTGGGAAGGATATGGCTTCTGGAATTGACAGATAGCCTGTGTCCATTTGCATCGCTGTGGTTTGCTTGAGCACCGACGCTTGCCCTGTTTCGAGATCAAAGGTCAGGATCTCAGGCATTCGAGAGGGACTTGCGCCCACAAAGGCCAGTTTAGAGCCTTGGGCGCGCAACTGCCTGATTACCGAATATTCGGTTTTCAGGTCTGTGAGAGAGCCTTGTTCGGTGTCGACTGTGGCCAGTTGCCAGCCCTTGCCGTCAAAATAGGTGCAGGCGATGGTTTTTTCCGAAATGAAGGCGTAGGTCGACATCCCGAAGACCCACTGCGGCGCGCCAAATTCAGCGTCTCGAGCGAGGACTTGATGGACTTCTCCCCCGAAGCGATAGAGGTTCCACCAGCCGCTTTTATCGGAGATAAAATAAAGGACTCCTTCCGGGGACCATTGAGGTTGGAAGATGGATTCATCCATGCCGCCGGCGACTTGTTTTTTGGGGCCGAGGCTTCCGTCTTTCTGGATCGATGCTTTCCAAAGAGTTGTGCCGTCCCAGGGCATATTGGGGTGATCCCAGCTTAGCCACACGAGCTCGGTTCCTTGTGGGTTGATGCACGGTGAGGAAAAGAAGTCGTATCCCTCCGCGAGTACTTCAACGGCTCCGCTTCCGTCGAGAGCTACGGAAACCACAGCATTTCGGGCCTCGGCTTCGGGGTTTTCGTGACTCTCCCGAATGCAGATCAAGCGGTTTCGCTCTCGGTCCATGCATGCGTCGGCGTATCGAAAAGGTCCAGGTTTTGTGATCGGGACGGGTTCAGTTTGAGGAGCGTAGCGGTAGAGTTGTTGATCCGAGAAGTTCGAGCCATAGACCTCTCCCGAGTCGACGAGAAAAGCCCCGCCCCCGTATTCATGGACACGGGTTCGTGTATTCCACGGCGGTGCGGCGAGATCCTGGGGTTCGCTATTTGGGTCTTTGCGCACGATTACGCTTCTTCCGGACTCTTGAGGTCTTGACTCGAGCCAGTAGATGCTGTCGCCGTCGAATTGGACGTCGAGCAGTCTTACGGTGCTTTCGACGATACTGTCGCTGGTGATAGGGGAGTTCCAGGAACCGTAATTTTCGGTGGTGACCATATCTATGTCCTCGTGTCGGGCTTTGAACGACTTTTTAAGTCCGAAATCAGGTAGCCCTCGCAGGGTGGATTCAAGAATCTCTCATGAAGACCTGGATTACGCATTTTCGGATCCGGAGATCTCGACACCCATTCTTGGATTGCAGCGCGCTACCATGCCCTCGCGAGGCTCGACCCTAACAATCGCGGATGGCCCTCGCAACGTTCTTTCGCCCTGATTAATCTATGACATTGAAGCCTCTCCCACTCGGAGGAAGCGTATTGCCTTAAGTCATAAACCTTGCGCGCATATATTTTCAGAACCTTTGAACAGGCCTGTCTTTCGCCGTAGGCGGGGGCTGTTGCCCCCACCCAGGCACAAGGAGAGACACACACTCTACAAATGGACCAGATCAGGGCTGTGACTCGCAATTACTTACTCAAAAAACCCTAGTAAGACGGAGAGTTCTACGTCACGCTTATGATTCGTTGATTTGCGAGCCCGATGTTTTTTTGTCTCAGAATAAGTGACTGCCCCCCGCGCGATATGTTTGAATACGACAATCTCTTGGCGCTTTAGCGCCTTTATGGAAGTTTTGAAATACTGGGAGGGGAACTTGCTTCGATATTTGGTTATTTGCGGATTGTTGGCTGTCTTTTCGTTATTTGTGGCATGCAGTGAATCGGGGTCTTCGGCTTCATCGGATCTTGCGGATACCGTGGGGAATTCGGTTGAGGCAGGCCCTTCCTTTACCTTCGATTGGTCCTCTTCTTCGATTGCGGGGTCTCCTTTTCCGAACAATCTCCACATTGGGGAAGATGGTAAGATCAAAGCAGACCCTTTGACATCAACTCCTGAATATCAGGAGCTCGGTCGTAGCAATATCCTCGAGATGATCGATGGCTATATTGCGCAGCGAGAGGGCTTTGGCTTTTCGAGCGCGATTTTTTTTCCCATTGAAGCCGCCGTGGATTTAAGCAGCTTTGAGGGCAAAGTGAAGATCTTGGCGCTCGATGGACCTGAAGAGGGGCGGCAGGTGGCATCAGAGATCTTTTGGAGCCCCCACCTCAGTGCGCTGGGCGTTTTCCCTGAGTGGGGCGATTATTTGATGCCGGGCACCACCTACGCTGTCTGGATTGAAGAGGGGCCGACGACTGCAGATGGGATTCCTTTTGCCACAACGGAAGGTTTTCAAGATCTTGTTGCGGATGAGTCGGGCGACGAGGACGGCCTGGAGAAGGCGCGCGCTCATTACGCTTCGTTTCGAGAATATTTGAGCCAGAGTGGTTCTTCCGCTTCGGGTTTGTTGGTAGGAACCGTGTTCACCACCGAAACATCCATGGGCTATTTACAGGGACTTCTTGAGGGCTTGGACGCTTATGCCCTGCCGGCGCCGACCAGGGACGTTCGCTGGGATGTGGAAACGGCGACTATGATCGAGGGGAGCCCGGTCCTTGGCGAGGGTTTGATCTCTTATTTTGGGCTCCCAGAAGCTCCCTTCATGAACCGGCCAGGAAGGTGGGATGGTGGAGCGCGAGGCTATGCCAGCCTGATTGAAGGTGTGGATGAGAATTATGAGGGGGGGACTCTTCATCAGGGGATTGCCGAGGTGCATCACGGAAGCTTTATGGCACCGGCTCTTAACTTTGCGGTTGTCGACGGCAAGCCGAAAAATGTTGGGTTTGGCTATGAAAATGGTTCTTTGACCTGGACCCTGGACGCCATGATTCCCTTTACGCTCTTTCTCTGCGACCCACATGCCGCAGACCCGAGTAATCTTCCTGTAGCCATATTTACGCATGGTGGGACCTCGGATCGCACGGACGCGATTGGGTACGCAACGATGAACTGCCTCGAGGGCGTGGCGACAATCGCTTTGGATATGCCTTTTCATGCGGGACGCTCAAAGCCCGTTCTTGATGAAACGGAAACCCTTGTCCTTCCATCTCGGATTGACGCCTTTAATATCTTTACGGGCCTTAATGAAGGGCAGCCGGGGTTTGTCCCTGATCATGTGGGCGACAACCCTGGAGCTGTCGATACCGCAGGGAACCTCTTTGGGATCGTGGATTCCAACGACCCTCTTGTTATGGAAGCGAATCTCCTGATGTTTAGCCTGGACACCTATGTGTTGACCCGACATCTGAAAGATTCCGATTGGTCTGCGATTCGTGAGGGCTTGAGTTTTGATTCGGAAAACTTTTTTCACGATAGCTTGAGCTTTGGTACCACCCTCACGACCGCGCTATGGGCTGGGCCTCCGGTATTCAAAGCAATTTTCAACGGAGTCGGCGCTTCTTATCTTTACAGCGCCAATCTCACGGTCGCCCCGAGCAATGGGCGGCTTGCGAGTAGCGTCGTGCAGCCGCTTCTGGGCTTGAAGACAAGCCCCGCTGAGCTCCAGGAAGGAGCCTATCGAGATCCTGTGGTTTCTCTTCTCCAATGGCTCTCGCAGCGAGGAGACGCATCAGCCTATGCTCCCTATGTCCTGCGTCATCGCCAGGATGATAGTGCGATGCAGATTCTTGGAGTTGGAAATAGCTGGGATCAGACTCTTTCGAGTTGGGCTCAGTATTCTTATAACGTCGCCATCGGCTACGAACTCTTCCGTCTGGGTGAGGATTGGACGATTGATCCCACCATTACAGATGTTCCCGCTGAGCTTGGGAATCCTGCCAGTGATTCTCCCTTGACGGGGAATCTTGAGTTCGGGAACCAGAAGCATACGGCGGGGATGTATTTTAGCGCGCATAGTTGCCACGCATTACAGGTCAAACCTATTTGCAGTTTGACCTACGAGCTTGTTTATCCGCCGATTACAGACCGAGAAGAAAATGTGGCCTTCGATTCTCCGATTTGCGGCTATCAGAATCAGGCACGGCATTTCTTGAAGACAGCATTGGCAGGAGCCGCTGAGATCATTGCTCCTGGAGGGGACTGCACAAGCCTCTACGGTACAGGAGCGCCATGACTTCGCGTCTAAGCCCCGAACATTTCCGTGAGGTTCTGGGCTCTTATCAGTGGGTCGAGCATTCCAGTCTTCCGGGAGCTCGCAACCATATTAAGGCTGCAGTCCTGGTTCCGATTCTGTGGTCGCCCGAGCCGGTCGTTGTGGCCACATTGAGGTCGGCGGGCTTGAGCCAACATGGGGGCGAGATCTGTTTTCCGGGTGGGCGTCCTGAAGCCGATGATCGAGATCTTTTTCATACGGCTTGTCGAGAGGCTAAGGAGGAATTGGGTGTTCTGAACCCGACCAAGCTTGGGCGATTGTCTTCCTTTCCGCTTTTTTCCTCGGATTTTCGTATTGAGCCTTTCGTTGCGCAGATTCCAGATGAGTCCTTTGAACCGAATCCCAGCGAGGTCGCCGAGGTTCTGAAATTTGACCTCGGTGCACTCTTTTCCAGTGGGTCGGTTGAAGGCTTACCCTATCGGTGGCAGGGGGAGATGCGCTTGTCGCCGATTTTTCGTCATGGCGATCTCGTGATGTATGGGGCCACGGCCCTTGCGTATTGGGAGTTGGTTCAGGTGTTGGCACCTGTATTTGGGGCAGAAGTCCCCAAGTTATTCAGAAGCGAGAGTTCCTGGGAAGAGGTCGTTGTGCCTGGAATCTACGATAAGGTTTCGTTGAAGATTCGTGACCAGCTTGTTGAGGATTGAGAGTCTTCCTCGTCCCTTTCATGCAGATTCTTTATTCGTATGGAATTTCTTCCCGAATTGCGCGATTTTTTCTGGGTCGAGCTCTAAGAATAATCCACTGCTTTCCGAGTAGAGCTCGTTTTCGAGGCCTCTCATTTCAGCGCGGCAATAGACTTTCTTTTCATCGACGCGTTCAACCCAGCTTCGGACCTGCACAAGGGTACCCAGTGGCAGAGCTTTTCTGAATTGCACCTTAATCTCCAGAGCGAGGCAGCGGTGTCCTTGAGCCCATGCAACTCCTCCCATGGCTTCGTCTAAGAGAGACGCCATACTTCCGCCATGTGCGTGTCCTGGAGGTCCTTGTGCGTCTGGGCCGTACCAGGCGTTCGCTCGGATAAAACTACGATCGGGCGGCGCGAAGTAACGAAGCCTGATGGCGAGGCTCTCGGGGTCTCCATTCAAAAAAAGCGGATCGACCGTGAAGAGGCGATAGGGTTCGCATCCCTCGGGTGCAGCGCTGAGCACCGCCTCGGGAGGCGGTGATAGATCTGGCGATTGCCAGGGCGAGTCGGTCAAAGTCTATCCTCGATTCACATAGCCCTGAGTGTATCAGGGCACGCAGAACCATGCGAGCAGGTCATCCTGGCCCTCGGGCTGATCAAAGACCGTGATGGGCAAGCAGGAAAAGGAGGTCCCTGAGCAACTGAAAATATCGATGGGGTCGCAGGGCTCAATGCATTGCCCTTGATTACATAGGCCGCTCACGCATTCGGTGCCGGCAGTGCAAGCCGAGCCGAGCGGCAGGTTCGCTCCGGCGGGGATGCCCTCGCAAAGCATCTCAATTTTCGCGGGGCTGCCGGCTTCGCTGTAGATGGGGTTCATATAACAACGCTCGTTGAATCCACACTGGCTCGCATCAGCTGTGGCGCCAAGAGAGCTCAGGGAGCCTGAGCAATCGATCAGAGTGCTTCCCGGCTTTACAGGGAAGCACAGAGGGACGAAGCTGTCGTCAGTCGTGTCGTCCATGGTCGCGTTTTGCCCAAGTCGGCTGGCTGCGCAAATCGTGGGATAAAGCGTTCCATCGATATTCATGGAGCCGCAATCGTTTGCGCTGTCACAGGTTCCTGTGCAGACAGGCGAGGGATTGGGCGAAATATTGTATGCGTAGCAAAGCCCAGAAGCGCAGCTTTTCTTTACAGACTCGCCGCAGGGGCTCCCGAAGGCTTGTCGTCCGGCGAGATCCACGCATTCTCGAGACACGCTTTGGTTTTGTGGGGGAAGACCGCTCAAAATAGGTGCGCAGACCTGCGCGGCTCCACAATCCCCATTTCGCGTGCATGGCACCGAAGGGCCAGCGTGGGGGAGTGTCTGGCAGATTCCGAGCGGCATGATCATGTCGGGGGCGCCGTCTTCATCTGCGTCCACATTGAATTCGAGGGTCGAGCAACGTTGGTTTATTGCGCAGTCCCCGTCTGTTGCGCAATGGCTTCCGCAGAACCCATCCATGCACCAATCGGGATTGGTACAGAGGTCCTGGGTATCTCCCAGATCGGGATATTGTTCGCAGGCTTCTCCCAGCCCCACGGTGAGTTCTGGCTTGGGCACGCAACGGTGCTGCCAGGTGATATCGAAAGGGTCTGCGCCACTGTTTAGTGTCGTGCGGCAGTAGTAGCCCGGATCGACGCAATTGCTGTCGATATTGCAGGAGCGCGGTACGCAACCATTGAGCGTTTCTCCCGATGAAAAGGAGATCGCCCCACAAAGGGATGGGGAGCAATCTGCATCGGTTACGCATATATAGTTTGGGTTCAAAGCGCAGACTCCCCCGTTGCAGCCGCCCCCTGGCGGGGCTTCGGCGCAGTCCAAATCTGAGGCGCAAGGCTCAGAGCAACCGAGGCCTCCATCTAGACAGAGATTGCTCTCGCAATAGCTGTTTTCCGTAAACCAGTTGACCGCCGGAGCGTAGGAGTTGGCTTCGCACATGTCTCCTTGAGTCTTCGTTCCTGCGAGTGGAGGGGCGCAGCGAAATTCCGGAATCCCTGCAACGATCATGAACTTGCAGACTTCATCGTTGGGGCAGTCTGAGCTTGTCGAGCAGGGCCAGAACTCTTCTCCAGGCATGCAAGCACCAAAAGAGTTTCCACCGAAAGGACTTAGTTGAACACATGACCATGGGCCATCTGTGAGCGCTGTGGAGGCTCCTTTGCAAGAGCCGGCGCTGGAGTTTGGATCTTCGATGCCGTCTGCTCCTGGTGCGCCGGAAGCGTTGTCGACGTTGTCGTTGATCAGGGTGCAGATGGTGGAGCAATAGGGTTGATAGGGGGCTAAGCATTGATTGGCTCCACCGGACTGATCGCATTGAGAGTCCAGGCAGTTGGGCCATGCCGGGTTTTCAACCTCGATCCCGGTCGCGCTGTCGACCAGAGTTGGCTGACAATCCGCTGTGACCTGGCAAGGCCCGCCAAAGGGTTGGAGACCCTCGCTAATGCATTGTCCCGAGGTCGAGCATGTCTGCCCCGCGAAGCAGGTTCCGCAGATTCCTCCGCATTGATCCGGACCGCATTGTTTTCCTGCACAGGCGGGCTGACATGGGTCTTCATCGGGCGGAATATTCGTATCTTGCGGGGCAATCCAGGTATCTGCTGAGTTTCCAGGATCTTGTGAGCCGGAGCCTTGAGTGTCTTGTGGAGGATTGGGCGGAGATGTGTTGGTGTCCGTAGCGCTGCTGCTTGAGTCCATCTCCAATAGGACCCCGCTATCTTCCTCTGGATTGGTGGCTACATCGGTGCTTCCGATGGGCCCAGGGTTTACGCTTCCCAAATCACTGACCGCAGCAGTGGCGTCAGCTCCACCGAAACCTCTGAAGTTTACATTTTCTGAATTTTCCCCTGTTCCGCCGAGAAGATCTGCGGATTCCCCAGCGCAGCTTGAAATCAATCCGATTAGAAGGGCGATCATCAAGGATGAAAAAGGGCGTGCCCTCCAAAGGGGCTTGAACTTGGTGGGCTCAGATTTCATGCGGGCTCTCAATTGGTTTCGATGGTCTACTGCCTACCTGTAGTTTTACCTGACAGAGCCTCAGGGTTCCAGATCTCTTTTCGCGCGTGGCTGCGCGCTTGGGCGTCAGGG
>Ga0163179_10003568_pt1 | contig 10557 bp, 7 predicted proteins | sample AtlANTMetagenome_FD_109643 | JGI IMG/M metagenome (GOLD analysis project Ga0163179, IMG submission 109643) | Marine eukaryotic phytoplankton communities from the Atlantic Ocean - Atlantic ANT 2 Metagenome | ecosystem: Environmental > Aquatic > Marine > Oceanic | place: North Atlantic Ocean... | reverse complement strand
TTGTGCCAGGAATGGCTGACACAGAGAGGCGTCTTGGTTGCATACGGCACCTCGCACAGAAACCAGACGAGAGTCTGGCCGTTGAATCCGTCCCAGGGGAAGGGAAACCCGAACCTGTGAATCGGTGGCTTTCACAGGCTCTTTCCAGATCAGGTCTAAAGCCTCGCCGCCGCGGACTCGAACTTCCACAGGAAAGTCGGTCGCGAAATGAGCGCCGTGCTCAGGCCTGATGTTCAGCCGGATCAGGCCAGCGGAGCGACTCCAGCGGATGTGGGGTAGCTCGAGCAGGCTGGGTTGACCCTCGCCTTCAGCCGGAGCCTGGTGGGTGCTCGCGTCTGCTGCGCATAAGCTCGGTGTCGCTGCGGTCAGGGCAACAAGCAAAAGGGTCAGGTTTAGCGCCTCGCGAATCTTCATTGGCGGAGTATCGTACTCCTCCATGCTTGACGCTAGCTCCCAACCGTACCGGGTCTCCCGATTCATTCGTGTCGGAAGACTATTGGTCCTCTTGCTGGTCGGCACCACCGTGGGCTGTAGCGCTGATCCTGAAAAGTCGCTGCAGGATGCTGCGGCAAGCAATGAGGCAGGTGACTTTGAAGGAGAGCGCGAGATCTTACGGCGGGCTCTCGAGTCCAGCCCCGATAACGTGCCTCTCTTACTGGCAGCAGCCCGCTACTATCTACGCAGTGGCCCCGACGGTCGCTATAAGCCTCGTTTGGCCTTGCACTATGCGATGCGAGCAGCGCGCGCTTCCGACCGTCCCAGCGGTGATGTCTCCAAGTTGCTGTTCAAGGCATATCGTGCTGCAGGCAGTCTCGACGAAGAGCGAGACCTTTTGGCCGCTGGGCTGCACGCAGTAGGTCACCCTGATGCGAATGAGCCAAGGCTGCGCAAACCCGTTGATCCTGACTTACTAGAGCCAACTCTTGAGAACCTGCGGGAGCAGAAGAGACGAGAAGAAGGGGGACAGCGGAGACAGCCTTGCGAAGATGGCATGGCGTATATTCCAGCAGGCCGTTACCCCAGCGAGCTGAATGCACCCAGTGGTGACGATGTCCTTGAGGTGCATGAATTTTGTATTGATCAACTGCGTGCTGGAGCCCTGGGATCTCAGCTTGAGAGCGCTGCAGCCATCGCCGAGATCTGCGCAGACTCAGCTAAACGCCGCTGCAGCCAGGGCGAGATGCAGGTCGCCTGTGGTGCCATGGCAGGGGTACTGGGGGTCCACCCAGCTTGCGTAATGAACAAGGTGCTGCGTTGCTGTCGCGACACGGCTGACGGGAGCCTTTAGTGCTTCGCACTTGCGAGGGCTCGGGTGCTTCAGTACATTCCCGTCTTCTCTAAAGCAGCACGTCTCAGGTGCAGATCTCGCTATCCCTGTTGGAGTATTTTTGATGTCCCGTCTCATGGCCTCAGCTCTCGTTTGCGCGGCTCTCTTTATCTCGGCTTGTCCGGCGGCGCCCCCCGCTCCTGCTACAGACAACCTCTGCGCGCCGTTGCCCGACAGCAGTGAAGTCATCGGTCAGCAGGGTGATTTGGCAGCCACACAGGCCGAGTTTGACGCTGAGTTGATGGCCATTCCCGAGCGCGCCCGTGCTCGCTATGAGCAAGACAAAGAGAAGGCTGAGTTGGTGAATCGCATTCTTCTCAATAAGGCGCTCTTCTCCAGGGTAGAGGCCGAGGGGCTGCTCGATGATCCCGTGGTACGTCACGCAGCTCGAATGGCTGCACAGAAGGCCTATGTGAACGCTCTCTTCAAGGGCCTCGAGGAGAAAGCAGTGGCAGATGCTGCGGTCATGGCGCACTACGAGGAGAACCAGGCTCGCTTTGCTCGCCCTATGGCTAGAGTCCGACACATTCTGGTCAAGGATGAGGGCCTGGCAACGGATATTCTCGGCAAGATCAAGGCTGGTGACGACTTTGCGGCGCTGGCTCAGCTTCACTCCGAAGACAAAGGCAGCAAGACCCGTGGCGGCGAGCTCCCCTGGGCAACTAAGGACCGCTGGGTCAAAGAGTTTGGCGAGGCGGCCTTTGGCCTTGAACAGAACGCAGTCTCTGACCTCGTTCAGAGCAAGTACGGATTTCATATCATTCAATTGCTCGAAAAGCGTGACAAGCAGCCTCTAGAAGAGGTCCGACCTGGCATCGAGCGTCTGCTGTCTCGTAATGCAGTGCGTGATTACCGCGAGAAGGTACGTACTGAGGCCGGCTTGCCGAGCCCAGGTGCGGCAAAAGCTGCTCGCCGGCCCAATCCGCATCAGCGCGGTAACGTGAAGCTGCCGCCGGGGACAGGTAAGGGGAACAAGGTTCCCGCGACTGCTGGGAAGCCAACGCAAGTCAAGCCTGCAGGAGCTTCGGGCAAATAGTCAGGCTCTCGTAGAGCTTCCTATTTCCAAGGACAACGGGCGCGCCCCCAGTGGGGACGCGCCCGTTTCTTGTTCTGTCGGTGCGGCTAGAAGCCGCTGTCTACTCAGGCCTGGCTGACCTCAGCCCAACCGTTGGAGATGACTACGGCGCCATCTTGATTGGAGGTCTCGACCCGGTAGCCGTGATAGCCACTATCGGTCATGCCCGCATCGTAGATTTTGGTAGTGAGCTTCCATTCAGGCAGGACGGGCTTACTGAAGCGCACCGAGAGTCGGTGCAGCCGCTCTGCATCACCGTTCAGAATTTCGTCGACCACCGCCTTGCTGGCGAATGCCATGGTGCAGAGGCCGTGCAGAATAACGGTGGGATGCCCTGCAGCCTTGGCGACGGACTCGTTCGTATGAATGGGGTTGTCGTCTAGGCTGACCTCCGCATAGATGGCGGGTTGGTCGGGCTTCACGGTCATCTCCTGAGTGGCCGTCGGCTCACCGTCCAGCTCTCCAGAGAGGAGACTGGGCACGTTGCCAAAGATGCTGCCAGCTTCGACGCCGGGAAGCATCTGACCACGCACAAACACACTCATACGTGCCTCAACGCGGGTCTCGCCGCCGACGATGCCGAGCATTCGCCAGGCTACGACGCACCCCTTGCTCTTCTGCGAGACAGACTCAAGAATGCCACGCAGGTTGACGATCTCGTTGGGACGCAGTGGAGCGTGCCAGGTCATGTCCTGCTCGCCATGAACGAGACGAAGCATGTCGAGGTCAAGGTCGGGGTCGCCGACGCACTTGAACATCAAGGGCATGAAGAGCCGCACGGGGAAGACCGGCGGAGCGATCTGACCGTTTCCAGCCTGGTAGCGACTGTTCGCGTCGTTAGTTGCCGCAGCGTACTCTTCCATGTGGGAAGCGTTGGTAATCACATAGTCGGCCATGTAGCGGCGACCGATGGCATCGCGTAGATCGATGGCCTTCTTTTTGGGCGCTGCTGGTGCCTTGCCACCTTTTGCCTGCATGGCTGCGGCGGCTGCCTCTCGGTCCAACTTGAACGAGGTGCTGAACTTCATCATGTCGGACATGTTGTCGGCAGTGATCTTGCCGGCCATGAAGGCCTTCGTACCGTCCACTGTGCCCTGCACCAAGCCGATGATCGTGTCTGCATCGGTCTTCAGGGTGCAACTTGGCGTACCGCTCAGTCCGGGCTCGACGATGCACTCGCCGCCAGCGATGGTCATGGTGTGATCGGCACCGCCCTTGATGGCGAAGTGAAATACAGCCTTCCAGTCACCGGCCTTGTCGGCCTGAAAGCCCATGGGCAGCATCTCAAAGGCTTCTGAGACCGGGTCGCTTGCGCCCTCGGCGGGCATAGCGGCGGCGATGGCCGCGCCGATCTTGTCAAAGTCGAAAGCCGGGCCCATCTTCATCATGTCAGGGAGGTTGTCGGCGCTGATCTTGCCGGCCATAAAGGCTTTGGTCGCGTCGATTTGTCCGGTGAACATACCGATGATGGTGTCTCGGTCGCTCTTGACAGTGCAGGTGGGTGTGCCCTGTAGGCCTTCTGCGTGGCTGCACTCTCCGCCTGAGATCGTCAGAGTCTGATCGGTGGCACCCTTGAGGACCCAGTGAAACTTGGCTTCCCAGCTACCAGCAGCGTCGGCCTTGAAGCCCGCAGGGACGCACGAGAACGCGATGGTCACCTCGTCGCCACCAGCAGAGTCTGCGGCTGATTCTTCTTCGAGTCGGGTGATGTCAACGAAGCGCTCCGCGATCTCGTCGACGGTCCAGAAATCCGAGCTCTCTTTGGTAACGCCTGGGGTCTGGTGCATCTGATACTCGAAGATCTGCTGACCATGTACGCCAAAGGTGCGACCTGTGCAGCCAGCACCCTTTTCTGAGGCGAGAAACAGAGCCATCATTGAGATCTGCTCAGGGACCATGTCTTCGGGGACCATGTCGATGTCTTCGGTCATGCGGGTCTTGGCGACCGGGGCAATCGCGTTAACAGTGACTTTGGCCTTGCGGGCTTCCATAGCGAGGGTGCGGGTGAAGCCTGCGACGCCCGCCTTGGCGGTGGAGTAGTTGGTCTGCCCGTAATTACCTAGCAGGCCAGCGAGAGAACTGGTGTTAATGATGCGTCCGCCATCACCCTGCTCCACCATCTTGGCGAGCACGGGGCGGGTAACCGCGTACAGCTGCTTTGTGTGTACCTGCATCACCAGGTCCCACATGCTCTCCTCCATCTTCAGGAGGCTCTTGTCACGCAGGATGCCAGCGTTGTTCACGAGGATGTCGATGCGCCCGAAGTTGTCGAGTGCGGTCTTGAGGATGTTCTCTCCGCCTTCGACGGTAGCTACATTGTCGTAGTTGGCGGCTGCTTCCCCGCCAGCGGCGCGGATTTCATCTACTACCTGGTCGGCCATCGCTGAACCAGCACCGCTGCCATCACGTGAACCGCCGAGGTCATTTACGACCACTTTGGCGCCTTCACGGGCAAAGCAGAGGGCGTGACTGCGGCCGAGGCCACCTCCAGCACCGGTGACAATTACGACCTTGCCGTCAAACATTCCCATTTCGTCTCTCCAACTGAGGAATAGGCGCACGGTGACTCCGCGAGCCCTAGTGAGGACGAAAGATCTAGGGGATTTCGGGGCCCCCGTCAACGCAGACAAGCCCTCTCGGCGGTGGTGACCCGTGCCGAGTCGTACTTAACAGGCTGCTGATTCTTCGGAGCGCGTCCCTTAGTTGCCTGTTCGAGTACGCATGAGGTTGACGCAAAACTCGAGGACCGTTCCGGTTCCCACCTTGCTCTGCCCTGAGTGACGAGCCTTGCCGATGACGTCTACTTCAGCATGTCGCAGGCCTTTCTCGGCGACTCCGATCATCAACTCGGCGTCGAGAAACCAGTCGGTGCTCTTCGGGTGTAAGAGTTCCCAACTCTCCCGTGTAAACATCTTGGGGCAGCCATTGGTATCGGGGCTGGTGATGTGAAACAGCCACAGCGTCAGGGTGTTGTAGCAGCGGGAGATCAGCGCCCTGCGCCAGCCGTCGATACGTTGCACCCTTCGTGCCTTGGCCAGGTCGACCTTCTCCGAGACCATTCTTCTATAGACGCGGATGACATCGCTACCTTCTATTTGGCCGTCTCCCCACATGTAGCCGAGCACCTCGGCTTCGGAGCTTGCTTCGGCTATTCCGGCCAGGATCCCACCTCCATAGCCTTGATTGTGATTCAGATAGACCCCATGAACCTCAGCATGATTGGCTTCGAGTTCTTCGACGACAGCTCGGGTGGAGTCGTGACTTCCGTTATCTACAAGGATTAACTGCAGAGGCACTCCTGCATTGCGGAAAACCGCCAGAATATCTGTGGTCACCGAGCGCACATTTCCCTCTTCATCATAGAGCGGGATCGTTAGTGATAGAAGCGGACTCTCGTCCTTCTTCGCACCTCTTGCTGATTTTGAGCTGCTCACTTTTCGCTGCCTCTTCCCCGCCGGTTCTAGTGCACCTCGCTCAGAATAGTCGCCCCTGGGCTGATTCCGCCACGATCCGCTGTACGGTTTCCCATTTGGTTCGTACCCAGGCGGGAAATTTCTGGTCACGCTGCCAGCTTTCCTTGAGGAATGCGATGGTGCGAGGGTCACCTGGGTAGCCCGAGCCGAGGTCGACGCCTATTTCTTCTGCCAACTCACTGAGCCGCTCATCGCGGCTGGTCTTGGCAAAGATGGAAGCGGCTGCACAGCAGGGGTAGGTGTCATCGGCTTTGTTCTCGGCGATAATCTGTACTGAATCCATACCTCGCTCGACCAGCCTATGCTCAATTTCATTTTGGTAGGCAGGGATGCCTCGCGGAGGCACAGGCGCATCGATCACGACGACATCGGGCTTCAGTTCGCAGACAAGATCGACAATGGTGTCTTTGCCGATCTCATTAATAGACCTCTGGTCAATGACTTCCGCTGTAATCGCCACGGTGCGCCAGGCCACGACAGTCGCTTCTAACTCGACGCGCAGGCTCTGCCGTCGCTTTGCGCTCAGCCTCTTGCTGTCTTTAGTACCCATAGAGCGCAGCAGGCCAATGTCCTGTTCTTCGATCACACAGGCTCCAAAGACCATGGGGCCCAGCACACAGCCACGCCCAGCTTCGTCGATTCCGAGTCGTAGAGAAGTCACGCAGGGAGCCTACAAAGGCAGCAGATCGGGTGCAAACGAGCCCTGCATGTTGGTGCAGACGCTGCTTAGGATGCTGTGCAAGGCGCACGGTGTGCCCGCATTGCAGCGTTGACGCTGTCTTGTTCGCAATCCATACTCAGTCGATCCTTTGGTGGAGGACCGAATGAGGTTTTTTTCACTTGTGGTACCGCCTATCTAGTCAATGCACCTTGTAAGAACGGAACTTTCATGGCGCGCCTGAAACCGATTCTGGCTCTACTTATCGTCCTGCCCACAATCCTTGCGGGGATTGGCTGCGAGGATCAGCCTATTGAGGCGCCGCCTCTGTATGAGGCATCTCCCGTGGTGCGCTTGAGCCCAGGTGTCGGTGGCCTTGGCATGAGCATTCAACTGGAACTTCGGGGCACCAACACTCAATGGGTTGAGGGGCAGGTCAGCATCGATCTGGGGCTCGACATTCTTGTCGCCGGCGTCACCGTCGTAGGCCCTAATCATGCAACGGCTGACATCCAGATCCTTGAGACGGCGGTCTTGGGCTTCCGCGATGTAACCATCAGCTATACGGGCTCTGAAGGGCAAGCGCTGACCACAGTGCTTGAAGGCGATGAAGGATTCCTCGTCGAGCCAGGAGGCATTGCGATCACCCCCAATCGCGCTCGCCTGGGCGAGACGCTGCAGATCGAGGTGACGGGCTTCAACACCATTCTTCAAGATGGCAGCACGTGGGCGGACTTCGGCGATGGCATTTTTGTGAACTGGATGGTCGTCCATAGTCCCACTACAGCGACCGTCAGCATCTCAATCGATCAGCGTGCGGATCCAGGTGACCATGACGTGGTCGTGTTTAACGGTCCGACGGGCTACACCCTCATGGATGGGTTCTTCGTCGACCGCTCATCCGTATGCATTGAGATAGACCCTCCTCATGGTAATCAGGGAGAAGTTCTGCCGTTTGTGGTGCAGGGTTGCGACACCCACTTCAGCGCATCGGGCAACAAAGACACGCTCATCGATATGAGTACCAGTATCTGCGTGAATGAATATTGGCCTGATTGTCAGGACACGGTAGAGCCCGGCGGTGTGGTTGACGTGCTCACTACGACGCAGGCTCAAGGAACCATGCGGATCTCCAACGGTGCCATGCCGGGTCTTTATGATGTGCGCGCCTATACCGTCGAGCGCGAGGACTTCGATGAGAATGGCACCCTTGATCCTGGTGAATTCACGATTCTTGAAGAGGTGATCCTCCACGAGGGCTTCGAGGTACGCGAGGTACCGGTGAACTGCATCGACAACCCAGGTGTCAGCTTCGGCTTCAGTGTCTCGCGCAACATCGATAACGACACCTGCGGGATCCAAGAGTCAGTCGGCGCCAGCGCGGTATTCTTTACTCCTTTGGATCCTCCGTGCGGTAGCCCGCCGATGGATCCGATCTTCCCCTTCGACATCAACTACATTCGCAACCCTCCTGCGGGCAATGCGGACTGTCCGTCGCCTCGCACCTGCGACGCCGGTCCCTATGTGTATCTGGTGAGCGACCAAAACACCGTGACATTGGCCCGTGACATCAACAGTTTTACGGGAGAGATACGCTACGCACCCACCGCACCGCTCAGCCTTGATGACTATAAGTTCGGCTATGTCGGCTACGATTTGGTCATCGAGGGCTCTGATGACCCCACCCAGATCCCTGCATATACGCAGCCTCAGGCCCTGTTCACGCTGCCTTCGGATTTTGATCTGATCGAGCCCACTCTTTGTGAGAACTACACCCACAATCCAGACGAGGACCTGAACGTCCTGTGGACTCCAGCTCAGACCTACGACGTCGCTGGCCTGAGCATGTCCTATTCGACCTCCGATGATGAGGGCAACCCATGGATGGTGATCACCATTCCATGGGACGACGGTGAGCATCCCTGGGAATCCTCGAACTTCTCTCAACTTCCAGAGGGTGGGGGCTATTTCAGCATCGGCGCAGGAGTGGGTGAGCCTAAGTGGTTCTTCGATTTCGGTAACGGTGCCGTCGGTGTCGAGAATCAGGGTGGCTCTGGCCTGAGCTATCGGGGCTTCATGTCGCTTCGTCGCCCTGAAGAGGGCGCTGGCGGAAGCGGAGAGTGACTTTGAGCCTGCAGCGCCTTCTCGTTTTCTTGCTTGTGCTGTCGATGCTGGGGCTGTGCGCCTGCGATCCTGACAGCGGACTTCGGCGGCTTCAGTTCGGCCGTACGGCGATTATTACCGGTGACTTTGACACGGTCGAGCAGCTGATTCAGGAAGTCTCGATCACCACTGCAGTGAGTGCCGATATTGAACTCTTTAATGGTTATGTTGACGGCGCTCACTTCGATACGGAGGTGAGTTCAGCTGTCTCTCACCCCTCGCAGCAGGTCGAAGAACTGTTACGTGCGGATACGACGGCTGGTCTGGATTTTTTCGACACTGCCTTTCTCTCGTGCGGCATGCGCGGCGTGGCTGAGCGCGTCTATAACGGAGTCTCCGAAGACGATCATCTGGTCATTGATGCGACCGTCCTTAACAACGTCTGGTCTGCTGTGAACCATGGGCAGCGCCTGTACTTCTCGGACTGGACCTACGATCTGCTTGAGGCTACGTGGCCTGACAAGATTGAGTGGCTTGGCTCGGACACGGAACTCGACGCCGCCCAGCGAGGTGCCGCTGGTCCCGTGAACGCTCGGGTGGTCGACGCGGATCTCGCTGACTTTATGGAGATTGGCTTGGGCGATCAGATTGAGATTCGCTTCAACCAGGGAGGCTGGGCTGTCATCGACAGTGTGGCTGATGATGTCGATGTGTTGGTCGAGGCTGACATCAGCTACGACGACCCCATTACCGGTGAGCTCGCGACACGTACTAGCCCGCTGGTGGTAGCCTTCGACTCGGGGGCTGGTCGGGTGGTGTTCACTTCGTTCCATAATGAGGCGCAGATCACTGACGACGCCCGAGATGTGCTTCGCTTCCAACTGAACCAACTGAGTCAGCGCTGATCGTTACCTGACTCTCTTTCGTCGAGAAAACTGAAGCCCATGAAGCAAAGCCGCTTCTCCTATGCTCTCGTGCTGCTTTCTGCGGCCATCCTCGGCATCGTCGGTATGGGGCTGATGTTGGCGTCCTGCACCGATGAGCCGCCGCTGCGTCGTCGCACCCAGACCGATACCTTCTTCCAGGAGATTCGTCGTACGGTCGACATCCTGCTTGTAGTCGACAACTCCTGTTCGATGATCGATGAGCAGCAAAAGCTCGCTGGCAACTTTGACAACTTCATCAGCCAGTTCATCGATGCCGATGTCGACTACCAGATTGGCGTCGTCACTACCGATATGAGTGACACTGAGCACCAGGGGCGTCTGGTAGGTGAAACGAAAATCATTACCTCGGCCATGGATGTCGATGTGGCTCGCCAGACCTTCTCAGAGAACGTCAAGGTCTGCGCCATGGGCTCAGGCTTTGAACGGGGCTTAGCTGCTGCAGAGGCTGCTCTGATGCCAGCGATGCTGGAAGGGGACAACGCTGGTTTTCTGCGTGATGACGCCGCGCTGAGCATCGTGTTTGTCTCTGACGAAGACGACTTGAGCGCTCGTCCGGTCAGCCAGTACCTGCGCTTCTTTAAGGGGATTAAGGGCGATCCCGGCTATCGCGACGATGCCCTGGTGAACTTGTCTGCGGTAGTTGGCGATTTCCCCAATGGTTGCGAGCAACCGTCGCCTGTTCGCCCCAACTGTGCCGATGGTCTTGATGATGACGAAGACGGCCTCATCGATTGTGACGACCCGGACTGCTTCTCTTCTTGGGCCTGTAGCATTGTCGGCGGTCGCGAACTGGACTGCGCGGACGGTACGGACAACGACGGGGATGGCGTCACCGACTGTGAGGATGCTGACTGCGGAGTGCTGGGTAGTTGCCGAGAGTCGGACTGCAGCAATGGGCTCGACGATGATGGCGATGGCGATAGTGATTGTGTTGACTTGGACTGTCTGGTGGACCGCCCCGACCTTTGTGGCGA
>Ga0163179_10003567_pt1 | contig 10558 bp, 12 predicted proteins | sample AtlANTMetagenome_FD_109643 | JGI IMG/M metagenome (GOLD analysis project Ga0163179, IMG submission 109643) | Marine eukaryotic phytoplankton communities from the Atlantic Ocean - Atlantic ANT 2 Metagenome | ecosystem: Environmental > Aquatic > Marine > Oceanic | place: North Atlantic Ocean... | reverse complement strand
TATAATCTACATGCATCCACACAAATAGGATTATCATGAGTAGATTTAGCACTCTCTCCTGATTTATTTATAGCTTCCTCTAAATTATATGAGTAATATAAAGGAATCGGACATAATCTCATTAATGCTCCATTTGTTGCTTGATCCTTTACCGGGCTAGGTTTTCCATTTTTTTTAAAATTATTTATAGCTAATCTAGCTGTGGGACCACATCCATATCCCCAATCTTTAGAACTTAGATATCCTTCAAATAGCCATTTAGAATAACGCTCAAGTTGATCAGTTAGATCAAACTTTTTTGTAGAAATAAGACTGTCAGCTAAACAAAGGGCTTGGGATGTGTCATCTGTCCAAAAAGTACCAGGATCCATTCCTCTGACTTTTTCAAATGATCCCCTAGTTTTCCCTTCAGTTAGGCTTCCTAGCTGATCTCCGATAGCTAATCCAATAATTGAACCCTTCCATTTATCTAATGAAATAATATTTTTTTCTGAATCATCAATCATTCGTAAATCCTTAGATTTTTTTGTAATGTTTCATATATTATCTTACGAGTGAATTAAAAACTCGTAAATTACAAATAATCACGTTGTTTGTTCATAAAAATGATAGTAAAGTTTCGAGGGTGGGACATTAAATCATCATATTTTATGAACGAAAACTCTAAGAACTCAACAAATACATCTAAAGTAACATATTTCTCTTCCTTAAAATATCCTGATTTTTTAAGAATGTGGCTTGCTAGTTTATTTGCAGGATCATCTCATTGGGGATTGATCGTAATTAGAGGTTGGGTCGTATACCAAATTTCGGATAGTAGTATGTATGTAGGTCTAGTTACTTTTGCCGCTCTAATCCCAATGGTAGTAATTAATCCTTTTATTGGTTATTTAGCTGATAAATTTCAAAGAAGAAGAATTCTTCAAATAATGTTCTTTGTAAACTTTATTCATAACTTGGGTCTAGCAATATTATATTTTATGGACTTAATAGTTCCTTGGCATCTTGTAGTACTGGCTTTTGTTCAAGGTACAGCTAGAGCGTCTCAAATGCCTTCAGGTCAGGCTTTAATTCCAAATATTGTTCCTAAAGAAAATCTGCTTAATGCAGTAGCATTAAATATGTCAACAGTTCATGCAACAAGATTATTAGGTCCTTTAGCAATTGCTCCTTTTCTTAGTTATATTGGTAGCAATGAAGACTCAATAAATGGAACAGATATAGCATTTTTTATTTGCACAGGTTTTTATGCACTGAGCTTCATTTTTGCGTTAATGATTAGAAATACTTCTTCCGGAAAAATAAGTTCAGAATCTTTTTTTGAAGGCTTTGCTGAAGGAATAAGATATGTTCACTCCAATAAACCAATATTGATAATAATTATGCTAACCACTTTGCATTGTATGCTAACTATGTCTTTTGAATCAGTTCTACCCTACTTTAGTGTTAATAAACTAGGAGCTGAAGGAGCAGCGGTTAGTTTTTTGATGATGTGTGTAGGAGTAGGAGCATTAAATGCTTCAATTTTTCTTGCAGGTACATCAAGTGAAAAACTTAAAGGTAGGTTGTTTTATTATTTTGCAATATTAAGTGGTCTTGCGCCTGTACTACTATCACTTTCTACAAATTTATTATTATCAATGTTTGCTACTATGTTAATGGGTTTAGGACAAGCAGGTTTTATGATCATATCTACAACAATCATTCAAATAATGTCACCAGACTATATCAGAGGTAGAATCGCTGGTATATACGCAATGTATGCAGGAGGAAGTATGGCACTATTTAATTTCTTAAATGGATTTGTTGCCGATTTTATTGATCCAGGATATTCATTAGCAATTCAAGGAATCTTCTTCACTTTACTAGTAATAATTTATAGAAACCAAGAAGTTCTAAAAAATGTTTATTCTGGTAAAAGCTACGCCTTGAATCAAGGATAAGATAATTAATATCTTACCTTAAACTATTTCTACCTCATTTTGAATAAAACCCACTCCTTCAAGACTAATTTTTATACTATCTTCTTTTTCAAGAGGTACAATCTGTTCATCTTTTCTGGAAATTGCAAACCCTCCGGAAAATTGTAGTAATAAATCTGGTGGTGAATCATGAATAACGGTTGCTTCAACTATTTCTAAAGGAGAAGTCTTAAATTCTGTAATTATTGAACCTGAACCAACTTTTTGATTATTTCTATAGTGATTTATTTCTAATCTTAGCTCTAAAGGTTTTTTATTCTCTTCTTCATCTTCCATAGACAAAATACATGGACCTATTGAAGCACATCCAGTAAATACTTTAGAGGGAGATACCCAAAATTGAGAATTAGATCTTAAGTTTCCAGCTACTTCATTTCCTACTGATATACCTACAAATTTACCCTTATAAATTATGAATACAATTTCACCTTCTGAAATAGTTCTTTCAGTATCAGATCTTATACCTATTTTCTCATATGGCCCTACTAATCTATCTTTAGATCCTTTATAAAGAAGTGTAGAAATTTTAGGATTTTGATATGCAGCTTCATCCTTATCATTAGAATTATTAATTTGGTCTTTTGAGAGTATTAGTCTATTACCAAAACCTTCAGCCCACATTTCATCAGGTTCTATGGGTGTAATAATTCTTGCTGGACCTTTTTTATTTATCGAGGAATCTATTAATTTTTCTAAACTAAATGTTTTTCCATTTTGTTCTAGTAATTTTTTAGTTATTTCATCAACTTTCATTTTAGAAATATGACTTGTATCAAGTAAATTTTTATAATCTTTTACGAGTTCATTTATACTCGTAAGAGAAGTCAGTTCGTCTTCTTGAGTTTGTACACAAAGATGAACAGATCCAAATTCTTCCATTATTCTAAAATATTTCATATAACTCCATTACATTATTATTCTTAAAATATATCTCAAATATTATTTTTTTCCCATTCACTCTTTAGTATTGAATAATAAACAATATCTCTTCTTTTATTTTGAGCAATTGAATGTTTTCTAAAGAGAGCTTCTTGAGTCATGTTCATTTTTTTCATTACAGATTGAGATGGTAAATTTCGTAAATCTGTTTGAGCAAAAATTTTCTCTAGTTCTAAATCTTGAAAACCATAATTTATAACTCTAAGCACAGCTTCTGGAATTATTCCTAAACCCCAATATTCTTTTGATAATGAATAACCAATTTCAGCTCGTTTTTCCTTAAGTTCAATATATAATCCCACACTTCCAACCATAGTTTCTTCAAACAGAATAGAGAATCTTGCATGTTCTGACCAAGGAGTGTTTACAGCTTTTTGGACAAAATCTTCTACACTCTCTAAGGTGTGAAAATCTAAAAATCTATGCCATTCAGGATCCAAAGAATATTTTTGAACAACTGGAATATCACTTAATTGAATAGGTCTTAATCTTAATCTTTTAGTTTCTAAAAATTTTGGTTTTTCGATCATAATTAATTAGGATATTTTTCCCAAATAATACCTGCTTCTTTAGAATATTTAAGAGTTGCTTCATAAGATGGTTTAAATTTTTCTCTTGGTATATGTTCAACTAAAATTTGAGCATCTGGGCAAATTTCTTGCATTCTTTTCAAAAAATAGACTTGATCCATCATTCCATATCCAAGATATTCTTCTTCTAATTGAAATAATAATGAATCTATAACTTTAAAATCTTTCAGATCAGCACTAATAGTATATTCTCCTAGAAGAGTAAAAAATTCTTCTAAAAATGGCTTAGTATTATATGCTTGTTCTAAGGAAGAAAGAAAGTTTACAGGATCTTGGTTAAATTTTAGATTTTTTGATCCTACTGCATCAAAAAAATCTTTAACTTTCTGAGCTGAATAAACTGGAGATACATAACCACCCTCTAAAATAAGATATATTCCTTCAGATTCAGCAACTTTACAAATCTTTTTAGTCGAGTCAACCAGTCTATCAAAAACTTTCTCTGTATGATTTTCAGGATGAGGTAACCAAGCTCCATTTTCATTTAAACTTCCAGGTCTTAGGTAGGTACTAGGACAACCTAGTTTTACAGATAATGAACACATTTCTTCAACAAAAGTTATAGTATTTTTTCTGACTGATTCGTCATCACTTACTAAGCCTCCTCCATAAGTTCCCCTTGAGTTACCTATAGATACTGCATTATTATGAAATCTAGATCTTATTTCTGCAATAATTTCTTCAGAATAAGCCGTTGGATCTGAAACTACAACATTATGGACTGTATAGCCTATATCAGCGACTTCTTTTAAATCTTCGTTTGAGTATGTTAATACATCGAATTCATGGGGTATATTTCCACTATACCCAGCTCCGGTAGTTCCAATCATTGATGCTGCACCTAAATACATCATTACTCCTTTTTTGAATAACTTTCATAAAGTATAGCAGTAAGAATTTTTACCTAATATATGAAAGGGATTGTTTGAAATATTTATATGCTGAAAAATATGCGAAAAATGTTCCTATAATTAATACAAGAATACTTATTTCAAAATAGTAAGAATAATTAATTATAGGAGAAGCAATAATCATACCAATACCTGTCATTTGGGTTATCGTCTTAGTTTTGCCAAGAGATGAAACCTTAACAAGATTGTTTTTTGAAAAACTTGCCATCCATTCTCTTAGTGACATTACAAAAATTTCTCTAATTATAATAAGTATAGTTAGAAAAAAAAGCATGATTGATTCTCTGTGAAAAATAAGTGATATCAGAACTAAAAATACAAGAAATTTATCAGCAATTGGATCTAAAAATTCACCAAATTTTGATTCTAGTGATTTTCTTCTAGCAAAAGCTCCATCTAGAGCATCACTAAGAGAACCTAACACAAAAAGAATTACAGCTAAAATAACCGATAAAGTTGAATCGAAAAAAAGTAAGGTCGATACAAATATTGCAAAGAAGAATCTTGATAGTGTTAATATTGTTGGAAAATATACCATTAGTTTTTATTTGCCCCTTCTTGAACAAAACTAATTCTTATAATATGAGTATATCTTAAAGTAATTTATAAAATGGAATCAACTTATTTTAATTCTGGAATAAATAAAGCTAAATTAGGATTACATGATGAAGCTATAGAAGATTTTGAAAAAGCTGCATGGGAGGATCCTGAAAATTTTGAAATTCAATTTAATCTAGGCACAGCATATCTCACTATTGGAGAATTTGAACAAGCAATTGTAAATTTAACAAGAGCAATAAAAATATCTCCAAAAAATTCTGATGCTTATGGCAATAGAGCTGTTGCAAAAGCAGCTATAGGTGAAGATACTGAATCAGAAAAAGATAAAGAGGAAGCTATAAAATTTGGAGCTAATCCTGATGGTATAAATGCAGTAATCGATATTGTAAAAGACAAAAGAAATGGATCTGACCCATTTAAGAATTTAAGTTAGATTTTTGATAAAAATTCTAAAATCAATTTATTAACTTTTTCAGGATTTTCTTGTTGCACCCAATGTCCAGCATCCTCTACAAGTTCTATCCCTCTAAAGTTTGACATAGTTGATGACATTTTATCTATTGCTCCAGGTTTTTGATAAGTACCCCAATCTTGTTTACCAGATATAAATAATGAAGGCACTTTGATTTTCGTATTACTAAATATAGAAAGTTTTTGAATATTTTCATAATCAACACTTGATCTATACCAATTTAAGCCACCTTGAAATGTAGTTTTTGAATACTCATCTACGTAAATTTCAATTTCATCTTCAGTTAACCAATTACAATTACTTATTTCCTCTAATGAAGGCATATGGTCATAAACAGTTTCAGCCATATTTTGATTTTGATTCATAATATAATAAGTTGGCATTTTTGCTAACTCCTTTGGATCCCAAGAATTTAATTCAAATGGATTATTATCTTTCCAATCTGAACTTTTATAATGATAATAAGCTCTTATAAAAGACTTTAATCCTTGGTTACAATTCATTATTTCAGCATTAGCTGATTTCGTTCTATAGTAAGTTTGATAGTGTTTTCTAGGAATTTCTAAGCGAGCTAATTGAATATCAATTTCATCTGTATCTGAAATATAATCATTTTTTGATTTTTTACTTAATATTGGAGGTCCAGTAAAGGGGCCACTCATAATAACTAGACTTCTAAATATATCTGGTCTAATAAGAGATGACCAAGATGATGGTCCAACTCCTGAATCATGCCCCACTATACATCTAACCTTGTCATATCCTAATTTCTTTACTAATACATAAATGTCAGTAGCTAAATTTATTTGAGAGTAACTAGCAAGATTATTTGTGTATGATAAATCTGAACCCAATGTACTGCCAAACCCTCTTTGATCTGGCGCAATAACATGAAAACCCTGTTCAGAAAGAACTGGGAGGATTTTTCTCCAGCTATAGGATAATTCTGGGAACCCATGAAGAAGGACAATAAGTTCTGATGTTTTGGTTTTTTTACCTGATTCTAAATAATGCATACTTAAACCATTAACATCATTCATATATTTAGACTTAATATTATTTTCTAAAACATTTTTAAGTTGATAATTTGATTTCATATTCAATAGATTTATTAATAAATTTTTTATGAATTAAATATATTTATATTATGTATTATGATAATAACAAATTAATAAAACATAAAAAAAATGCAAGATAATTCATCAGAAAAAGAAGTATTTAAGAAACTTCTAGAAAATAAAAATATTAAGTTGTCTGAAAAAGACTTTAATCAGTCATATATGACATTTCTTAATTTTAGGAAAATTTATTCTTCAATTAAAGAGCATCAATTTGATAATTTTGAACCTAGACAAAGAAATTTTGGAGAATAATTTATGACTAAAGAACTCTATTATTCATCTATTAATGAATTAAATGAACTATATATAAATAAGAAAACATCTCCTACTGAAGTTACAAAAGTCTTTTTAGAAAGAATAAAAAAACATGACAGTGATTTGAACTCATTTATAAATGTTTATGAAAATGATGCAATAGAAGATGCTAAAGAAGCTGAAAAATACATAACAAATAAAAATGAAAATAAATTAATAGGTATACCAATAGGATTAAAAGATTTAGTAGATGTTAAGGGCAAAATAACTACTGCAGGTTCGAAAATACTAGAAGGGAATATTGCTGATAAAAATGCTAAAATAACTGAAGATTTCATAAATTCAAAATCGGTTATTTTAGGTAAAACGAATTTAGTTGAATTCGCTTTTGGGACATTGGGAATTAATACAACTACTAAAACTTGTAGAAATCCATGGAATATGGCAAAAGTACCTGGAGGCTCTAGTTCTGGATCAGCAGTTTCTGTAAGTAGCGGATTGGCTACTTTTGCTATTGGTACAGATACAGGTGGAAGTGTGAGAATGCCTGCATCATTATGTGGAATCACAGGTTTTAAGCCTACATATGGTGCCGTTTCTAGAGTAGGAGTAAAAGACTTAAGTTGGACTATGGATCATGTTGGTCCTATGGCTAGATCAGCTGAAGATTGTCTTGAAGTAATGAAAGTTATTTCAGGGCATGATGCCAGAGATAAATATTCGATTGATTTAAGTAAAGATAAATTTAATATAGAAAAATCTATAGATAGAGAAAAAATAATAATTGGTATTCCAAAGCAGTATTTCTTTGATGATGTAGATTCGCAGATATTGAATAGAGTAAATAAATCCATAGAAATACTTAAAGATCTTGGCTACAAATTAGTTGAAGTTGATTTACCTTTCGTTAGTAGTGGCAGAAATATAAACGTTGGAGTATTAATTCCAGAAGCAATTTCTATTCATAGAGAATTTCTCAAAAAATCAGAACTATATACTAAAACTGTCATAAATAGGCTTCTCGGAGGTATTGGAGTAACTGCAGATGAATATTTAGATGCTTCAAGAGCTATGTCTGCTTTTAATTATCAAATGTCCGAAAAAATGAAAAATATAGATGCCTTATTAACACCCACAGTTCCAGTTATCGCTCCAAACATAGAAGATTCCTATGATCCCAATACTTTAGAGGCTAACTCTATGGGAAGATTTACCGGGGTATTTAATTTGACTGGTCAACCTTCAATTTCAATTCCTTGCGGATTAACTAATGAAAATTTACCAGTAGGATTAATGATTTCAGGAAAACTAAAAGAAGATAATAAAATACTAAATATTGCTATAGATTTCCAAAATCATACAGATTTCCATAACTCAATCCCAAAATTTTAGGATAAATGGTTCCCTTTTCTTAAAGCAGCATTTATTTTTTCAATAATATCTTTTGCAGACTCAGGCGTGATTTCAACTGTAATTCGTGAATCGATGGGGTTCATATCATTCTTAAAACTAAGGGTAATCGAGTGCTCACAATCAACATATGTTGAATGGTCATAGTAAATATCGCAAGAGTCTAATGGGATCCAGTTTTTAGATTTTTTTCCTGAACCTTTTACACTAGCTTTTTCAGATATCATTGTACACATAATTAACTCCTTAACTTGTCAGATACAAAGTCTAATATTTTTTCCCAAGCATCAACAGATTGCTGCTGTCTATACAGTGGGGTATGGTAATACATAAAACCATGACCAGCACCATCATATCTATGAAATTTATATTCTTTATTATTATCTCTTAATAACTTTTCGTGCTCATTAACTTCTTCAGGGGTGGGTGAAACATCCTCATTTCCAAATAAACCTAACAAAGGTGCAGAAAGAGAGGATGTTAATGATGATGGTGAAGTAGGTTGTTTTTCAGTTAGTGCATCATCACTCATAACTACATTACCTCCCCAACATTCAATTATTGCATCAAATTCATTTGAAGAACAGCCAGCAAGAAATGCATGTCTTCCTCCAGAGCAAGTTCCAAATATTCCTACTTTATTATTTGAAACAGGTAAAGATTTTAAATAATCTGATGCTCCCAAAAAATCTTGAATAGCTTGTTCATCAGATATACCTCCATTTGACCTAACTTCTGCAGCAACGTCATCTGGTGTTCCATTACCTTCTCTAAAATATAAATCTGGACATATTGCTATAAATCCATGATGTGCAAATTTTCTAGTAAATTCTTTATATAATTCATCCCAACCGGGTAGATGATGAACAAGAACTATTGATGGGAAAGGACCTTTACCTAATGGTTTGGCAATGTATGCATTAACAAAATCACCTTTTCTGGATTGAATGGTTATTGTCTCAGCAATCATTCCTTCATAATCATGAGTATTATAATCTGACATAACAAACTCCCTATTAGTTCATATTTATAAATTATTTATAAATAATTAAGCACAAGCAACATCTTCGCCATCCCAACGATTGAAAGCGAATTGTTCTTGTTTAGCTAGATTATCTCTTGTTGATTCCCAAAGATCAAACCAAATATTTGGATCATCTAGAACTTGGTCTGGGTTATCATTACTTCTTGCAACAAATCCTGGAAAAATATCTCTACCGGTAGGCTCACCAATAGGTTGATATCTTAAATCAAAACTCCATCGAATTTTATCACTAATATTTGGTAGAGCAGAATGCACAGTTTTCTTAGTAAGGAATAAAGCATCACCTTTTTTCATAGGAACTGCCATTGCACTAGATTCTTCAAAAAGGGAAGTTGGAATCTGTAATCCTCCCGCATTCAAGCTTCTATTAATTTTACCTGTTTTAGGGTTAAATCCAGGACAGTGAGTAAGAACTTTACCTTCATGACTTCCTGGTACAACTTGAAGACAGCCATTCTCTTCTGAAGCATCCATAAGAGGAAACCAAACAGTTAACATATTTGTTGCATCAACTTCTTCTGTTGCTACGCCAGCATCTTGATGCCAAGGAGTAGCACCAAATTTAACTAATCCATTTTCATCTTTTGGAGCTTCTGATTCAGGAACTTTAATTCTTACATGCTGTATTGGATTTGAAAATATTTCGTGACCAATTATTGATTCAACTGCATCAAGTAAATTATCATCTTTTAATGCATTAAATACCGCAGGACCTGCCCAAAAAGGCGTATCTTCTTTAATTCCAGTTTGTGGAAGTGAAAAATCAAAAAATTGATTGTATACTTCTCCTGATTCAGCATAAATTCTAGTGACCCTTTCACCAAAATCTAAATCTTCATATTTTGATGAAATTTTCCCCTCATCAAAAAGCTTTTCAGCTAAGTTATTTAATACTGTGTGATATTCATCAATAATAGGAACAATTATTTTTTCAGGATCTATAAGATTTTCAACTCTTAAGAAACCAAATTCCTTAAAATGATTAAGTTGTTCTTTAGTAAGGTTAGGCACAAAAAACTCCCATTTTTTTTCTTATATTATACATAAATAAAGTTATTTTTGTACATTACAAATTCTACATAACCCACTCAGGGAGAGTATTTAGATTAAACAAGTCCAAAACATTATTTTTATTTAGAATGTCTTTTGTATCTCCTTGATGAATTATGTTACCTTCAGAAATCATAAAACATTTTTTACTAACTTCAGCTATAAATCTAAGATCATGAGATGTAACAATTACCTTAGTTCCATTAGAAATGATGTTTTTTA
>Ga0163179_10003565_pt1 | contig 10560 bp, 9 predicted proteins | sample AtlANTMetagenome_FD_109643 | JGI IMG/M metagenome (GOLD analysis project Ga0163179, IMG submission 109643) | Marine eukaryotic phytoplankton communities from the Atlantic Ocean - Atlantic ANT 2 Metagenome | ecosystem: Environmental > Aquatic > Marine > Oceanic | place: North Atlantic Ocean... | reverse complement strand
GTTTGTATTCTTTTCAATATCATTTATCCTCAAATTAATATCGATTTCATCCACATCAACAATTAATCCGGCTTCATCAATAATCCAGTTAGGTGATGAATCATCAGCAATTTTATTCCATTCAGGATATGTAATCTCTCCTTGGATAACAATTTCTTCCATTCCTTCAACTGCAGCAAGTAAACCCTCGTACCATCTATCCTCGCTAAGATACGGTCTCACTCCGTAATCAAAGACCTCTTGGACGTACGAATCCCAACCTTCGTTAGAATACCCACTTCCTAACTCAGTCCAAAATTGTCTGTCTTGTTCTGACATGAATATCAGTATCGCTTTATTCTGATTTTTGTCATCATTTATTCCGTATTCATCGAATGCAAATCTAGCATAATCCCATTTTTCCCAACCATCTGCATTATGTTCTTCATAACTTTCTATTGTTAGAACTACAATCGGTTTTCCTGTTTCAAGATATATCTCATTGGATTTGTTATTCAGTATATTAAACTCAGAATCTGACAAAACCTCTGCTGAATCAATAACCCAGACTCCTTCTTCTTCAGGAGGAGGAGGGACGTCTGCTGCTTGAACATTAATAGATAAAAAAATACTAATTAATAGTGCAATGACAATTAGCCTGAGTTTCTTCATATCAAAGCCAATAATACTCAACTCATAAACTATTTTCCGTCATTAAAATTACTTATTCGATTTTCTGAAAGAATTCTTCCAAGTCACCAATTAATTCCTCTTCCGTACCATCATTTAGAATTACTATATCTGCTAATTCTGCAGTTGCATTTAGAGCCTGCCCTGCCTCATCTTTAGCCACAGCCTCTGCCTTTTCTTGTTCAATAAAAGTCTCCTTGTCTAAGGGATCACCAGCTCTTCCCCGACTTTGCAGTCTCTCCCATCTTGTTTCTGTATTTGCTCTAATTTCTATTAAGATAAAATCATCTCTTTTCCTCAAAGCCTCAACTTCTCCTGGGGTCCTAATTGAATCAACAACAGCATCCTTTCCATCCAGAATGTCTAGCAACATTTCTGCTAATATTCCAGCGCCACCCTTTCTTCTAAGTTCTCTCCCTCCTTCAATCAAAGCGTCTCTTGTAGGCTCAATATTTTGTTCCGCAAGCCATGCTCTAATTGAATCAGAACAAGAAGAAGTTTCCAATCCTTTATTTGAAAACCAGTTGACAACCGTCGACTTTCCGGACGCATTTCTCCCAGTTAAACCAATGAGCATGTGAGCACGCTGTGAAAGGATGGAAATAGTGATTGCCTTCTCTCAACCCCAATATCTACGTGTTGAAGCATACTTTAATTCAGCATTATGTATAGAACGTAGTAATCTTACTCTCTCTCCTGAAACATGACCTCTGAGAATTTTTGTTGCAGTTTCTTCTGCAATTCCTCTACCCATCATACAAATTATTGCATCCTTCCCATGAGTACGAATTAGCTCTGCATTCTTAGTCATTTTACCAGAAATTTTCGGGTCCTTGCTTTCAACCCAATCAGATAACATAGACTCCATTCTTTCTGGTGAACATGCTTGCATAGTTCCTGAACAACTAGAACAGGGGGCCACTCTTTCAGTAAATCTTGCAACTCTCTTTCTTGTTCTATTTTTACAATTTAGACAAATCAATACTGCTCTTTCGTTTACCAATCTAACTTCTAAATGATCTCTCAGTTCTTTATCTGACCAAGATGGAAGCAATAGATCTTTTTCACTTTTCTTTGATTGACCAAGAGGTCCAGGGGGTGTTTCTAATAATTTTATATCTCCATTTTGTATTTCGGTAAGTAAGTCGACAGTTGCCTCTATATCCATTCTTTCATGGAATAATTTACTTAACGCCTCTTCAATTACTGGTGTCCCTTTCCATCTTCTCATCAAACCCTGAAGATTTACTTTGCGAGGATCAACTCCTTTTTGCAAAACTCCCATTCTTCTAGCAACTTGAACAACTCTCCATCTCACTGCTCTTCCATTTGGAATCGTCATTCGCATTAGAGAAGGTATTGCTGCAGGTGGAGTTTGTTGTAACCATCCAACGACGTCTACAGTACTTGTTCCTGGAATTTGAATGGATATTCTATAAGGGTCAATTAAGGTTCTTCCCATCTTACCTTCTTTCAATGAACCAAATGCTTGAATTAGATATGCCAATGTTTCATTAATTTTAGATCCAGCACATGTGTTTAGAATAATTGTTTTTTGTCTTTCTTCTATTGTTATGGTTCTTTCATCGGGTAAAACTCCAGTAGCCTCAATATGTTCTGCAACTGTCCTAATTAATACATCTCTTGCACTAGGTGATAGTGGATATTCTTCAAAGGGAATTACAGATTCATCATTTTCAATTGCTCCAATAGTTATTCCAACAGATCTTCTTAACTTTCCAACTTCTCTAGCCACTTCTTTGGGTACTGGGGGCAATTCTCCAGACCATACGGGAGCTTCTCCAGTTTCTTTTATTGGGGCTACTAGAAGTTCTTCTTGTTCTGGATCAGCATCAACAATTTGCCAAGTTCTACCTGCCATTACAAATCTTCTTGCTCTCCCCATTGAATCATCACTAGCATCGTTGTTAAGAGACAGAACAAATGCTTCATCTACGGAACCAAGAACCGACCTACTTACAGCATCTCTAACTCTGTAAGAAATTTCATCAGGAATCATAGAGATATGGTCAGTTCTAGATTTAGATGCTTTTCCAGATGGAGAGAACCAACCTTTTTCAAGACTCTTGGGGAGCTCTTTGACCATTGCCTTTCTCCATTTGATTTTATCAGATTCTTTTTGTTCCTCATCCCAAGGAGGCCTTTTCTCAGGGATATCTTGACTACTCCTCTTCGCCAACTCTTCCCAAAGTTTCGCTGGCCATTTTGTTACATCTGATTCTTCTGGATTTTCAATAAGTCTAATTAACCAACGATCATTTAGGACCCTCAATATATTGATACTTTTTTCATAATCCCATTCTCTGAATATTGAGCAATTTTCTATAATCTCATTAGCCTTCTGGAGTGGTACTACTCCTCTCTCTATGCCCAATTGAATAAACTGATTAGCGGCTACAATTCCTGGATCTGTTTGCCATTCTACTCCCTCAAGTTCCGATGCCATTGCTCTTCTTGAAATTACTGCACATTCAGAAATTTCATCTAATTCCCATGCTAGAATCTCTCCTCTTCCTGTACCGCCTAGATGATGCTCAGCTCTCCCCATTCTTTGCAGTAATCTATCTACTGCTCTTGGAGATTGTAATTGATGAACTTTCTTAATAGACCCAATATCAATTCCTAATTCCAAGCTACTAGTACAAATAATTCCATGTAAATCTCCACTCCTTAGTTTATCTTCCATTTCTTTTCTAGTTTCAGATGCGAGACTTCCATGATGTACACCAATTTTAATCTCTGGTGCTATAGCAGTTAGTCTTTGAGAAACTGTTTCAGCAGCAGATCTTGAATTAACAAACACTAGAGATGGAGAATCATCTATTAATGAGTTAGCTAGTCTCCGAAAGGCAGCAACAGAATTGGGTGAAACTGACCATTTTACTGATAGAATATCATCTTCAGGAGATGGGATTTCTTTATGGACTAAAACATCTGTAAATCTTGGAGCAGGCCCCATTATAGGTATCGCATTATTAGCCATGTAATTAGCAACCTCGGCAGGGTTTCCAACAGTTGCAGAGAGCCCTATTCGTTGTATATCATTAGGGTTAATATCTGCAATACGTTCTAGTCCTACCATTAACTGAGAACCTCTTTCACTTCCAGCCAAATCATGTATTTCATCTAAAATTATAACTTTAACACCCGCAAGATGTTTCCTTAATCTACTTCCTAGCATCATTATTTGTGTGGTTTCTGGTGTAGTAACTAATAAATTTGGAGGATTCTTTGATTGTCTTGTCCTCTCTTTTTGAGTAGTGTCTCCATGTCTTAAGCCAACAGTTAATCCAAGAGGTTCCAACATTGCAGATAACCTTCTGTCAATATCTCTGTTCAGTGCTCTTAGTGGCGTAATATATAGGATTGACAGCCCTTCCCAATTCTCACTAATTGCTCTTGAAATTACTGGCAATATTGCGGCTTCAGTTTTGCCACTTCCTGTTGGTGCAACCAATAGTCTATTTTTTCCTGCACATAAATCAATAGCCGCTTCTTCTTGAATTGGCGTTAGATTCCAACCTAACTTAGATATCAAGTCTCTAACTTTTGGGTGCAGAATTTCTATTGCTGCCCCTTCCATATCTATATCGACAACGTTCTATCTAGAAAACCCAACGAATTAGAAATCAACTTCCATTATACAATTTACGGGTGTGGAGGGATCTCGTCATCCCAATTTTCCATTTTGTTTAATGTGATTGTTACGTTTGTTATTTCACCATCTTCCCAATAATCAACGGCTACAAATGTAGGTCTTCTATCCATAATTTCCCAACATTCGATAGTACGATTTAGTAAAAAATCATACTCATTTATCTCATGAGCCTTGTAAGGGTCTGCAGTACCAAATATACTACTCAACCAATGGCTTAGATGCCAAACAGGTTGACTTGAATCCCCTCTTCCCAATTCACATGTCATTTCTTCTTTATCTTGTTGACCATATGGAGTATCCCAACTGTGCTTCCATGCCGGATGGAAATATGAATAACTCTCATTATATTCTGATTGGACGTATATCACAACGTCCCTTTCTTGCAGAATCATATCTCCTATTGAAGGCCAAGGTTCACCTAATTGATGAATAAATGCTCTTTCTAAAATTCCAGTTTGGTTAAATAAAAACTCTAGATGATCAGCAGGTACGTAGTTTTCAACTAATATGGATACAACCTCTCCACATGTAAATGAGCAACTTTCATCAGTTAAATTCATTAACGAATTAAGAAGTGATAACCATTCAAATGGATCTACTTCAGAATACGCACATGGGTGTGGAAACTGACCAGGGGAACCATGACAGAATCTTACATCTTCTGCCTCAGTTTCATCATTACTTAGATGATGTGCATCCACCATAAATGCTCTAATTCCTCCATCCCATTGAGCTTGAAGTCCAGTATAGTGATTAGTCCCAAGAATTACACCATCTTCTGATGTAGCAAAAGCATTGTGTGTCTCAGGAAATGTAAAATTATCATAGTTTCTTAAACAGTATTTTGCCAATCCATGGCAAATAATAGTGTCATTCTGATCTAGTGGGTCAAGACCTCTTTCTGATTCCCAGTCATTCGGCAAGTCATCTCCATCTATATCCTCATCCAAAGTATCACAGATTGTATCGCCATCGAGATCATTAGGCATTTCTTCAGAATTATCTGGATTACTATTACAACCAATTTCGATTAAATTTTCCCATCCGTCTCCATCTCTATCTAAATCTTCACTATCTTCTATACCGTCATTATCCATGTCTAGAAACTCATCCCCTATACAGCCTGAAAGAACCAAGCCAACAACAATCAGAATCACTATCCAACGCTTTTCCATAGTATTCCATTGGTAGCATAGCCCATCAATTAATTGGTATGATTGCACTTTTCATGTGAACTTGTTAGCGTAAGACACTAAGCCACGAAGCCTTACCCACGATTGATATAATGGCTCGTCGAGATGATAGAAACTTGGGTTTTTTCGGTCGATTATGGGAAAGTCAAAGGGGAAGACATTTCCAAATTGTCACTAATGTTTCAATTTTATCCGTGGCTCTATTAGTTTGGGGAATAATTTTTCTCTTCGGACTTTCTGGACCCACAGACCCATCCAAAGAAAATATCGTAACTTTAAGTTGGATAGGTATGTTAATTGGAGCCATTGGTACATTCTATGTTGGCCCTGAGTTCTTCTTCTATCTTGAGAAGAAACAGGTTCTCGATGATATTCTTTTGTTGGATTCACGTGCCGAAGTATTAAGGCGCCGAAAAGAAGGAGAAGAAGCAGCAATTATGCTTGGGTCAAAGCACATGAGTCTGATGCGAGGATTACTTGAACTACATGAAATACCAGTTGGAAAGAATCTGACTAATTCTCCAATAATTAAATCTCATAGCGATATCAATGTAGAAGAAAATTGGTGGAATAATTCAAACTCGGTCCTTTCACGTAAACTTCCAGGATTAGATATACTTAGAGAACTATTTTTTCATAGAATGTTAATTTTAATCACTTCATCTAGTTTAATAGTATTATTTTGGAACACTATTTTTGGTATCGCTTCCATGGGAGGCTCTAGAGATTATACAATCGATCTCACAGAGAGAATTAGTGGATTATCATCTTTCCATCACCTTGCTCCTCACATAGATCCCGTTAGTATTATTTTGATTCTTTTCTTAACTTTCATATTATATCTAACTAGGCCGTATAACTTCAAGGAGATTTAGTATGGAAAATGACTTCAAGCTCTATCTCAGAGAGGCATTTCTTGCTATAGGGCTAGTTTTCTTATTACTTGGGTCCATGTGGTTAGCTACCGGTATGTTTCCTCCAATGGTTGTCGTTGAATCAGGTTCAATGAAACATAGCGAAGATGGTTCTCTAGGGGCAATTGATCCTGGTGATTTGGTATTGATTATGAATCCCGATAGAGTTGAAATAGTCACATACGTAGAAGCTTCTAATGAAGATAATGAGAATTTTGGATATGAAATGCATGGTATGTATGGGGACGTAATTATTTATGAAAAAAATGGAGGTTCTGATACCCCTGTGATCCATCGAGCATTACTCAAAGCGGAAACAAACTTAACCGAAAATCCAATTCAGAATTCATGTTCAGAGGGCGTATTTGATCAGTTAGAAGAAATATGCATTTTAACATGGGATGTTCCGGGTACTCATTTAGTAAATGTAAGTAATATTTCTTTAACATTAGATTATTCTTGCGCACCTCATGGAAATCTAACAATCGATAAGTGGATCCCAGAACACGAAGGATATTTGACAACAGGCGACAATAGGATGACTAATGGATGTACAATCGATCAACTAAGAGCAACAAGTTCGACAGCCGATGATTCCTATATCCAGAGTCGCGGCTTAAAGGATGAATATGGCAATCCCGTAACTGCTGTGAGAGATGTTTGGGTAGTGGGAGTTGCTTCATCTGAAATTCCATGGGTCGGAGCAATCAAACTTTTTTTCTCTGGAACCTATGATTTTGTATCTCCACAAACTTGGAATTATCTGTTTACGTTGATTGCAGCAGTAGTCATTATTCCAATGGTTTATGATATGTTAATATTCAGAGAAAGCGAAGAAGAAGAATAGAATATTTTAGTTTAACATATTAGCTAATAGTATTGGGAATAAGACAATTAAAAGTATAATTATACTACTAAAACCACTTACTCGATTAGCTATTTTTTCAACTCTTAGAGGATTCATATTTTTCCCAAAGAATTTTATTACTGAGTGGGTAGAATCTCTAGTGATTTGCCCGCCATCAAAGGGTACCATAGGTATTAAGTTAGCAAAACCAAGTATGAAATTTATCCATGCTAACCAGAATAAGAAATCAAAAATAGCTAACATGCCGCTAGTCCCTATTATTGAAGCAATAATTCCATCTCCTGATTCAAGTAAATCTCTCTCTTCTAGTGGCATAGAATGACCCTCTAATCTTATTGGCTCACCCAATAATTCTAATGGCTTGAATACGAAAATGACAGTTCTGAGGAGAGGATTTAGATCTTCAGTAGATGACAACTTATATCGCTCGACTGCACTAGTTCCAGAGGAAATTCCACTAACTCCGAGAAAAGCATTCCCTTGTTCTATACCATTTCCATTCAAGAAAGTAATATAATCTTCCATACACTGTTCTTGACTATCACAATCCTCCTCAAACCAAGTAGGAATTCCTTGAGAAACGTAGTAATCCAGTTGATCGGTTAGTGTTACAACAATTTCTCTTGTTTCTCTGTCTCCCATCTCATTTTTTCTAGACATAACAGATAAATTCATTTCATCTCCTGCGGATTTAGAATCCATAATTTCTGTGAAAGAGTCATAATCCGGGACATGTATTCCATCAAGGTGAGTAATTATTTCATACGGCTCTAGTCCCGCTTCCTCAGCACCACTATCTACAATAATACCCTTTGCATGTAGTCCAGGTTCAGAAGCTACAAATCCTGAGGCCGTGCATGATAGTAAAAGTATCACGATATATGTTGAAACAATATTTATCGAAGGTGCAGCAGCATAAATTCGCAATCTTTCTCTCCTAGGTGCTCTAGTCATTTCTTGAATTTCCGGTTCGAAAAATGCCCCCATGGGCAAAGGCCCTAGTAGTAATAATCCGAAACTTTTCGCTCTCATTCCATGAACTCTTGCTTGTATTGCATGGCCGTATTCATGAATAATTACCGCCATAATTAGTGCGATTACTGGCCACCAGAAAGGAACAAAACTCGTTACACCTGGAATTAATAATAGATCTTTAGCAGGAATTGCCTCTTCCGGTGGTGAAAATGCACTTGCTACAGCGGTTAAAATCAGAAGAAGGATTACTCCAAACATTACTATGAAACATAACCATATTGAGAATTCTCCAAAACCTCTCCAAAATCTTCTATATTTTGAAATCTTTTCAAGAAAAATTCTTCCTTTTTTTGTTCTAATCATTAAAATGAAACCCAAAACTCTTGTTGCATCCCAGTTATCTAGAGTTCCATTATTTTCTAGAATAATTAATACAGAGTACCAAATTATCATAATTATGGCACCCCATATTGGTAGCCCTAGAAGATAAAAAAAGTAGATTGAAATCATTGGTAAAAGATGATTCATAACCGACCCGTCCTCATCTTGCATAACACGTGGTCAAGACCCCCCATTCTTCAACTTGTGTTCTTTATTACAAAAATGACTTCAAAGATAAGCCTCTCGGAATTGCATGGTTGAACGTGATTCAGAGGATATCAAGAGCAAAAAACGTCAACTTGATATCATCAGAAGAGAAAGGGATAGTATCCTGCGTTTGTTAAATCAAGCTAGGTTGGCAAATCTGAATAAAGAAGTAGAAAATCTGATTCAAGAATTCGATAGACTTGATGCGGTTCTCTCAGAAGAAGACTCATATTGAGTCATTATTGATTCTTTCATTGGGAAATTGGTATTTTCTTCCAAAGCAGTAGTTTGAATATTATTAGCATTTTCAGACTTAGAGATTAATGAAAGAAATTTGTGTAACGGAAGTCCCTTATTCCAATCTAAGTAAGGAGTTCCATTTCTCGTTAGAGGTAATTCAGGAACAGTTCTAGAGAGTAATCTTAGTTTCCCTGTGAGTCCTTCAGTTTTCACTCTAAATATTCTCCAACTGTCCCCTCTGACTCCTTTCAATCTGTAAGCATAGAATGGTTGTATTGAGCACCTAATTCCAATTTCTTCTAATGCTTTATACTGTAAAACAGTTCTACCAGAAAGATATAATTTAGGCTTCTTTGAAGATTTTACTTCTATTGGGAAACACATATCGCCCCTTAATGCTAGAAGATCGCCAGTACCTTCTGAACCACTTCCTGGCGCCCTTACAACTAGAAATGGACGTTGACAAATCTGCATAGCCTGTGCTCGTTCTGTTTCACTACAAGATCTTGTAATTGCACGAACTCCTTTTTCTTCACCTGCAAGTACTGAGCGTAACTCACGCTCGTATGCCCCTCCTATTCCCATGCTACTATCGTAATCTCAAGGTTATTGAGGACATCGCTTGATTAATGCTTTTTTTTCCGGTTTTTGGAGTTTTTTATAAAGTGACATTTAGCAAATTATTGAAATTTACCTTTCCTATATTCTCTTGTCCTATCGACTCCCGGGAATTGATCTTCACTTTCACGATATACGGTTTTCATATTCTTTAGAAAACTCTGCTCATTTGTAACAATTAAGACCATATCTACACCTGGGTCTTCTCCTTCATCCATCCAAGCTAATACAATCTCCATTGTCATCCTAGCTCCTTCTCTATGTGGGTAAGCAAATACATCCATGCCCAAAGGTGGTAGAACTAAAGTTTCGCGCGGTTCTAGATTTTCTACTTCTAAAAATAATGAATCATATGATTTTTTTAATAATTCTCTTCTGTATTGATCTTGTGTAGGTCTTCTACAATCTGGACCTACAACATGCACAAGATGTTCTGCAGGTAGATTGTAGGCAGATGTGGTAACCGCCTCTCCAACTCCACAAGGTTGTGAGTTTGTTTTACGTTTTTCTTTCGCTATTTCAGTACAAGCAGCTCTTAATTCAGGTCCAGCCGCTAGCTGCATCACTTCATCTAAACCTTCTCTCCCCGCAAGTCTATTATTCGCTGGTAGAACCATTATGTCACCCTCCACCCTAGTAACATTGCCAAAGCACACTCTCACCTGTCCATATTTACATTCTCGGACTATGATGACCTCTGCCATATTAATGATGAGGGGAGGGCATCCAATATGTATGCTTCTTCTCAACATTCTGAATATTAAAGCGAACATTTGATGCGTGAAGACGTCTCCGACTGGAATATGTCAGTGGGTT
>Ga0163179_10003563_pt1 | contig 10561 bp, 13 predicted proteins | sample AtlANTMetagenome_FD_109643 | JGI IMG/M metagenome (GOLD analysis project Ga0163179, IMG submission 109643) | Marine eukaryotic phytoplankton communities from the Atlantic Ocean - Atlantic ANT 2 Metagenome | ecosystem: Environmental > Aquatic > Marine > Oceanic | place: North Atlantic Ocean... | reverse complement strand
TCAAAAAATCTACAACCTGGATTAAGAATAGCACCATACAAACTATTTAGGTTAATTTTTTTAACTAGTTGTCTTTTATCCCAATATTCAATTTCAATTTTATTGCCAGCGTCTTTTGCTTTTTTAAGTTGTGCTTGTAATTCTTTACGTTCGCTATACCAACGTTCAAGTATACCCGGAATAACACCTTCAAATTCAGTTGTAAAAATTGTTCCATTAGATGAAAGCATCCAAGGCATATTACTATCATGAATTAATTTATAAATTTCTGCACCACTTAGTACGTCACTTGTTGAACCTGCTGGTGACTTTCCTTCTTCCCAATCAATTGTAAGTGATACATCTCTGCGTTGATCCATCACTGCTTCATATTCTTCTGTACTAAAGCGGCCTTCCCAAGACCCTGCAAAACTCTTCTTTTTAAGCGTCATATCTTCATGTATACGTGCTTCGCTTATAGTCGGACGTATTTGTCCTATGATTGTTTCAGGAGCCATATTAAGTGCTCTAATCACACTAGGATACAGACTGTTCAAGTCCATACTACCTATCCATTTATGTAATCCTTTTTTAGGAAATGCCACATAAGCACCTGCCGCGGCTGTGCTTTCATCATCATATTTTGATCTATTTGGAACTTGAAGTCCTCTGTGATGTGCTTCGTTTACAATCGCTTGTTCTGTAACTGCAACTGCACCCATTGTGGTTTGTAGCAAAACTGTATTTGCATGAGCCAGTTCATTACTAAGATCAATAAATCTTAGTTTTTTGTCCAATTTGTCCAGTAGTGCGGTATCTTGTATGTTGTATTCGATGAACTTTCTAAAGTCATTGTTGTACAACTGGTCCAAAGTGCCTTCATAAGGGACTTTATTTTCACCAACTTCAACTTCACCAATGGCATCAAGTCTGTAACTGTGTCGTTCTTCATATGTGTATTTACGATATAAATTCAAACTATCTAAATGCACCCTGCCTACTAGGTCATAGGTTTCCGCTGATTTACCATACTTTTCAAATTCACGTTTCTTTGGAAGTTGTTGCCACAAACAAAAACGTCTTGTATCATCTTTGGAAAGTACACGACTTGTTCTGTTTACAATGTAAGGAATATCATAACCTTCACTGTTCCAACCTGATAATACATCAGCATCTTCAATTAGTGTTAAGAAAGTGTCAATCATTTCACCTTCTTTTTCAAAAAGCATTACGTTATCAATGCCTTCGAGTTCTTTCTTTGCTTGATCCATTGTAAGTGATTTTGGAGGAACAGCCAAGCATACCATTGTTTCTAACCACTGCAAATATACAGATACAGATGTAATAGGCATAAACGGATCACTAGGATCAGCGAAGCCTCTTTCTGGATCAAAGTCTGTCTCAATATCAAAAAAAGCAATGTTTAGTTTAGGAGCATCTTGGTTAAGATAGTTTTCACTTAGACATTGGAATATAGGATTGATATCACTTTCAAATAATTGCTTGCCTTTATTGATAGCAACTTCTTTACGGAAATCTTTTGTATTTTTGCAAACAATACGTTGTAGGGGATCACCATAGACACTTTTGTATTTGCCTCGTTGATCTTTATAATAGAATGTATATTTTGCTTGATATTCGTGGAAATGCCTATTTCCATCTTTACGCTCTACAACTCTGATAATATCAGAATCGCGATCAAAATGTGCGTCTACGTAACTCAACTCTATCTCCTCGTTGCTTGTGGCCAACGGACCATCTGCATGCCTCTTGGGCGTATTATAATATTAGCATAGTTTATTGATTTTGTCAACAACAATATCATATATTTTTTGGTTGCCTGTAATGTTATAGTGGTTTTCTGTGCCTTTATGTGCTTGCCAAAATTCGCTGAAATCTAAATGGTTATCTTCGTGTATAAAAAGTTTTGCTACCTCTACGTGTGACATACTAAGATATTTTTTTTCTGCTAATATAGTGTTTATCTCTTTTCTTAACAAACTATATACAGTCTGGTAGTACTTGTCATCATAGTGATATTTGAAATAGTCTTTAGCGGCTTTTAGACTTCTATTAAAAAAACTTATACGATTAATATCGTTAAAAATTAGATCACAATCTTTATGTAATCCTTCTTTATGTAAAGGGTGTTGGGGTGTGTGTACTCTACTTAGACTTGTGTGACTAACTATTATCAAATCATATTCGTCTAAGTTTGCATTTTTTATTTGTTGTAGTATTTTGTACTCACTTACACCTGCTTGTGCAACATTTTTTACATTATAATCTTTGGCAAGAAGTTTGACCCAGCCGTTTGTGCCAGGCCATTCAGCCGCAAAACTATCTCCTGCAATGAGTACATTCAAAGTATTAATCCTACAATATATATGACTGTAAGTCCTGCATTAAGAACAACAAGACTACGTTCATGCCAAAGTAATCCTATAATTACCCATAAAGTATTACTTCCAATAAATGCAAATATATACCAAGGGTAAATGTTAAATGCCGCTAATGTTGCGGCTATCAGTAAACAACCTGTACTGATCCAGGCCAAAGGTTGGTAAGGTTTTACCACCATAAAGCGGCAACTCCAAATCCGAACACATTGATACATGCAAAGTATCCTGTTAATAATGTTACCCAAGCCGCTCCTCTTCGAATACAAGCATAACATTGTGTTACACTTCCAACAAAAAAGAATGGATATACGATTAACATATTAGGATCTACTGCTGTAAGAGCAAGTGTTAAACTCGCTATCACTGTAAAAACAAAACTGACAAGTTCAAATGCAAATGCAATCTTGTCGCTTTTATAACTATTAATCCAAAAGTTTTTAATCTTTTGCACTACTTGTCCTTGCCAACTGTAACAACCAGTGTTTCTAGATCATCAAACTCTTCTGAAACTTTATGCCATTCGCCTTTTTGAGCAATCTTAATTGCTTTGTTAATAAGGCTTGGCTTAATGTCCAGTTCTTCTGCAACAGACTTAACTGTTTCTTTTAGACCAGAATTTAGGTCTTCTACTTCTTGAAGCACAGTAACACCTTCGTTTACTAGTCTTTCAAGTTTCGCTTTTTCTTCTGCACCATAGGTACGTGAACTCATGATTATCTCCTAATTAAAAGTATTCAGTATATTATACTTTGTATTTAGGTATTTGTCAAGTAATTTATTGGATTTTTGGTTAGGCTTTTACGCAGTTATCTACAGTTTTACCATTTTTCTTCTTAGTGCCCATTCTTTTGTAGCCTTTCCAGCATACTTTGCCGTCGACACCTTTTTGTTTTGCTTCTGGTAATGTTGTGTAACTTGGTAGTCCGCATTCTGGACATAACCCAGCAACTTCTTCTACTTCTGCAAGTGCTTCTTGAAGTTTATTTCTTATTGATTCTTTGTAATCTTCGCCCATATTAGCATGTTTTGCCGCCATATGTTTTTTGTATTTTTTAGAGCCTTTTTTGTGAGGTGATTTACCTTCACTTACACTTTCGTTACAATTAGGTCCGCAATTACAATCTGGTGTACAGTTTCCGCCACACTCACAATCTGCGTTGCAATTACAAGCCTTTGCTTCGTTGATGCTTTCAGTTACTCCTACACCTTCAAATTTGTTCTCGTAATCCATTGCATGGTAAACTGAACCCATGTAGTCAGCCGCTTTAGTAATTTTTGATTGTTGCCAACCTTGCATACCTTCTGTTTCAGAAACACCTTTAAGCATTTCATGTAACTTAATAGCATATTTGGCAATTTTGTATAAATCAGCACGAGCCATTTGTACTTCGTGATCTCTTTCAGCAACACCTGCTAATTCAGCCAAGCCTTCATTAGTAGTTTCTTTTGCAGTCTTAGCCGCATTTTTCCAGTCTTGATCAGTTGGTGCACCTTTTGCACCTTTCTTTCTGCTGGTTCCGGCTTTTTTACGTTTGTTAACGTTGTGATATAAGCCTTTGGATTTTTCTAATAACTCACTTTGCTTCATTGTGTTACTCCGAATTACAGTAGTATTTATCCTACTTTTTCTTTTTTAGGTACTTGTCTTTGATAGCACCTTTTTGTTCTTCACTTGCACCTTCTCTGCCTGCTTTTTGTAGTGCTTCGAACCCGTCTTTTCCGTATTTTTTAATTCCAGTATAGCGTTGTAATCCGCTTTCTTTTGTTTTAGTATCTTTTTTCTTCTTTTTTGATCCTGTTCTTGATTGAACAGCACCTATTGGCATTGCAACAGCCGCTACTGCACCTGCAGAAGTCGTTTCTGACATGAACTCTTTAGCCTTCATTTTCATCCTCCATAGGCGCAAATAAGCCTATTTGTTTACGTTGTTGATTACTATCGTAATCTTCAACAATTAGTTTAGTTTCTGTAATGTATTTATGCGGACACATTAGGGTTACCCATAATCCATCTTCATAAGGATTAGGTTGTACATATTTTCCGTTTAAAAACATTATATTATCCTTTTAATTAGCATAGGTAAGTAGACGCAAACTGCAACCACAGTCCAAAAAGTTGCTAATACTGTGGCATATAATTTCCAATTAGAAATATCTACCATTATCCCTAAACTTACACCACCTATCCATACATAATCAAGTGTTGCATGAAATCTTTTCCATTTGCTACCGTACTTGGCCATAAGTGATTCACGTTTACGTGCAAACCAAGGGTGTACATGACGCATAATTACAAACCCTTCATTCAATACCATTACTGTAAATCCTAACCAAAATATCATACAAGCAATTCACCTTTTTCATATAGTTCTTTTATATGCCCTACTCTAAAATCATCTTTAAAAGTGATACCTAAAATAAATCTATCTTCTTTAGTCTGGTTTGTTACGCCATGTGGTACTCTTGTGTCAAAGCATATTGGAGTTGTATAATTTATTTGTGTTTCTATTTCACTGTGTGGAAAAAAACGACTTTCTTCTTCAACTGATAAGTCTTCATCTGGACTTACTACACTAATAGGTCTAGTCCATTCATATGCATCTAGGCTACTGTTTGCAAAGTCACCGCAAATTGGAATGTTAATTGTACAACCTCTACCGTAATCAGTATGTGGGCCTATTATATTATTTGCCTTTACACGATTAAAGAGTACTTTAGTTACAATATCTCCTGCATTTTTAATAGTATTATCTAAATAGTCTAATGTTTCATCATCAGGTAGACCAGAATAAAATTTAAATCTTCCGGTTCCAAAATGTCCCCAAGATTCGCATTGTTCTTTAACTTTATTTGTGAATAGTTCTTTGTCTATCTTAAGATCAGGTAGTAAAAAGTATTCTAGCATTAGTGCTCCTTTGCTATATTTACTACTTCTTTTTGTTACCTGACTTCATATTGGCACACCAATGATACATTTTAGCACGTTCACCACTGTATTTTTTTGCCATTTTACGTAACTTTGTAACTGATCCGTTACAACTAGCACCAGATTTCTTTACTCTACCTGGTTTACTTTTGCCCTTTTTTTTACCGTCGGCAAAATTTTCATCTAATGTTTCACTGACATGTACATCTATCATTCTTACTGTTGCATACTCTTCACCCATTAAACGTAGTGCATCATAACGATGATGTCCGTTTACAATATGTCCGTGTTTGTCAACTGTAATAGGTGACATAGTATTTTCGCCCATGCGTTTCAGTTGATTAAATAGTTTTCTAAATTTACGTTTTTTATGTACTGGACGCATTTTGCTAATTTTTAAACGTCCTAATTTACCTTCGTTTTTTACTTGTGGCGGTTCTTCTCCACCTGTTGCTTTATCATCGTAATGTGCATCTTGATAACCATCAGCATCTTGTACATCATAACCTAATCTCTTTAATTCTTTTTGAAGGTATTTCATTTCTTTTTTGCCTGCATATGGAGCAATCATTATATCAGGTTCGTCAACATTGCTTATCCCCGTAGGCATTGCTTTTAAATTTGCCATGTTAGTACCTAATTTTATAAAATCATAAGCAGTATCTGCCTTTGTTATAAAAGCATTTTTAGGATTAGGTATATGTTTGCCTTCTTTAGCAAGTTTAGTTGCAGTTGCATACATAACTGCATCAGCATCTTTGCCATAGCGATCTTTAAAGTCGCCTTTCTTTTTCTTCATACCTTTTACAATACGTTCTTTTTCTTTTTCTTCACCTTTTGTAAGTTCTCTTTCGGTAGCAGGTTCTTGCAAATGTTGTTGTAACTCTTTTGCAGTACGTTCAAACTTATGATCTTTATATTTGAAACCTTCGCCTCCTGCGGCTTCCCAAGCATTTACGTTTTTGCCAAAGTCATCAATTAAAATGTTAGGTGTACCGTCTGATTGTGTGGCATATTTTGCTTTGTTACTTGTAATAATAACTTGTTTAGGAGGAAAGAAACTTAAATTTTTCTTAATCCATTCACGCTTGTGTGGCTCTGATCTAGGATCGTCAGCAAGAGGAGAACTACAAATTGTATAACTTCCTTTTATCTTTTTAATTAATGCAAGTAATTGTTTTGCTTGTGGAAGTAAAGGAAGTTTTAACCAAAACTCTTCAGTATCACGTATTTTTTGTAAAGCATCATTTATATCTACATTGTCGATTTTCGAATAATGATCTACTTTCATTATCTTTGCCCACTCGCCAAAAAAGTCTGCAAGTACACCGTCCATGTCTACATATATTTCGCTTGCCTTATTTAATTCGCCTACTTTTGCCTCTAACATAACGTATTGTAACATATCCGGGTCCAGTTTGTCAACCGATTCTTTAACCATTCCTAGATTGTAAAGAACATTTGTACTAGATCCTTTGACTTTTTTACTTAAAGTAGGAGGTCTTCCGTCTTTATCTACCTTATTCCCAAACTTTCCTGCTTCTTTTGAAATACTATTGACGTCTACATCTGCTGTAGTGTTAACTCCTTTAACAATACGTCCATCTTCTTGCATTTTACGTAACGTATGTTTGAAACTTCCTTTTTTAGGAATAAAATTGTCAATGTCTTTTAAACTTTTAAACTTCATTTTCTTCCTCTAAATCCTTTTGGTGCTCCAGACATATAAGGTAAACTAAACCATAACTTAAACCAATCTTTATCCCCAGGCTTGAGTCCTAATTTCTTTTCTTTTTTCTTAAGTGCAGTAGCAGTTTGACTCATATCCTCTAAAGTATAAGGTGTGAATCCTTTGAACTCGTGTATACCTGCAAGTTTTTGTAAAGTTGCAATGTCCATTTTATTCTGCTCGTCTAATATCGTGTTTGATACCTAAGTTTGTAAATAACTTAGAACTTGTTTCAATGTTTGTTAGTGCTTTTTTAATTCTATCTTCGTGTTCAGGATTGTTTTCTACTTTTTGTCTAAACTTTTTAGCGGCATCTGGTTTTATGAATATAAGTCTACCACTCCATGCGGCACCTTTTCTATAAAAACTTAAAAAATGTTCTTTGCCATCTGTTCTATCTGCAATCCAATCTAAAACTTTCATTTTATTTGGGTCTTGTTCTTTAACACTAGCATTGTTTATGCCTTTAAATAAATTAAATTCATTTACATCTTCATCTGCTATTGCGGCTTCTAGTTCTTTTTCAATATCTGCTAATTCTTTTTGGTCTGGTTGAAAATTTCTAACCATTTTATCTAGTTCACGCTCATTTTTTATTTGTACTAGTTCGTCATATAGTTTTTTACCACCGTATAGTGCAACAGCAATTCCTATTGCTGGTAAACCATATTTTGACATAGCACGTACAATTGGATTATCTAAATATTTCTTAACAAAGTCAATAGCATCAGACATCCAATCAATAGTTTTCCATGCACCTACAAAGAATGTAATAGCCCATTTGTTATTCCATAACCATTTAGCAATTTGAAAAGAATATTTTCCGCCTTTTAGAGCAGGTCCTATCCATTCTTTTGCAAAACTTGAACCACCTGCCCAATCTCCTTGCATTTTACTTGCCGCCGCATTGACTTCTGGTGATGTTGTAGTTGCTTTCAATTGAGTGCCTAATGCACCATCTAATAATTTTGCGGCTTCGATACCTTTGCCTGGATACATCTGCTCAGCGGCTTTTCTTTTATCTTCTGGATCCATAGAAGGCCATGCTTTTCTTAGTTCGCTTGCACTTTTAATATCAACACCACTGAATTGAAAGTTTATAGTTGGACCGTAAGTCATATATCCTGAAGTTGTATGATCTTCCATATCCTTTTCACCCTTGTAACTTTTTAAATAACCGGGTGTACCATCTTTTTTAATTTTATCTGGCTGTGGTTGTTCATTACGATCTTTTTCACTGCGTACAAATATTAAAGCAGTACCGTCTTGAAGCAATCCACCGTAACTGTTTAAGTTGAAAGGTGATTTTACTTGAATAAAATTAGTCGGCGGAACGCCTGCAAAACTCGCTAATTGTTTCTTGACATCAAACGGAAAAGGTCTTGCTTCTTGATTGTTTGTTGCGGCTACATATACGTTAGTTTGACCAAAAGTTTTCACCGCCCAGTCATATAAACTTTTATGTCCTGGGTGAAAGGGGTGAAACCCTCCTGGCATAACTGCTACTACCTTACGGGCAGGTGCTTCGTATAGTTGCCTTAGTTTCATTTATATACGCCTTTTTTAATTAAAGGTATTTCTTCTGAATAAATCTTTTTACAAAGTGTTTTTACATCTTCGTCAGTAATTAAATCACTTACTTTTTCAACAAGATTATACTGCTTATTATATGCGTCCATTGCATCTTTAATTGTAGGCATCATAGTTTTCTTTGCATTAATTTTTTTGCCTGCTTTCAATTGTTCTTGCATTGCACATAACATAGGAAAGTATTTTTTTCTATACATACTATCGTTATTACGCATATAAACATGCAAATCATCTACTACATTATAGTTAGGTCCAAAGTCTTGTGTTGGCTTCATCATATTTTCTTTTACTGGTTTATTTTTTCTCACTGTTGTTATCTCCTTAAAGTAAGGTCCTTTTTCAATTAGGTTTGTTACCTTAGAAGGACTATACTTGCTTCTAATACGTAAGAACATCTTACCATCTACTATATTTACAAAATCTATACGGGGCCATTTTGTACCATCTTTACTATTAGTGTATCCTAATCTTACACCCATATCTAATTTATCTCTACTTAGTAATCTATCTAATCTTTGGAAATCTAAAACATAATATTTTGACTGTTCGAACTGTGCTAATTGCACATTAGGATCATTATATGTTCCGTGTTGTTTTATATTGGAAATAAATTGTTTTAACCATATTTTTTCTTCATTATCATCGTTACCTGATAATTCTTCTTTGAACTTTGTATATGCTTCATTATAAGCAATGTCTATTGCTTGTTCAATACCTTGAGCATTAAGATATGCATTACCAACACTACTAACATCAACTCCAAAGTCGCCAAAAATTTTCTTATATGCGGCCCAACCGTATTCACTATGTGCTTTTTTCTTACTGGTAGGCATGTCTGCACCTACAGCCGCTTGACCAAACTGATTAGTTGTTCCCGCTTTTAAACTTAGATCAAATCTTTTAGTTTGCTTTTCACCATTTTCATCAGTGTAAGTCATAAAAATATCAGTTTTGCGACCAGTCATATCTGATACGCCGTCTGCTATAACAGCAACATTATCTGCTTTACCGTTAGATTCAAACATTTTTGCATAACGATCTACAATACCTGCTTCATTAACATATGCTACAGCATTTCTTATGAAGCCAGCCATTTGTTTATCCGCCATCATAAAGTCATAGTCAGCAAAATCAATGTAATTTTTCTCTGGAAGTTTTACAGTTAATGAAAATGTGTCAGTTGTTTTTGCTTGTTCTTCTGGAGCCTTAACTGTAATGGTTCCACCTGTACCTTTTACGCCTGCCTGCGTTCCAAAGTCAGCAATAATTTTTTTTAGATCTACTTCTGATACTCTTCGACTTGGTCTAACAGTAAGTCTTGCTAATGCAAGTGCTCCTAGAACACCTTCGAGTGTATTTCCTCTATTTGCAAGTATACGTTCTCCTGTTTTACTTTGACCTACTCCGCCGAACTCACCTGTTTTAGCAAGATTCTTCATGCTTATTTCTGTACCATCAGTTGTTTTCAATGCAGGTATTCCTTTGTAACCAGGAACTAATATTTCATTTTTTAATCTTTCTACTTCACTTTTATCTATAATAACTTCTTTGCCATCTATAGTTGCAAACTTAGCACCTTGAGAAACTTTATTCAAAAAGATTGGAATCCTGTCGTCAGGTCTTCCTGCATACTTGTTAATTTCTGCAGGTCTTAAATCTGATGCTTCTTGAATGAAATCTTTAAAGGCTACCATTTACGACAACTCCAGTACCTTGCTTTTGTTCTAGGTCCTGGATTGTCACAGTTGTGTCTTGCTCGGAAACTTCTGCGTCTCGCAGGATTAGATTTTTTAATCTTACTGTCAGGATCACCAAAGTTTACTTTTTTAACATTTTTAGTCTTTGGATCTTTGACGTATACCTTAAACTTCTTAACATCGCCTTGCATAGGCTTACCAAGTTTAACTTTACGTCCTTGATATTCTGCTTCGTCTA
>Ga0163179_10003562_pt1 | contig 10562 bp, 7 predicted proteins | sample AtlANTMetagenome_FD_109643 | JGI IMG/M metagenome (GOLD analysis project Ga0163179, IMG submission 109643) | Marine eukaryotic phytoplankton communities from the Atlantic Ocean - Atlantic ANT 2 Metagenome | ecosystem: Environmental > Aquatic > Marine > Oceanic | place: North Atlantic Ocean... | reverse complement strand
TGCGTTAATCCTGAATTTGTAGCATTCCAAAACAATACTTTCGCCTACTAGACACTCGGGTCGCTTCGCGGGAAAAGCATAGCAAATTGTCGAAGTAGAAAAGGCCTCGCATTGGGCATTGGGTAGGCAAAGAACACTGGTTACGAAGGCCAGAGCTTCAAAGGGCGAAGCAGCCTAACATGTAAATATTGCCCCTCAGACCCCTATAGGTTGCTCACTCAGCAATTAATACCAGGGACGCGCCACATGTAATCGGGGTCGACATGTGGCTCGTCGTTCTCGCGTCCTTCCATAAGGGCGATCTTTTTCCGAATTAGAGCGGCGATATTGTCCCCATAGACAAAAGTTGTTTCTCCCAGCTCGGACTGGATCATCCAATCGGTGGTGGCGTTCTCGACATGCTCGAGAAGTTTCTGGGCATTCTCCTTCTCATCAAGGATGGTTTCTCGGACAAGTTTCTTGCAGCGGTCCTTCTTCGCTGGATCTTTAGATTCGATGTATCCGTGAACGCTTTCGATCCACGCGGAGATGTTTCTTTGAGATCGAAACCATGACTGACTCCCCCTAAGGCGATCCAAATGGTGTGTCCATACCTTGGATGCGTCTCCGTTTTCCTTGGATAATCCAGACTCCGCTAGTTCGATCGCTTTGGTAATTGCCGGCAGGGTGTGTTCGGTTATCCCCGCACGGCACTTACCCGCGTATTCGGGAGTGCAAAACTCAAAATTGATTTCCCGCCTGAAATCGGTACGAATCCGATTGTTGACGTGCCCCAGATGAAAATCCTCATAGTAGGCACGATCTTCCTCGCTTAACGCTTCGAAGTTGGGAACGAATGGCCTAACCAAGATACGGTACCACGTGCTCCAGATTGCGAGTACGTTTACGGGTGCGGGGAAACTGCGATAAGCTTCGTCGGCTTGAAGCCACAGTTCGATGAGGCAATCGGCATTTGCTTCGCCCACCCATTTATCGGCTTTCCGTTGCAGTATTTTTTCGAAAGCCAGGTTGGGCTCATTTTGGAAAGTCTGAATTATCTCTTGGTTAATATTGTAGGGCGCCAGGGTTGCAGGAGTGGAGCCACACAGCCCAGCTATGTGAGAAGCCTCCTGAGTATGCAAGTCGCGGAGTTTTTCCCATAGGAGGCGTGGGTAGATGGGGGCTTTTACTGGTTCCATGTTCCAGAAGGAGCCGGGACTGAAATACAAGTGGGCGTTCGAGCCCTTCGACTCGAGCAGCTCTTTCCTCGGTTTTTCTCTAGCGTCGAACTGGTTGAATAGCCCCGAAAAAGTGAACTCCTTGGCCCAGTCGTATTTTGGATGCCTATAGTCGGCGTCGAAGCCCTTGCTAACCAAAGTGTTGGTTTCGAGTTCAATCCCGTCTTCCACCTGTTCCCAAAGATGGTCCTGCTCAGCGTAGAACATTTCACTCCGAAGCATGCATTTGAAATCGGGATTTAGGCGACGTCCGGCATCACGGATAGTTTTCATAAAGCGGATAATGTTTTCCGCGGCTGCTTTGGCGATTTCGTCATCGTTCTTGAATTCGCGAATAACGTATCCACCGCCATTGCGGCCTACATACAAGGAGCTCGTATATTCGAATCCAGCCCCGCTATCGTTCGACCAAATAGCCATGTAGTCGATGTTAGGTGCAGCCTCAATGATCTTGGTAAGCATCTCCGCATAATGGTCCAGGACGACTGGATGGGCAGTTGTCAAATTATAGCGAGGGCGAAAACTCCGAAGGGGGTGATCCACTCGAGCTCCCCTGAGCATTGGGAATTTTTGTAAAAGCTCTTCTGGGACGGAACGGGGCTCGAAAGAGAGGATGCCAGCTCGAAGACCATACTTTTCTGCCAATTGGGCAGAATGAACTAGTTTCCTCAGATTGGCTTGCAAATAGTCATACGGATAAATGCCCTTATTTAATTTGCTGTAAACGAATTGATCGAGTGCGGGGCAGTATGTATAAAACAGATACAGCAGCTCGCCGGGAGCCGCTTTTTCGTAGGGGAAATTGGCTGCATATCCGTTTACTTCTACGTGCGTGTACCCTTGGCGAGCCATTTCACGTATGTGGTCCTCGGGATCGAACCCCTTAGCGGTTCGAGCATGGTTGTTGAGGAGAGAATCATAGGCCGGCCGCAGACACTTGAAAGCGGGTTGAAACATTCTACCACCGGAGAAAACGTCTATGTCATCGTTCAACCATTCGTCTACCAGTCGGCATGTAAGTCGATAGAGGAACCAAGTGTGCGAAACGTACATTTCGATCCCTTCTGGTTGAGACGACCGAATGTACATCCACTCCTCTTGGCGGGAAACGGGCACCTTGCGTTCTAAAGCCTCTTCGGGCGTCAATACACCGAGAGTGATCCTAGTTTTTGGGTGGGCGCCTTGGTCTGAATCACGGGGATCGATTGCATTGATGGCAGCTTGGATGTGCTCCGCTGCTGTTGCCTCAACTTGTATTGTGTCGTGAAGACGAGTGATGGTGAGATTGGATCTTAGAAACTGGGCTATTCTCATAATTTGTTCTATGCGGCTAGCATTTCGAAAAACGCGCTACAGATTTAAAATACGGCAAAGTGTCACTGAGCTGAGCAAAGAGTATCGATTTTCTTTTAGGTTTACGATAAATTTCGGGATAGCTGTTTCTTGGTCTGAGATTTGAGGGTTGCTGAATATGAGCCTTTGCAACATAAATCGAAGGTCAGCCCTGGAGAGGATTGCCACGGTGGCATTGGGAGGTTGGTGCACGGAATTGGGAGGAATTTGATCTTTGGCCCAGGCAAAAGTTCCCACTTATCGTCACCATATTTTTATTACATAAGAGTAGATCGATCAATTGTGGTCGCGAACGAGGGGTCCCGGAAATCACGGCACGGACCTGGATCGAAGGTCGGGCTGGGGCAACGACGCGGTATAATAATTCGGACTACACGATCTGGAAAGTGGCGGAACAGCGGATATTCAGTAATGCCTTGGCCATGCATCTAACCGAAGAGGAGCTCTACAAGAAGTCCGCATTGGGTTAGATTGCGGTCTCGTTGGACGAATCGGTTTGGCCTGACTGGAGAATCCGATGCAAAATATTGATATTCGTGCAGAAGTGACCCGTAATCAACTTGTGGTATCAAACACTCCTCACTGGAGTCTATCCGTGTGAGACTTTAGAATAGACGGTTTGATCGCTTTAGGAAAATAATAGAAAAAGCACTGGTTCGGTTTCGGATTACCTAGATAGCAACTGGGGGACGGGGTCCTCCTGGCTGATGATGTATCGTCCCGGCCGGAGGTTTCCCAATTCAGTAGGTGTTTGATTATCCCCTGGCCATTGTATTTTAACTTTAGTGGCATAGGTTGCGGCACCCAATCCAACGTGAATGATCGTTTCGTTTTGTTTGCCTGAATGCCCCCCGGCCCCCAGCAATTGCCGACTTTGGACCGATTCGGGGGTGTTGGAATCTCCGTCAGTATCAGCAGTCACTCGAACGATTGCTCCGATGGCTGAAGAGGATACTCCTTTTTTTTTATCACCGATGAGATGGAGTATAAGGGAACGACGACCTTGGCTTGATTCGTTTAAGTAAAGGCGTGCTTGGGGCTCTGGCATAGTGCCGTCGGCTGAGTCGTTGCGCAGAGCGCCGCTCGCCAAGGCAGCCTTAACGCGCTGCTGTTTTAGAAGCCTGTTGAAACTCTGACCAATGAGCAAGTCGAGGTCCCCGTCAAGATCGACATCTGCGAGTGAAGGCATTCCCGCTCCGATGTGATTTAGTCCTAGTTCTTTGGTTACATCGAGAAAGTGCCCGTCTTCCTGTTGAAAATAAATACGTAAGCGTTCATCGTGCGGTGGCGGATCCGGGTAGTCGGAAGAGCATAGAACAAGGTCAAGCCGGCCATCGTGATTGAGATCCGCAAGCTCCGCGTATATGTCGCCTTGATTGTAAGACGTGTTCTCCTTGTTCAACGGGATGCCGGGCGCTGGAAGGTCTGGAATGCGGTCGACGGAAAGATGAGCGAACGATTGGAACTGAAGGTTGCCGGTTTCATTCATTTGATTCACGAGAAAGCGCGATCGATCCGAGGACTCACCCGCCCAGGAGTGAATTATGGTGGATACAAAAAGATCGAAATCTCCATCGTTGTCGATATCGCCAATTGCACAGTCGAAGGTATTACCATTGGCCCGAAACGGCGGTTCGTCAGGGCGTCGCGAACGAGGTTGGGCCTCGGCATGTTCGCGTGGCCATTTCGGATGACGCCCGTGACGTATGAGGTCACCGTCGATTTTGGAAAGAGCCGCGATGTCCTCTCCGACGAGTTGTCGGATGAGATGATCAGCAATCTCATTGTCATCTTGCGGTATCAAGGCACTGAGAGATCCTTCATTCGATAGAATCTCCTTTAAGGGTGCACGGCGTGTCATGCGATAGAGACGATTCCAGCGTCGACCGTAATTTAGCTCCAGCACCATTGGCAGTCCGTCGTCAAAGCGCGGAAGTGCCACTCCGTAAGTGGGACGTCCTCCCAGATCATCATGAAAGTCAGTAGGTGAGGTTTCATAGGGAATCGGCCAACGAGCAAATTCAGGAACACCTTCTGTAGTGGAATATTGGATAAGGAGATCGTTTGAAAAGGCTTCGTACCCGGTGAAGTAACGTTGGTACCAGTTCCCCATCAGGCAGTCGAGCAAACCATCCTGATTGACGTCGCCCACTGCGATAGCCCGCGTCGTGACCATAGGGGCCTCTTTAAACACTGTACCTTCATTGAACGATCCGTCGCCATTACCGAGAAACCATGCAGAGCGCTGTGGGTAATTTTCTGGCGGAGCGTAGTCGTCTTGATAGATGTCGTTGTAGCGACCGAGGATAGCGTCTTTTATGCCATCATTATTAAGATCGGCGAAGACCAATGTGTCGGCTGTCCTCACTAGAGGTAGGTTCGTCTCGGTTTTAGCCTTTAGTCGGAAGCCGATTTCCCCGTCCGATCCTTCAGATCTGTTCAGGAAAACCCGAGGCAAAGTCCCTTGTTTGGATTTGGGAAGCAGAATGGCGTCTGGACGTCGGTCACCATTGAGATCTGCAAACTTTAGTCGGGAGAGAGACTGGCCTTGGATTCCCGCGGGCACGGTGGCATCGATCCATGGAGTGGCAGCAGACGGATTGACGTTGCCTGCGAGGGAGGCTACCAAAAACGAAACGAAAGTTTTATAGCGGTAAACGATCATACTTCAGTGGCAAGGAGATCGGGTACCATTTCAATTGTCCGTTACCTATAATGAGTTCGCAACTTGCTCGAGTGCCGCTTTGTCGACACTCATCAGGACAGTTATCTCCCGGTCGCCAAAATCGTCTGTATTACACCAGAAATCGATGGCGCGAACGCCTGGATTGGGCGTATCCCAATAATTGGGAGGGGGATCGACCGACTGGGCTCTAAAGACATACTTCGAAGGCCCCACGACTTTGAGAAAAAGGGTTTTGCCCTCTTGCCTCAGAATGGCCTCGTTGTTTTCGATTTCCACTGCAGCCTTGGTTAGCATTCGCCAGCGCAAGGTCGCACTTTTTCTGCCTTGTTGCTCGGTTCGCTGGCGGGCTCCCGCAATGCGATCGTTTATGCTCAGGACTTTGTATTGCTGCACAGTGAATGTACGTTCGTATGAATCTGCCTGGCCTGAGTAAATATCTGAAAGAACGACAGTTCCTTGAACGGTATTGGTTGTATCCGAAAATTGAGTGATTGAGGCGGAGCCTTCCGCGTTTTGCAGCCTTTGATCGATTAGGAGTTGATTGTGACTGTAGGGACCCAGTCTAAAGATCCGCCATCGGTCCGAATGTTGCCGACGATCCCAAATCCCAAGGCCCTTGGATTCGAGGCTGAGGTAGTTCTGTGCACCAAGATCGATTGCCCATCGGACACCTTCGTCTTCAAAAATAAAGCTGCCAGCATCCATATGGGCATGGCTGATCTGTCCATTGCCTCCTTTGAAAGCGAGGTAGAAAGAATTGGGGTCATCCCAGTTTTCCCGAGCAAAGGCGAGTGGGTTGGGCCCGTTCCCTTTCCAGTTTTTCGGAAGCGACGAAGTCGAGGTGCTCTCGCTACCGGTGTTCTCAGGGTACCAAAGGGCGAGCATCGCCAGATTGCGACTTCTGATATCTTCTGGATTCCACGAATTGCCTTCCAGATAGATTTTCAGACTGCGCTTCAGTTCGTACATTCCTGTTGGATCATCGTACCGAGAGGCGAACCAGGCGGTTACCGGTTGAAAGCGAACCAGCGTGCCGCCGTCATAGAAATTATAATACTGGCCACTTGGGGCGATGGCCAGGCTGTGAAACAGGATAGACTGCCGAAAAGACTGATGCTCTGATAGTCCAAACGAGCTATTTGTGGCGTTTTCCAGAAGGTCTATCAGAACGGCTGAAAAATGAGTACCGTATCCCCAGTAGATAGGGCCTTCCGGGTAGATTCCGTCGGGATCGGTAGCGTCCATGGCGATTGGAACGGAGCGGATTGCTCGCCGGATAACCCTTTCCGCCAACGCCGCGTCACTGTCCACAATAAGTAAGGCGCTGGCGACGAGCCCAGCGTGGCAGACAGGATTCCAGTTGTTAACACTCTCGACCCACCAATTGTAAGGATCGCCTTCGTCCAAGGAGGGATTGATGGCTTTGCTGATAAGCGTATCTAGAAAACGCTCTCTTTGTTCGCCCGACAATTCCTTCCAAAGCCAATCGGTCCCGATCGCAAAACCGAGGGCCATCTCGCCGACGTCTAAATAGTGCTGAGGATTCCAATCCGGAAAGCGAGAGACGTTTTCCAATTCTCTTATCACTCTGTCACGATAAGACACGTCGCCAAAAACACGATACAGTAGAGCCCAGGTCGAAACTCGTTTCAGAAATCTTTGCGACTGGTGCAGGAGCCGCTTTCCATCGAGTTTGTATTCGATTGGTGGTTGATCGAGCAGTTCGCGTCCTGTTTGTTTGAGGAAGGAAAGGTACTGCATTCCGAGCGAATCCCAGTCGGGGTCTCGGATTCGTTGGAAGTCGTCCTCCGAAGCCAAGATCCGGGGATGGTTGAGTCGGATTGAATCTACGTCAAACAAGTCTGGCGAGACTTGGGCCTGAGTGGGCAAAAGAGTGGCAATGCCAATGGTCAGAAGAAGTAAGATAGCTTTTGCGAAACCCTTAGTCATTGAACCCATCGATGGCGTCGAAGAGGACGCGGAGTCGTCTTACATCTTCGCGAGTGGACTCGAGAACGGGGAATACATGCGTTTCTAGCGTAATGTGACCGACAGGTTTGTCCTTGAGGATAGCGCGCAATTGCCCAAGCCAGTTAACACCTCCGTCACCGACCAATCGATTCTCCCATTTGTCGGGTGGAATCGGTATGGCGTCTTTAATATGGATATTCTGGATAAGGGGCAAAACCGCTTCGTAGCCTATGGGATAGGCGACTTCGCCCGCCACCAAAGCATTAGCGCAATCCCAGTTGATGCCCACATTTTTTGCTCCTATGGATTCAACGAGTGCAGCCGTTCTCAAACCCGTATCGCAAAAGAATCCGGGCTCATTCTCGACAGACAATTGCAGGCCAAACTGTTCGGCGACTTGCCCGGCTTCTTTAACACGTCCGACAGCTTCTTTAGAACTACCGCCTTCATTCGTCATGAAGCTAAACGCGATTATGCGCGGCACTCCCAGCTGCACTGCTAGCTCACAGGTTTTAGGGAGCGTAACTTCCAACTCTTCCTTGATTTTTGCGGTATCCGAAAGGCCGATTTTGAATAATCCCGGAGTCAAAGCCGTTATCTCGATCTCTTTTTGTTCCACCTCCTTCAATATGCGGGATTCCGCCTTTGAATTCAGATAAGGGACCCGGTGTTCGTAGGAATCCGCGCAGCGCAGCTCGAATTTTCGGAAGCCGAGCGCTTTCCCCTCCTCAAGGGCTTCGTTGATATCGAGCGATATTTCGTCTGTAAGGATTGCGAGGTCCACAAGGGTGCTGGTTTTGGGAAACGAATTGTCTAGGTCATCGCCGGCTGCAGTGCTTTCGAGCGATTGGGCTTGTATTGACAGTGAAGTCTGAGCGGAGCTTAAAACTCGTTTCAGTTCGATCTCTACGTCATTTTTCGGTAAACTAGCCTCTCATACAGTACTCTCGGATTTTTAGGATTAGAATAGTCATCGTGCTAGTACAAGCAGGCTGACCATTAAACAAGGCTCATGATCGGCAGGAGTCCTATTCTGCTTCATTTCCATTTGGTCTGATGCTCAAAACTTGTCGCAGAATCCGACAGGCTGGTGGGATCGTTGATGTCTTTGGTAGCGGGCGACCTTTGGGCACTCATTAAAAGTAGATCAGGTATCCTGCCTGTTTACTGTCAATTGAAACAGGCTGGATACCTGTGCTACTCTTTCACTATGGGCGCTCGGAGATAGCCCGCGACCTGAAAACAAGACGGGGATGTTTTAATAGATTCCCGCTTAGAGCCCTTTCAACCCTCGTCATTGTCCCTATAAAATAATCGACTTAGCCATTACCCTCTGCTTCAAATAGTTCGTTCCAAATCGACTGTATTTCATTTTTGGCGACGATGGCATCGTCCCATACATTGGGGAAGCAGTTAAGCGCATAGCCCGATCCTTTCGGCCCCAATTCCACCACGGCCCAAAGCGTTTGATCCGGTTGGGCGTCCTCGAGCCATGTGGCGAGCGCGGGTCGCAGAAAGGAATCGCGCCAAGCGATGAAATCCAGATCGAGCTTCCCTCTGCCGTCGGTGACCGGAGTTTGGCAGTGTGAGCCCGTAAAGGGGCGAAAGTGAACGAGCTGGCTCTGCTTGAAAAGGTCGACGCGGTATTCGGAAAGCCGCTCCCAGAAATTGTCGGGAGACAGGTGCTTGACAACGCCGGGGTGAGAATAGTCAAAGTTTACTCTTAGCGTTTCCCCGTAGCGAAGCTGGTATTCATCGATCAAGGCCAGTCCCTTTTCGGGAGTTTCGGTGCAAGTGTCGCGATGCCATTCGATCGCGGGCTTCAATCCTAGCGACTCGCCATATTGCAGGGCTGCACGGGCGATTGACACCGCGGTTTCGGTAGGTGTATCGTGATCGCACAGTTGTACGTTTATATGCACAGCTCCCGTTCCCTTAAAGCGATCCAGCTTAGCCCCCACTTCTTGAGCGCTGCCGATGTCTACCATGCCAACTAGCTCCATCCCCCATTTGGCACAGGCTTGAGCAACTTCGGAACTAGGGCCGGCGCTGAACCCGTAGAATCCAGCCTCCCTTACTTCCTTTAACTTGCAATCCATGGACCATTCTTTTTCTGCCGAAGGGTGCCTCATGAGCGTCCATTCAGCGGCACAGAGTTTGAGCTGGGGAGCGTCTTTCTGTTCGTTCTCTGACATTTATTTTTAAAGTAGCATCAAATTAAGATAGGGCTTTTAAAACTGAGACAGTAATGCAAAAGGGCACGTTATTTGCCTCAACGAAATCTGCGAGAAGGTTGGAAGCTACAATTCATTTTGCTATTTTATTTTCAATTGCCAATATTCAAACAGTCATTTATCTGGGCTCGAAGAAACACACTTCGCGGACCCAACTCATCCTCCGCGATTTCATCATTCTTTCTGGGAGTTTTTACTGGGTTGCTCTCCAAGGGCTTGCTTTCGGTATACCGAGGGTGGTTCGCCGGTGATTTGACGGAAGGCCTTCGAAAAATGGAAGACGTCGCAGAAGCCGAGCTGGTCGGCGAGCTGTTGGAAGGTGAGTGCATTCTGGTAAATTGCGGCGCAGGCATGCTCGATGCGGCGCCGCTTTTGGAAATGGGCTGGGGATTCACCCAAGCGCTTTGCGAATCGCTTGCGGAAACTCTCGTAGCTGATACCTAGCTTTTGGGCCACCAATTGAGGAGAAAGCCAGGTCCCTTCGAAGGGTTCCGACAGCAAAGTCGAGCTCTCGTCGATACGGGTATCATCGGAGTGCTGGCGCGTTTCGAAGTGGGTGGCGGCCATATCGGCCAGCAGGTAAGAAAATTGGGCGATTGATTTTAGAGAGGAAGGCTGGTTGGCTCCCGGCTCGGCCTGGACTAGTTCCTTCAGCCGCCGTTTCCAGAAGGCGACCGGCTGAAGGCGCCAGATGGGGTGGTTGGGATCGAGGACGCCCGTCTGTCGCAGCAGATCGAATTGTGAGCCTTCGAAGACGATGTAGGCATGCCTCCAGCAGCCGTTTTTGCGTGGGCCATAGGCATGTGCGATTTCGGGAAATACAAGGACCGCATCCCCAGGTTCGATATCCGTGGACGTGTTTCGATTGTCCCTATAGAAGCCCGATCCGCCGAGAATCAGAACGAGGGCATATTTCCCCAAAATACGCATAGATAGGGGATCGATTCCCGGATTATTCTCCAGTTCTCCCGCCAAGGATAGTGTTCCTAGTCGAGATCGAATAGGGGTATTGAGCCAAGAATCAGCTTTCCGTTTGTTCGGCGACATAAATTTCCCAAATTATACATGTATAAGACCATTTCAACCATTTAAATTTGGTTC
>Ga0163179_10003561_pt1 | contig 10563 bp, 1 predicted proteins | sample AtlANTMetagenome_FD_109643 | JGI IMG/M metagenome (GOLD analysis project Ga0163179, IMG submission 109643) | Marine eukaryotic phytoplankton communities from the Atlantic Ocean - Atlantic ANT 2 Metagenome | ecosystem: Environmental > Aquatic > Marine > Oceanic | place: North Atlantic Ocean... | reverse complement strand
AGTCCAAGTACCAATACCAACTACAGGACCAATTTTATTAGTACCAAATCCAACTGTTCTTACAATAGAATACTCATCTTCAATCTTAAGCAAATCTCCAGATTGAACAGAAGAAATACCACTTAATACAAATGCAGTTACAAATCCTGCAACAGATTCTTCTAATGTGTAGTTAATTGCGGTATAAGATAATGGTTTCTGTACAAGACCACTAATAGAGATCATAGACTTAGAATCTCTCTTTCTCATAGAGAATCTATGCTTATTACCAGAACCAGTATTTGCAAGGAATGTTACGCCAGCACCTGCAATAGCATCATTTTGAGTTAATGCAATTCTATATTGCTGATTATTATCTTTAATACAATATACAGTTTCTGGTAAATATCCAGTTACACCAGCACCAGTTTTATAAACTAAAGCTGATCCACCTATTCCAATAAGGTTTGAATCTGGTTTATATGTTAACTGCTCGTAGTTAGAGAAGAAATGATTTTGGCTAAAGACACCACTGTCATAGGTTATTGCAGCAGGATCTGAAATATTTGTTTCACGAGCATAGATTGGTGTTCCTAGATAATTTAAATCGAATGATTTAATATTTCTATTATTAATACCAAGATATATTGCTTGGTTAACATTTTCATACGCTTGTCCATAATTAATTTCACCAATACCATCAATAGTACCATTAGGATCTAATAATTTATACAATACTTCGTTATAGGCAGTAATACTAACAATTCCAGCAACTGATGGATGGAATTCTAATCCATAAGTACCATCAGATCTATAAGTAGTTCCAAATGTACCTATTCCTGTTGTAGATCCAATTGCAGCAAGAGGAGTTTCATTAATAAATGATTGACTCTTTTCAGGATCAGATAGTAAATAAATTTGATGTATTGATTGAGTTGCGCCATAAGAAACATGGATTGTTGACTTAACAGTCAAATCTGTAAGACTTGTTATACCACAAATTGTTGAAATTCCAGATTTTGCTTGACTTGTAGTTTCTAGTCTTCCAGATCTTTCTGTACCATCTGGTGTAAATGGAATCTTAAATCTATAGTTAGATGCACCCACATTAGATGGATCAACAACAATAGACTTATACTTGACAGTTATTGGGTTAGTTCTTCCATTTTCAAAGTCAAATTTTATTAAACCACTCTCAATCTTAGATGTTACTGTACCAATAAAGTTTGGAGCTGATAATCCACTTAAATTTTGTTTTGAGTTAAATGCTGCTAACTCAGTCAAATATGTATCAGTACCATCATGCATTATTGCATATTCCAAGTAATCAACCTGTTTCGGTTGATCCGAACCAGGATCATCTATAACTACTACTTGAACAACAGCAGATTGTGAAGAAGTAGTTGATATTCCAAAAATATTACCTGTAGTTGAAATTCCCAGAGTACTTGCTGCACCAATTTGAGCTACTCCACCTTCTAGTCTAATATGACCAAATGCTGATACACCAAAACCTATAGAATCGGAAAAATATCCTTGAAGTGATTTAATTTCATAATCTGTATCAAATGGTTCATTAGGACGGACAATTAGTTGTGTTTCTGACTTGAAGGCAGAATATTCAGTATCAAATCTAACATATCCACTACTTAGACCAACTTGGTCATAATTCTTCATTTCATTCTTCTGAAGAAGGAAAGTATCTTCATCAACAGTTACAGAAATGAATTCATTAAATTGATAATGGTTTTTAGCAGGATCTTCTGCTTGGTGTACAGTTTGTGTTAAGAATCTTTGGAAATACCTTCCTGCAGGATAAGTAGATACAATTCTATAATCACTCAAATCATTAGACTCATTAGACACAAATTTAGGACTAATATCGTCAATATTAAGAACTCTATTTGTTTTGTTTAAAATAAAGTCAGAAAGTCTAGTATTTCTTAATTCTACAAATTTGGAGATATTACCTTGAGATTCAAAATCTCTTGCCATATCATATGGGTATATTGAATCAACTCTAAGAGGATCGCCAATAAAGTCAAGAACCAATCCACCAGCATCTTCTGCTGGGCTATTTGTATCACCAGGATTACCCAATGCCATAACTTCGGTATTGGCAAAGTTTTTAAGTCCTGATGGGTGAACTATATCATTGACAAAAGTAATTAAATCTTCATATGTCTTAGGACTATCAATTGCATAAGACATGTTTTGATAATAGTCATTATCAGGCAATACTTGATTACCATCATTAATAATTCCAACATTGTCTCTCCATCCAACTAATGTCTTAACAGAAGATGCTATGTCAAAACTTCCAGCAAATTCTTTAATACCAACAACTCTACATTGAGCACCACTCAATTTACCTATCAATATATCATCAATCTCTAAAGGTTCAGCACCACTAACAATTATTTTAGCAGCATTTGAATCAATAAAGTCTAAAGCAACATCTGCAAGAGGATTATCATTTCTCTTAAATGGCTCATTCTCAATGAAATCGGATGATCCTTTAACAACATCAAATCTGGCAAGAAACTCATCTTGTGTTAATTGTCCAAATCCATAGGCAACTGTTGCACCAGTACCGCAATTAGTACTAATTCCATTTAAGTTAAATGTAACTTCTCTTGGGTTAGTAGCACTATTATAATCAGTAACTTCAAAAGAAGTAAATTTATAATCTCCAGAGTTATAACCACTACCACTACCAGCATCTATTGAGACACCTTCGACCATCATTTTATCACCAACTGCTATTGGTTCTGTAACATAACCCAAAACTGGAGTAGTAATGGTAGCAGTTAGTATTCCAGCAGCAGCAGTTACATTAAGAATACTAAGACCATTACTGTTTCTAACAGGAGCAATACCATAATCATTACCAGACAATCCAATTGGAGGTACTGAAATAGTTGCTTTAGTTACAGCAGAGTCACTTAATTCGCAAGTAATAAGTCCATTATCTAAAATTTCACCATTTCCTTTATCAAACAATACTAGAGCTGGCGCAGTAATATAGAACTTACCACCAAAGGATACATTAACTTCTTTAAGAGTTGCAAAATTATCAATATTAACAACCCTAGGAACAAAAGCATCTGGTTTAAGAGTATTGTCAGAAGGATATCCAAAAACATCCTCTGGAACAGTCATAGATGCTAATTTGTTAATCGCTAACGATTCAGCAATTACTACAGCGTTTTCTCCACTTTCTCCAATACTAGTGATACCAGGAAGTCTAGAATAATTTAATCCAGGACTAGCTATTCTTGTAGAAGCAATACCACCAGTAGCATTAGTGGAATTGGTAGTATATGTAATATCTGCAATACTGGAATCATAATATAATGATTCTGGTTTATCTTGTAAATTAAGATTAAATGTAGTATCTCCAATACTAGTAATTGGATAGTTATTTGTATATGAACTATCAATGTATTTTATTTCAGATCCATTGAATACAGTATTATCAGCAGTAGATATACCAGCAGAAGTGAATAAACTGTAATATATTATTTTAGGTGCAGTCTCAGAATACTGTACTTTTATTGTAGGGTGATATACATTTGTATAAACTGGCATTGTTGATCCAACACCAACTGTTGCGGATGTACCAACACCAACTATTTCAAATCCAAGGCTTGTACCAGAACCAACAAATTCATTAAAGAAGTTTTTATCATAATAGAATTTTAAGTCATTTCCAGATAGACTAGGATGACTCATATCAAATATGAGATCATTATTCCTAAATGGTCTTAATTGTGGATTTATTGGGTTGATAGTTTGTCCAGATCCACCTTGAGATGTTATATTAACAACATTTGGAGTTCCAGAAGACTCTTTAAATGTTTCTGCTAATTGAAGTGTATTTTCATCAATTACAACAACATAATACTCTCTTTGAGTTACTCCATCTGGAAGATTAGATCCATAATATAGAACTTTATCACCTGTTATTAAATTATGCTTATATGAAGTAATTCTATTGGTTACAGTGTTTATTCCAGTTTGATTAATACTAATTGGGTTAATAATTAGATAATTATCAATAATTTTAACAGCAGCAAAAGTTGTTGTACCAATACCAGTTGCAAGACCAGGTTTAACAATTAAATTGATTGTATCATCAGTTTTTAGTTCATGATTTGAAGTAGTCTGAACGGTAGAAGTAATTTTTTGTACAGATCCAGTAACTTGCTTATTTGGAGTATGTGTAAGTAAATAATCATAAGCATCTGTACCACCACTAATGAAATAAACCTCTTTAGATGTTTTAGTTGTTTTTATACCAATACTATCTTCGGTTTTCCTTACAGCATAAACTGGATCTGGTATATTGAAGGTATTTCCAATTCCATCAGTTTTTAGACCTAAAGTAGCTCCACCAGAAGGAACAGTCAAGCTTAAAGCATCATTAGTTTCTAAACCATGATTTTCTAAGAAAATAGTTTGAGTTTTAATTGATCTAGAGTTAGTACTACCAAGATAATCAAAATTCCTAGTTATAGTCTGTCCTACTGTAGTACCAAATCCTACTGTTTCTGTAGGGTTAAAATAAATCTTTTTGGATGGCCAAGAATCAAATTTATTAGTGATTATTGGTATTTCTATTTGATCAGCAAAGAATGAAACTCCCAATCCAATTAAACTAATACTACTTGCAGTTGAAACTGATCTACGAATTCTTAAAACATTATCATCGCCAAAGATATTCAATACATGAGCAGTTTCTGTTCCTATTCCAACTGTAGTTCCTATTCCAACTGTAGATCCAGCACCACTATATGATAATGGGGTCTGTGTTGAAAATCCGATTGTACCACCAACAGAAATTGAAGATGGAACGAATTGAACTCTAATATCAGTAACTAATCCAACAACATCAGTCTCTAGAAGTTTACTTGAGAAATTTAAACTACTAATAAGATGAGAATCTGTTAATTTATCTACACTAGTAGATAATCCAGCAACTTGAACATAATCACCCAACTCTAATCCGTGTGATGGATCAAAATGACCAGTAACACTTTGATTCTTCCATTCAAATACTACATCTTCATATAATTTAAATGTAGTAGTAATTTTATCAACTGTTTTACCATTTAAAAGATTTACTTTAGCACTTGCGCCACTTCCACCAGTACCATCATTATCAAATTTGACAATTGCATTAGAAGTATATCCTGTACCTGGAGAAGATATAATTAATCTTTCTACACCACCAGTTCCGATAAGATCAGGTAATGCTACATTAGGAATCTTTTTATATGGTTGATATACGAAATCATATCCAACACCATCCCCAAACATGTTGTATGGGAAGGTATTTCTTATTAGTTTAGAATTTTCAAAGCTAAAGTTACTTTGTCTGATTTTTTTACCAGAAACTGTATTAACATCTATTGGGAACCCTCTATAGGTATTACCAATGTAATATGGGAATATTGGGGTATTAGTCTCATCTACAGTAGCAAAGTATGCATAGATACCTTCTTCAAAGTCAGGTGTTTTAGTAAATCTTCCATTATGATCATCTAGATCTCCACTTGCATCATAAACATAATCTTCCTCAAAGAAACCAGCTTCATAATCGCCAAGAGAAGGTCTATTATCAATTTGAGTAGTATCAAGTTTGTATGAAGACTTTAATCTTGTAGATCCTGACTGAATATTATCTGGATCGGATAAACCATAAGGACCGTATATTGGTATTCCATCATATGCCCATCCAATAATAGGTGAGTGACCACTACCATCATCTCCAAGGTAGTTTCTAATAGTTGCCCCATAAGCAACAGATTCGATTGCCAATCCACCTTCAACTGGTGTTAAATAATCACCATTTTCAGTATTACTAGTATTGTACTTATTAGCTATTAGTTGTCTTACTCTAGTAGAGAATGTTGCAGCATCACCTGGTGCTTTAACAGCAATAGTTGTTGTAGTAGCAGCATATCCAACACCTTGAGATAGTACAACAACACTAGCAATAGATCCACCGTCCATAACAGCACGGAGTTTAGCACCAAAAGCACTACCAACACCACTAACTGTTATATCTGGAGGTCCATCATAATTTGATCCACTACTTTGAACAAAAGCATCAATAATTCTACCATTAACAATAGTTATTCCTATTTGACCAAAATCACCATAATTGATATCAACTGCTGGTGCTTTTTCAAAGTTTATGATATTAGATCCATAATCTTTACCCTTATCATATAAAATAGCTTCAGTAACTTCACCACGAACAATTGGATTAGCATTTAAAGTTACTGGTGTATCTGAATCAGTAATAACATTAACATCAACTGTTACTGGTGGATATGAGAAATCTTGATATCCAACTCCATGACCAGTAAATCTTACATATTCCTTATTGTTATAATTTGTCCTATCTGGAGTTCTAGTAGTAGCAATACCAGAATAACAAAGTCTAAACTTATCATTATCTAAATTTAATACTTGATACTGACTATTAGTGGTTAAACCAGTAATTGCAGTAGCTCCAGCAGTAGTTGATATACCATAATGAATTACTTCTCCATCTTTAAATCCATGATTAGGGAATTCTACAAAATCTCTAAAAGTACTAATACCTGCAGGTGCTACAGAAAGTCTCTTATTTGTATATCCACTTCCACCGTCAAGTATGCTAACTCTAGAGATTCTTCTCTTAGTATTATAATCTCTTAATTCATGAATACCATTATTTAAATTTGCTGCTGTTGTACCAAATCCAACAGTATTGACACCAGCAATAGAGTCAGCTTTTGACCTATAAAGTTTAAATATGGTTGCACTGCTAACTCCAACATAATAAGATTGACCTTGAACTAAACAAGTATCAACACCAACAGGAGCAATTGTTGTAAGACCAACAACATTGTTATTATTTGAGAAATATAATACCCTATCACCATTTTTATAGTAATGGGGTTTATCCATTATAAATCGACCATTACCTTGATCAGCATGTTCAATATTACCGCCATCATAGAAAGACTTCGCATTAAATGTAAATTGTCTATATGCTAGTTCTGTTACACCTTTTGCCTTTGCTTCAGATCCATTTCCACCATGTATATCAACAGAAACTACTTTTTTGATCTCAAAGTCTACTGGGTCAATTAATACATCTACAACTGTACCGCCAATAGCTATTCTACCAAAAGCAGTGTTAATTCCTGTAGAACTGTTTTCTATGCTTATTGAAGGTGGATAAAGAACATCATATCCAGTACCAGAGTTAACAAGATCAAGTGCTTTTAGAGGACCATAGTAAATATACCTGTCAGATTTGTAATTGGTGATTTCTACACCATTTACCAACATTCCAGTGTTACCATCCAATGTTTCCTCAGAAGTTGTCTGTGTTGCCTTTCCTTTAGACAAGTCCTGTTTTAAAACAAACCTTTTAAGTGTTTTACCTGGAAAAACTGATTTTCTTGCCTGTTCTATCTTAATAAAATCATGAACTCCAACTGTTACATCTGGAGGAGCAAATTTTACAGAAATTCCTGATGGAATGAAAGATCTTGAAGGATATAGTTTAATTTTGTTGTCTTGTGATAACACTTCGACAAAATAAGAATCTGCATCTAATCCACCAATAGAAATGGTAGATCCAACGGGAACATAAGCAATTTCTTCACCAGTTCTAAAAGGAACACTTTCTGCAAATGAAATTATTGTATATTTGTTAGATAAAGTATCATATCCACCCCATGATCCACCAGATACGGTAGGATTAGTTAAAGTGGCGTGAATTTTATCTGTATCAATAGGATATGTTGGAATTGAGTTAGAAGCTACAAATCCTTCTTGTTCATTGCTTTCTGAATTCTTTTTATCTAAAATATAGGTATTAGAAACATCTCCTAAGAGTTGATTTTGTCCACCTATGATAGGAACAACAGTACTTGTCGCTTTTACCTGAATTCTTCGTATATCATAAGATAATGAAGGGTCAGTTGTAAAAGTACCAGATACACTAATCGAATTAGTTGTATTATTTACATAAGTTACTGTTAATGATGACGCAGCAACTGTTTCTCTGTTTCTTACTAATAATTCTATCTTATCACCTTTTCTTAAACTAGCTTTATCAATATTACCACCTAAAGTAAATGTACTTCCAGTTAGATCGGAAATTTGGTATCTAGCACTAGTATTGTAAATCCAAGAGTTGAAGAAAATCTGTTCATATGTCTTTGAAGTCAATGGATTAGTAACAAATCTTCCAAGGTTCTTAACATTGACCCTTGAGGTCATTGACAATCCATACAAATCTTGAAGTGCATCAAATTTACTTAAAACACCAGTTATTTTCATGTTAACTGGTTTTGTTAAGTCATTATCTTCATAACCATAAACAAAGGTTTGTGTAAAGATGTTTTTAGTAGATGCAATATCCCTTGTTGTTGTAGTTACACCGATAAACTGGTTTATAGTCTTTTCAGTATACTCCAAACGCATATAATCAGTTTCTGTAGATACACCTACTTCAATAACACCAGTTGACCAAATCCAACAGTAGAATCAACTGTAATAACTGTTGCGCCAAGACCAATATTACCAACTGACTGAGTTCTTCCTGGAACAACAAATGTGCCTTGTATTAGGTCTCTATCATCATATCCAATAAAGACAGAAATGCGATAATAGTCATCTCTAATCTGCACAACCTCTGAAATAGGTCCACTAGCATCATTTACTAAAACATTACCTACTTCATTGTCTTGGAATAAAGTTTGACCGATTAATTTATTAGCATCTCCAGAAATTACCTGTACTGCAAAGGATTCTCTTCTTAAGTAGTTGGCATATGATGGTTTAATAAGGTATTTTTCAAGATCATTGATTTTTGGTTCTAAACCAAACAATGCTTTGAACAGAATCTTGAAAGACTCGTCAGTACCCTTAGATTCGTATAAACTTCTTGCTTCTTTTATAAAATTATTAACATCTAGCTCAGGACTTAACTGTACTCCTTCTAATCCAGGTGAATATTGCGCTTTTATCTTATCATAAAATTCATGAAGGAATAATGCACTTAAATTCTGTACTGCAGATCCAGAATCATGAGCAGAAGATGTAGTTTGTGTCCATTTAATATTATCCGAGTCATTAAGAGCATGATATGTCTCAATACCACAAAATCCTCTTACACATCCAGTAAAGCTATTAGTCGTTACACCACTATAGGTAACGATTTCATCACCAATCTTTAAAAGACCCCATTCTTGAGGAAATCCCTTAGTAGTACCATCAACTGTAATAATATCATCAATATTGGTAATACTAGAGGCAGTAGCTACTTGCCCAGATATAACATCCTTAGTTAAATTGTCAATTCTAATATATTTGTCAATATTTTCGCCAAGATCTACAGGACCACTTTGATATTCTTGTGAAATATAATATTGCTTTAAAAAATCCTCGAAAAGGGGATTTTCTGCGAGAGCGAACTCTGGAGCTTGATCACCAACAAGTTGGTATGTCTTAACTCTGGAAGATAAGGGGCTATAGGTTTCTATCATCCTTTTTTATGACCTTGTGATGGTTCCATTAGAGTAACTAGAGGTGACTTTATATCCAATTCCAGATATTTGCTTTCCAGAAGATATTGTGTCTCTCACGATATTTATCTTAGTATTTGAGATGTCTAATTGAAGGTAAATATCCTTCAATCCAATAATATCATTGGATTCTGGGTATGCTTGTATTTCAACCACACCAGATGCACGAGAAGTTCCCGTTATATTAATAGTATTGATCATAATTTCACCTTTTACATAATCAACAGTTCCTGCAGAAGGTAAAACCACTGGTGGAGCTTCATCAGACAATTCAGTTAACTGAACTACAGCAATATCACCTGTTTTTCCATCTGAATGTGGAAGATCAGTAAAATACAAAGTATTTAAATTACCAGAAATAGTAAATCCAGTACTTTTTATGTTTTTACCCTTAGGGTTTACATGGAAAGCATTACCAAAGCATAATTCATACTGAGTAGAGGCATTAAACACTGGTTTTAAGTCTCTTCTTATAATTAATCTAGTAATATTTGATGTAATTGCATTATTTGTACCATCAACAACTTTTAAAGCATCAGAATATTTAAATCTACCACCAAATGCATTTAAATTAGTAGATTTTCCATAATTTGTTAGAGAATTACTAACTTGAGTCCTAAGACCATCAATATCACTGTATATGTTTGAGTTAAAGTAGACAGAAGTGTCAAGTTCAATGTAAAGTATCTTAAGATCGACTATTCTTTGGTTAATTCCAGCAATAGAATAGCTTTTTAATCGATCTAAGATTTGTACTTTAGTAAAGTCGGACAAATATGTGGAATTTCGAGGTTTTACGCTTAGTACAACAGTACCAAACTCAGGTGGATCCAATTCTTCACCACCAATAACGGAAACTGACTCTGCATCTGGGAATACACTCTGTATAATACCTTCGTAATCCCTTGCTGTAACCGCCCTGTACTGTGATGAATAGACTCTAGGCGCAATATACTTAATTGAGTCAATATCTTCTATCTCACCGCCT
>Ga0163179_10003558_pt1 | contig 10570 bp, 8 predicted proteins | sample AtlANTMetagenome_FD_109643 | JGI IMG/M metagenome (GOLD analysis project Ga0163179, IMG submission 109643) | Marine eukaryotic phytoplankton communities from the Atlantic Ocean - Atlantic ANT 2 Metagenome | ecosystem: Environmental > Aquatic > Marine > Oceanic | place: North Atlantic Ocean... | reverse complement strand
TATGTTTTTAAATATTCAATTTAATTTAATATTTAAATCTGAATTTGCAAGTATTTTCCCTGACGTAACTCAACCTGATATTAATTATGAAGCTCCTGATATTAATTATACTCCTCCTGAGATTATTTTTGACCCAAACATAGATATTAGTAGCGGTTTGGAAACTTTCTTTGGGCAGGGTGGGAGAGGCAATGAGATACTTCAAGGCATGATGCCTGACGACCCTATGGATCCTATGAGTTCTTTAGTAAACTCAGGGTTGTTTACATTTGAAGATGGGGAATATGGGTTAGGTAGCATTTGGGACGATATGATTTACGACCCAAGCCAAGGCCCAGCTACGTCAGATATAAACATTAACTTTGACGGTCTTTTCCCAACAGGAGAGCCTGATGTCCCTCTCCCAGAGCCACCTCCAGTTAGTCCAGAAGGTGTTAATCCAGATTCGTTTCCTGATCTTCCAGACTGGTTGTATGATATAATAGTTCCTGAAGAATATTACGATCCTTCTGCCGTTGGCGATGAATATGGTGAGATAGTTGAAGATGCTGTATTCGATCAGCCTATTTTAGATATGCCTCCAATACAAGACTTTAGTGATGCATTAATGTATCCTTACTACGATGGAGTATTAGGAGCTTTAGATATGCCTAACCCATATGATACTAGAAGAGATGAAATACTTGAAGCTGACTTTGGGTTAATAGATAAAAACTACAAAGAAGCTGAAAGAGATCTTAAAAACTTTTATGGTGTTATGGGATTAGACACTCCTGCTTTTGCAGATCAAGCGGCTAACATGTACGACGAAAGAGCAGAAGCTAAAGACAGAGTAGTTTCTCAATATGGTAGAGATGCCGCTTCTACTGACGAATCTATAAGAAGAAACAGACTCGGAGATTTAGGTCAAGTTTTTGGTGGCGAAATTTCAAGAGTTCGGCAACAACAACAAGATCAAGCAAATTATCAGAATCAAGCTAATCAAGCAGGGATTCAATTTCAAGCAGGAGCACAAGCAGGGTTTAAAGATCCTTTAGATTATGAAGATCAAGGATTGCAAATGGGAGGAGCTGTTGGTGGTAATGTTATGCCTCCAAATGTGGGAGCCGCTTCTACTGGTTTAAGTAATATCTCAAACACAGCACAACAAGGTATTAGCGATAATAACAAAAATTGGGCTAATGCAAGCGGAAACCTTTTTACTGCTTTTAATAATTCAAATCAACAGGGACAACAAGGACAAAAGAATCCTTATAACGATCCTTATGGAAATCCTTACGGAATTAATCCTTATGCACAAGAAAACAACAAAGGATAATAATAATGTCTAACCCAATTTTAAGTTTACTTGGAGATTTTTCTCAAGCACTTGGCAATCAAGTCGGCGGTGCCGCTGAAATGCGAGAGAAAGAAAAAGATCGTGCAACTCAACTTATGATGCAAGGTTTTGATGTAGCACAAGAACCTTCTGCACAAGGAGCAGGAGGACAACTTCTTCAAGGATTATTTGGGGGGACTTCTCCTGCAACAGGTAGAGCTAGTATAGGACAACATCACCCTATGATGAGGGAGAAAGCCAACAGAGAGTGGCAAGCTGAACAAAACTTAAAAAGGATGGTTCAAGAAGACAAACAATTTTGGGCTAACACAAAGATTACTAAAGAAAACCAAAGATTAAGAGAAGAAGAACTAAATGCACAGCTAAGGCAAATTGAGGCAACAGAAAGACATAACGCCGCTTTAATTGGTCTTAGCAGTAGAAGCGATGAGCTTGATAAAGTTGCTAAAGGCCAAAAGCTTTGGATGGATTATCTTACAAAAAAAGAAGATAATCAGAGTGAAGAATTTCGGAAAAGATTAGAAGTAGCAGGGGGAGGAATGTTTGACTATAAAGATCTTGTAGATTTAAGTAGTCGAATAGAGGACGAAGAACGTGAGATTGCAGAACTTACTGCAAACCCCACATCTGGAAGGTTTGATCTGGATGCAATGGCTTATAATGCAATGGACTTGTTTGGGTTAGGTGTCGAACAACAAGATGTAGCAGATGTTTTGACAATGGGTATTTGGCAACCTGATTACAATGACCCTATAAAAGATGGGTCAGGTGAAATCACACACTATGGATACAAAAAATTTAAGACTCCAGAAGAAAACCAAAGGGCAATAGCTTTAAGAAAGAAATATGATTCACCTATTTGGGATTCTGATTGGGGAGTTCGGACTTTGTATAGCGACATTAATTTTAGAAAACTTTTAGAAAGAAAAATTGATAATCTAAAAGAATTACGCAGGTTGCAAAATGAAGACGCTATTGCAAGAAGCAATGTTACTGATATAACTACGAAAGAATATAAAAAGCAGGGAGGTGGTGGAACTCCAATTGATGATATTACTCGTATTTCAAGGGGTATTAGTGACGACCCTTTGAGTAAAACTGCAAAAACTGTCGCTAAAACTCATAGTGTTTCTCGTCAAGGCGGTGGAAAAAACTTACCTCTTGAAATACAAAAGCACGTTATGGCACTTCAAAGAGAAATTATGAATTTGCAATCAGACACTACTGCAAATGGACGCAGGAAACGAGAACTATACGAAAGGCAGTTAAAAGAATTGGGAGCTATGTAATGTCAGTAAATATCCCTACAAATAAAACTAAAGAAGAAGTAATAAACTACTTAAATGTTTATCCTGAACACGAAGACTATATTGTAAGTCATCTAAACGAAGAAGGCTTTTCTAGTGAATGGTTAAGGAACGAACTCCCTTTAAATTTTTCTAAAGAATACGGCCACCTTAAAAGGTCGATAGCAGAAGGGTTTCGTTTAAATTTAGGTAGGGGTGATGACGTAAATCCAGTAGGTGTTTACGAAACGCCTGAAGTAGACTTAAGAGGATTAGGCATTGAAAGCTCTATACCATCTTTTTCTCCGTCAGGAGTTGCAGGTAACATTATTGGCGGTGCTGTTCCTACTGTTTTAGCAAGCAAACTTGGTGCGGCCGCTTTGGGTGCAAGTGTTCCTGCGATAAAAATGTATCCAACACTTCAAAGATATTTAGGGACAGCAGTCGGAGAAGGAACTTTAGGTGGTACATTTGGATACATTGATTCAGACGGTGAGTGGGATAACGCATTAAAACATGCGGCAATTTGGTCTACTTTAGGCCTGATTGCGGAACCTGTTTTTGACGGATTAAAAGTTGTTTGGAGAAAAATTAAAAAGAATGACCCTTTAACTGAAAAAGACATAAAACTATTAAATGATTTTCAAAATGAAACTAAAGCTCTTACAAAAGTTGACAACGAAGTTTCTGTTTTAAATAGAATAGATCCTAATTTTGATATTGAAAATCAAGAGTTAATTGTTCCTCCAAGTATAATTCAATCAATAGAAGAATCTTTTTCTGAAATAGCAAACAAAGTTGCAGAAAATCCTGATCTAAAAACAATAAATAGTCAATCTATTGGATGGGATATTTGGGATAAAATAAGTGGAGCATTTAGCAGTACTTCATCTTGGTTTAAAGAATTAGATCCTATGAAAAAAGGTGACATAATCTTTAGATTAAAGCCATTGATGCAAGATTATGTTCAGATGATTGCAGAAGGTAAGATGTCTCCTGAACAAGCTATAAGATTAATTAGGATGCACTTACTAAAAAAAGACGTAGGATATGAAGATCAAGGTGCGGCTAGAAGAGCCGCTGAAGCTATGGACGGTGATGCTGTAGAAGAAACAAATCTTGAGATGAGCAAAGGAGAACGTCAGTTAGATCCTTCTAATTCTGCAGAACAAAAAATAAAAGAAGACACTCGTCCTGTTGTTTCTCAGGAGTTACCAGACGAAGAAATAGATGAACTGTTTGGAGGAAATATTCCTAGAGGTGCAGGAGCCGAAGTCCTTACAACCGAACAAACTACAAAAATAAGTCATTTGCAATATGATGCGATTGTAGAGCTAGAAAGAAAAGTTTCTAATTTAGGTGGCGAAGTTGCCACAGGAAGAAAGACTAAAAAATTAGAAGTTGTAGATGTAAGCAATCTTTCAATGGAAGGTGCTCGTAAGTATATAAGAAACTTACAAGGACAGTTAAGTCGTTTAAGACAACAAAACTCTGATGAAGGAATGGATTTTTTAAGCGAGGATGTAATTTTAGAAAACCCAGAGTTAGACCAAATACTAAGAGTGTTAGATGATCCTAATATAGATTGGGAATGGGATATAGTTGAGGGGAAAGTTAAAGATAAGTATGGGTTTGAACTTAATGTGTATGAGATTTTTCCTTGGCTAAATAAAAAAGCCGCAGAAAAAGATCCTTTGTCTCATACAGGGGCAACTACAAAACAAAAGTTTACTGAAGAAGCAGTTAAAACAAACAATGGAGATACTCCTTCAGATCGCTCTTTTATAGCAAGGTTTAAAGCAACAGCGAGAGAAGCTTTAAGAAGGCTTGCTCCTGAGAAGTTTGATGATGGAAGAGAGATATATAATCAAGTAGGATTAATGCACTACTTTAAAATGGCTCCACCTAAGTGGAGAAGAGGATTATCACAAAATCCTTTAGCTAGAATAAGAGTTAATGACACAATGACCACATTAGAAAATGTTGGTCGTGATATGTATATCTATTTAGGCAGAGTTAAAAATGTCATTTCAGAGCTTGAGGGTCCACAAGGGAGCAATCTTAATCCTATTTTATCTACAGCAGGAACACCTCGACAAAAAGGAAAAGCTCAAAGTAACTTAGGTCATATAAGAACTTTAAAGCTTAGACTTATTGAAGCATTGGACGCAAAAAATGCTGAAACAAGAGATCAAATTTTATCTGCGGATGAAACAGGTAGGCTTATTCCTGCTTACTCTGCAATAAGAGGAATTCTTGACGAACTTGCAGACTTAATAGGATTACCTAAAAACGAGAGAATATCTCATTATTTTCCTCATATATACGACAGCACTATTGGTAGCTTTAGGGCAAGAAGAGTTCAAAATGAGTTAAATGTTCACAATACGTTTAGAGAAAATCAAAAATCAAGGTTTAGAAAAGACACTGATTTTGATAAGAGTTTTTCGGCTGAACGTGAAAGACTCAAAGCTAAAGGAGAAACTGAACCAGATTTTAATTTAGACTTTGATGAAGTGGTGTATGCTTACATCAGAGGAGCTGTAGAAAAGTCTTACATGACAGCTTTAAACAGAAGAATGAAAAACACAATTTTAGCTTTAAAAGAAGGTGGAGGCAAAAAGTTAAACGAAAGAAGAGAAATAGCAAAACAATTATCTGATTGGTATAAATATATAGTAGGTCATCCATCAGATTGGAAGATGAGACAAGCAACTTGGTGGAGAGAGAATGAAACCTTTAATAAATGGATGGACAACTTAGTAGGATTCCTTGGCGGTGCTGAAAACAAATGGCTTATATCAAGAGCTAGACATAGAAAGCATCCAGAAGATCCTAAAGTAGAAGTTGTTACTGTAAATCCTGACCAAACATTTAATGTAAGGAAGGTTCCATTAAGCTCTGTAAAAGACCCTATGGATTTAAGTCCTGATTCATATCGAATTGTATTTGGAGAAGAAAGATTTGCAAGACCAGAATTGCAGGCTCGGTTTCCTTCTGGTTCAACGTGGAACTCAAATGATATGTCTCCTAATTCTAATCAATATAAGATGGGTGATTGGGTTGAAAACAACGCAAAGTTAAACGATTTGCCTGAAGGTAAAAGACCTATTGATCTTTATAAAAATCGTATAAGTAAAATATTAAAAGAAGAAGAGGGAATGCTTACTGCATATTTTAATAAACTTATTCAAGATGCAGATAAGTTTGAGAACTTTTACAATAAAGACACAGGGACAAAAGACATTAAATTTAAAACTAACGCTAATGAAATGAAAAGATATAGGGCAGAACTTGCGTTGATGATTGATGATCTTAGAGCAGGTCTTCAAGATCCTGCAAGTAAACCTATTATCTTAGAAAAACTTTATGGAGTAATGGTTTTAAATAAGTTGGGATTTAGCGTGTCTCATGGATTAATGAATTTAGGACAATTCATTCAAACAAGTATGCCTAAGATGGGGGTGAAATGGGTTGCAAAAGGGATTAGCCACTATAGTCAACAAGGTAATCGATCAAATAAAGCCAGAATTAATGGCATGGTTATAGATGATATTGTTGAAGAGTCTGGGGTTAAAGCGGCTTTTTATGAGTCTACTCAATTTACAAACAAACAAACTCCAATCTCAGGGTTATGGGGCATTCTAGATGAATGGGGCATGAAGCCAGCAACTATATCAGAGGATTTCCTTAGAGTTAGCACTTTATTAGGAGCTTATGAAAAAGGATTTGTAGAGCTTGGTCTTAATCATGGAAGAGCCTTAGCTTACGCAAAGGAAATGGTTAGAGATACTCAGTTTGTATACGATAGATCTGGAATACCAACTGCATTTCAAAAGCCTTTTGCAAGGTTTTTGTTGATGTTTAAAACATATCCAATACACATGACAACTTTTAGTGCAGACTTGCTTGAAGATGCTATTAAAAAAGGTGATTGGGAACCTTTGTTTAAACATGTATTGGCTTATTTAGCAATGGCAGGTGCAGGAGCTACTTTCTTGGGAGGAACAAGAGTTGCAGAGTTACAGAAGCACCCTGCTCAAGGCTTTATTGAAGACATAGACAGAAGAGGTCTTGTTGAAGCATTGGCAGGGCCACCTTCCAGTAGCTTGTTAGAAATTTTGCATGGACAATATCAGTCAGGATTAAGTGATTGGACAGACAGTGTTATTGAAAAAAGAATCGAACGAGCAATAGATCGTAATGACGCAAGTCAATTAACAGGTTTAACATATTAAAACTATCAGCTTGGATAGAGATTGTCCAAGCTGATAGTTCCCACCTCTAACCTAATTCTTCTTTTGCTTTTAACATCTTTTTCTGCTCGACGTGCGTCTGGCACTCTTGAATCATTAGCTTACGAGTAGCCTTGTTCATTTTGCCTTTTGCTCCATTCCTATGGTGGTCTATTATGCTTTGAACGGAAGCGTCTTCCATGACAAGGCGACCGATTTCTAAGTCGGTGCCTTCTTGTGAATGAAGGTCTGGATATCTTTTGAGGTGCTCAATAAACTCATCTCTGTCTGATTCTGGAAGAGACTTAGCTGATTTTTGATCTGCTGAATCTAAAGATTTCTGGTAAAGAAATGCACCTATCCTTTCCTTCTCGTTTTTGCATTGGATGAAAAAGGCTTTCTCACTATTAACGCCCCCTTGCGAGTTACCGCTATCTGTTGGACTAGCGGTCTTGGGGGCTTTACTGGGGGTGGTGGCTTTTTCCTCTACGCCTTCCTTCTTCTTGTCATAGAGAGCCAAGCCGAACTGGTTGCCCCAATGTCTTGCACACCGCTTGAGAGCGTCTGTAACGGCTTCTTTGCAAGCACCCTCAATAGCATCTCCTGCTTGGGACGAGAAGCCTGTGCCAACGCCTACGTCTTGATGGACAGTGCTTTTATGAACTTCCATACTCATCTCGCAAGTATAAGTGCAACGCCACATTTCTCTGCCGTTTTTCTCGTAACTTGAAAGATCAACCTGCTTTAGGTTAACAAGTGTGGTTTCCCATCCGTCATAGCCAAAAATCTCATTGGCTTTCTGTATGATCCACCAACCCTCAACATAAGCAAGCGTAGTCCCTGCTTGTTTGCGAGTATGGATTGCAGAGCGTGGTAAAGGAGCGTCAAGCATTTCCTTTATTTTATCCTGAATAGACTCATAAGACATCTATCTTCCTCCTTTTCTTTGTTCAGGTGGGAGCCAAGCCTCTCTCAGATCTCCTCTTCCTTGAGCTTTAAGTTTTTCAGATCTTTCTAACGTCTTTCTAGAACAGTAATAAGTGATATATCCCCTAAGAACTTCAGTGACATTAGTGTTATTTTTCTCACACTCTTCTTTAAAGTTTAACCATAAGTTTTCTGGGATACGCATGTTGATCTGTTTCTTTTTAATCAAATTCAAAATCCTCGTCTTTAATGTTAATGGATGCAGGAGGTTTAATCTTTATCTTGTCTTCGGTAGTAACAAAGTCTACTCCGCTAGGAATTTCTCCAGTTTTCTTTATGTAATTCATGATCTCAGTTTTTGAAGGAGTTTGAACTATGTTCTCATTCATAAACTCAAAGGGTGTATAGTGTTGGTTTTTAGCGACCCACTTCTTAAACTCATCTTGATCGTTTACCACAACAACGTCACGGCCTTTAGTAGTTCTGATCTTACCGTTGACAAAGTTGCCACTGGTAATCTTTCTATTACCAAGGTAAGCTTCGATGCACCTTCTGTGCCAAGAAAGCTTTTTGTTAATCTTTTCTGTTTCCGAGTCACGCCAAAGGTCAACCTTGTCATACTCTTCTTTGGCATGATTGTCTACTTCTTCTTGTTTGCTTGACCAATAAGAAAACCTTCGTAAGCTTTCTTCGATGTCTACTACTTCAGGGACAATATCTAATTCGACATCTACAGTTTCAGGTATTATTTCTTTTTTTTCCATATTGTATTCCAATCTCTTTAAGAGTTTTAAGACACTTTTCTTTAGTCAATTCATGACCTATTGCTTGAAGATACTCAAGGCAAGGGTTGTTAAAGTCTTTAAAGAAAGTCTCAATGTTTTTTTGTTCAGCTTTCAAACTTTTAGGCTTTCCTTTTCTCTTGTTCCCACTAGCACAATGAGCGTATTGTATAAAAGCGTTGTTGACTATAGCGGCAGAAAGCCTTGCATAAGGATCACAAAGCGAAGTGCTATGAGTTTTTGAGTTCAACCTTCGATCTTTTAATTGACCGAAAGTTTTATACTGAGCGTTTCTGTTTTGAATTTTAGAATTATCAAGTATCATTGATTAAAAAACCTCATGGCGTGATAAAGGAAATATCCTGTAGAGAAAACAAAAATTACAGTTGTAAATCGTTCAAAAAGAAACCATACTTTAGAAACTTGAGCTTCTTTTTCAAGCTCAATAACATACTTTTCCCATTGATCTTTTTCTTCTTTCCAAAACTCGCCGTCTTTGTTAGTAGATACCATTGCAAATCCTTTCTTATTAAAGGGAAAGAGGCGTATCACCTATGGCATAGACACGACACCAGAGCTAACCAACTCTATGTTTATATGATTGAGTAACCGTCAATCATACGCAGTGTTCGTTTAGGATAGGACACCTTTACCCTATGTAGGATGACACGCCTCCGTGAATTAACTGTTTTCTGTGTGGTTATTAACTTCGTTGCGAAGCAATGTTGTGTTTAATGCTTCACCGATTTCTTCGTTGGCTCTACGTGCAAACTTATTTGGGTCATGCTTTTCCAAAAGAGTGTTGTAGTCGTCAAGCAAACCTTTTGCTCGACCAGAACCATTGAATGCAGTAAGCGTTCCTTTACAGAACTGATGTAGCGAGGCATGACGAGGCATTTGCTCGTTGGTCTTTATACCTTTGAATGCAAAAGTAAACGAGTTATACCAAGCCCAAAGAGTGCGGTTGCCACCTGAATATTCGTGTTGAGGGTTTTCCCAATAACTTTGTATAAACCTCCACTCTTTGTCTGTAGATAGTAACCTACGAGGAGCACTATGCTGACTTGAGGTAGCCGCTTTTGCTATACCCATAAGAGCATATCCGTCATCGGCATCAATTTCGTAATCAGCAAATTCGTCACGATCTCTGCGTAACGTGTCCCAAGTCTCGTCTGCGTTATACATGTTGAGGATAATGTTATCATTGAGATACTTTAATACATTACCACGGTGAGAGTGAACTATAGTGCCTTCGGTATTCATTACTCCATTAGAGCAGTTTAATACATGTGCTCCAATGCCTACTCCTGCTTTCATCGACTTGTCATAGGAGTTACGACAAGCCATGCCTAAGTTCATTTCTGAATCACCATTGCGGTAGTGATGCACAAAGAATAAACGAGCACCGTTTTTGTCGGTGCGATAACGCTCACCCTCTAACTTGAATCCTTTCGGAGACAAGATACGGTCTGCGTGTTTATACATTGAATGAACAAAGTCTTCATGCGGAACTGCGGTATACGTTGCAGTGTCTTCTGGAATTGGCACCTGTTTGAGTTCGTCAAAAGATACGTCAACTCCGTTGCCCATAAGGGTGTTTTTGCCAATGTCGTCACCTGCATTGCCTAAAGGCGTAGCAGGAACTACATTAACCGTGTCAATCGCTGTCATAGATACGTTCCTTTCTATGAGGTTAATGAGAATAATTCGTAGTTACTCTCTTTTAAGCTTGTCGGAAGTAGTTATCCGACAAGCTTTTCTTTTTAAGACAAATTAGAAATAGAAAGTTTAAGTTTATTATCTTCTGGAACTTTTTGCAAGAAGTCAGTTAGCATCATCTTTAAGACAACAGTCATAGGGATCATGTTTACATAAGAGATTTCTGCTAATCGTTCATGCACTTCTTCATTAAGCCAAAGGTTACAGCAAACTTGTTTGGGTAGTTTGTTCTTGTTTGTGGAGCCTTTAGGTCTGCCTCTGCCTCTGTTACTTGATGGACGC
>Ga0163179_10003557_pt1 | contig 10578 bp, 8 predicted proteins | sample AtlANTMetagenome_FD_109643 | JGI IMG/M metagenome (GOLD analysis project Ga0163179, IMG submission 109643) | Marine eukaryotic phytoplankton communities from the Atlantic Ocean - Atlantic ANT 2 Metagenome | ecosystem: Environmental > Aquatic > Marine > Oceanic | place: North Atlantic Ocean... | reverse complement strand
GTCACTGGGCATCTCGTCACTGGGCATCTCGTCACTGGGCATCTCGTCACTGGGCATCTCGTCACTGGGCATCTCGTCAGAAGTATCCTCGGCGCTCTCATCGAGTTCGCCTTCCGGACTTTTGTGATCGTCTACAGTTTGAGATTGATGAATCGGTTCGTCCGTTGAGGGCAGATCGTTGTCGCAAAGTTTCGAGTTGTTGGAGAGACCATAAGCCGATTCTGTCGTTTCGTGATTGAGGATTCGTTCGATCGAGTTGATGCTTTCAGTAATCAGCGGTTCAATGCTGCTGCACTCACTCTCGCCCGATTGTGCACGCTCCGATGGAATGGGATTTTCAACGATCTCGGGATATGTTTCTCCTGGAGGTTCAACGGCACTGTCGAATTCGTTGGCTTGCTCGTTTTTGTCGAAGAGTTCCGTTTGCTCAATCTTTTGTTGAGGAGTCGTCGTGAAAAAATCGTCGACGTTATCCTCTGAGTCGGTTGCATCCTCTGTGTCAGATGGAAGGGGCTGAGATGGATGAGCTGTTGGATCGATGCCGAGCGATGGTTCGGAGGTGCCGTCGTTCGAAGCGGTTTCGGGGCGATTACCTTCGTCTTGCGGACTCGGAATGTGATCGATCTGTGGCCCGAGTGAGGTTGGGAACAGCGGCAGAGCATTGGATGGCGATGAGTCGACACGATCTGCGTCGAGTGTCGTTTTAGCGTCATCGTCATCGGACGCGGGCAATGTCAACTCTTCCTTCCAGGGATGAGGGAACAGTTCACTTGGCTCTTCATCTTCTTCCGACGAAACAGGAGGTTCCATGTCGTCTGAAATTTCTGTCGAGTCGGTCGTGTCCAGGCTGTCGACACTCGTTGATTCGGTTGTCTCTAGAATGCCTGCCGAGTCTGTTTCGTCCCCAATGCTGGTTGGGGCGGGAAGTTCAGACCTATCTGTCGACTCTGAGGCGACAGATTCGTCTTTCGATGCGAGCGACTTTGGAGTTTTTTCTGCTGCCGAGGTGAGATCCTCGGATTTCTCTTCAGTTGAGTCCGTTTGTTTGGTCGGAGCCGGAAACGCACCGCTTTGTTGCAGTTTCCGCAAAGCATTCACGGTCAAGCTCATTCTTACACCTCGCTCCGGTCTCAGGACTGATCAGCTTCGCGGTCGCTCCGGTGTTAACTCGATCTGCGCAGACGGGTGAACAGATTTCGGTAATGGCTTTGATCCGAGTTCGGTGATGCCGATGGTTTGATCGGCTCTTCTGCTTCCCTCGAGTCCCCGTCGATATCGGTTGGCGTTGGGACAGAGTCGCATTCTGTTGTCAGGCTCGCTGGGCTGTTCTCGCTGGCAAGGTCTTCGCCATTGTTGTCGTCTACACAAGGGTCGTCGACAACGGTTGCCGTCGAGATATCAGAGTCCAAACATTCTTCCCATGATTCGAGCGATTCGTCGTCAGATGGCGGCGCGTTAGGGGTCGAGTCAGCGTATTCATCCGGTATTCCGGCATCGTCCTCGTCAGACGGGGCAACGAATGTAATCAGGTTCAGTCGCACGTCGTCATCGTCATCGTGATCATCATCTTCCATTTCATTCGTCTTGGCCCAGTCATCGAGGTTGGGGCGAGCGCTGTCTATTGCGTCGTTCGATTTGCTGCTGGCACGACGCAGTACATTCGATAGTTGTTCGATGCGTTGCTGATCTTCCTCGCAAGTGACCGTAGGATGTTTGTCTGCAAGGATATTTGGCTTCAGGAAGTTGTCGATTACCACTTCCTCTTCGGCGAAATGTTCCTCAAATGGATTCAAAGTTGAATGGGCATCGTGGAAAAGGAGTTCTTCAGTGGCATCCTTGTCGGCATCGATTTCCAGGTGGACGCTTTCTGTTGGCTGCGCGCCTGCATTCTCAGTGACTTCACCGTCGACGAGCGAATGATCCCGGGTTTCGCTACATAACTCGTTTGTCGACCGCGATGGTTTTTCAGGCAGGCTGTTCTCTTCTTCCGCAACGATCCGCTGATCGGTGTCTGATTCGACAATTTCGTCGAGCTCACCGAATTCGACGACTGCCGATTCGCCGTTGCCTAAATCCATGGGTTGTGTGGTCTGCGGCATGGGAAGTTGTTGGAGATTTGCCCAGGCCTCAGCAATGTCATCCGCGTTAATGCAGTGCTTTTCACTTGCAGCAGCAAGGACCAAAGCGTGCCCACACAATTGGTTGATAAGTCGTGGGATGCCTTCTGTGGCCTGGTAGATCGCGTTGTAGGCTTCTTCGGTATACAGTTGGTCGACGTTTCCACCAGCACGAATTATGATGGCTCTCACATATCCGCGCACCTCTTCCTTTGTCATTCGCTCGAGGTAATAGCGACCAGTGATTCGTTGATTGAAAGATTCGAGCTTGGGATGGGCAAACTTTTCTTCCAGCCGGCGATCTCCGATCAAAACCAGGCGAATGCAAGGATGATTGTTTGCCATGAGATTTGTCATCATGCGCAACTCATCGAGCAAAGGCATGCGAAGGTCTTCTGCCTCATCAACCAATAGCAGGATCCCTTCGGGACAATGTTCGGGGTTGGTGACATAATCGATCAAAGCCAGTCGTGCTTCACCCTCATCCAACCCATGATAGCTCACGCCTAATTCGTAGAGCATCACTTGGAGTAAAGCTCTCCGCGTAGACAAACGTCCGCTCGTCATTTTGATGACGCGACAATGATGGATCAGAGCATCTTCAAGGAGATGGCTCAGCAAAGTCTTACCAATGCCAACTGTGCCTACAACGAACGCCGGGCCCTCTTCTCGAAGGATTTGACGGACGATCGATGAGCGAGCATCCTCAATCGTGGATGCAGCAAAATATTCTTCAGCATCAGGGATACTTGAAAATGGGCGCCGGTCGAGCTGGAAGTGTTGTTCGATCTTCCCGTCGCAAAGCGGTTCTGAAGTTCCCAACAGTTTCACGACTTTGGAGTCTTTCGGATTGTTCGAAGACTGTCGAATTGCTGAAAATGCATTCACGAGTTGGCTCCGTGGTGAAGCGAGGGTTGGGAGGTGGCCACACAATGGCTAATTGGGTGACCTTGAAATTGCTGCTATCAACGAATGCTCATCCCGCCTGGTTGAACATCGGCGCGGATCGGGTGCGATATCACGAGCGCACCCGATCATTCGTTAGAATCGGCAAACTTTGCCACCGTCTCCAGCGGAATGATGGATCGGCTTCAGTTCTGAAGAATGTCGAACGAGATGCCTGCATGCTGGCGGTTATCTTGTAGAGGCCGCTAGCGATCGGATATGGGAGCCGCCGTTGACGTGGTGAATTCCAGGACCCCTTGGGTGTAGGCGTCGAGGGGAGTGCTGGCGAACTCGTTTGCGAAATTGGTACTAGATGCTGCCAAGAAAAGTACCAAGAAAAATGCCGCAACGACCACGATTTCAGCTGCGAATACGGTCAGACGCAGTGGGGCTGCCGAGAGTTTCGGTTGTGGGATCGCCTTCTCATCCAGGAAGACGGAACCTAGCACGGGCGCTTCCGTGAGCGTTTCAATCTCACACAATTGAGGCAGGTCTTTACTGGATGTTCTCATGCGTGGGTAGAAGAGGGTGATCAGGCCGAAGCAGACCGCAAAGATCGATGTGGAGATGAACTCAGTCCGGCTCAACTGAGCCTGTTCCTCGCTCGATAGGGAGATTAACTTGCCGTTTCCATCGGGTCCTGTTTCGGCGAGTAACCGGTCTGCAAGCAGCGACGAAATTAATTCGGAAACTTGGCGATCTGGGTTCTCAAGAGTCAGAATTGTTCGCGATTTCGTCGGGTCGGCAATTTCAACACTCGAAATGTTAAGGTTGTTTATCAGGCCATGGGCATTCGGGATCGGCAAACTTGGAGCAGAAGCCTGTGCTCGTTCAATCACTGAACGAATGCCATCGACAATGGTCGCTTCAGTCGCCGTAGACGTGTTCGGCGTTGGATGTTCGATAATGGTGGTTGTCTTCCATTGAACATTCTGTGCGGCCGCAAAGGGAAGAATCGCCAAAATGACTGCCAGGCTTGTCACAAGAAAGGTGTAGAACCGCCCAGGTAAGCGCGGGGCAGAGGTGACTTGTTCAACGCTTTTGTTGGTCATGGGACACCCATTTGGATTTCACTAGCTTTGGTAGTGTTGCTGCTATTGCCTCGGTAGAGCTTGTCCTCATCGTCATCGTCGATTCCTTGGTTCGACTTTAGTGTTGAGTGACGCCCAATGTTGCCATCATGCTCTTAACTGCCTCTCGGGTGACGAGCTCGCCGGATTAGATGATAATCTTCGAAGTCTGATGCTTTCTTGCAAGTAAATCGAGCCAAACGCTTGTATGCGTAAGTTTTGCCAAGTACGATTCCGTCCGTCAGCTTCATCTCGACGGACACGCGGAGTGAACCAGCGTCGTCTGGTGGTTGCGTTGATCCACATTCGGTGGAACTTGCGAATCCGCTTGCACCACGATGGCGGTAGACATGAACTCTGAATCAAACCCTCCTGATCGAACGGCAGCAGAATCGACCACCTTCAGCGTCGAGCATCCTCGTTTAACGGGTTACCTGCAGGGGCTCGACTTGCAAAAAGATTTGCTGCGGTTGCTGGACAGAGGCAACGGCGAAGTCGTTCTTGATTTGGAGGCGGTTGAGGTGATTTCGAGTGCGGTGATTGGCATGTTGATCGGAGTCAATCGTGAGTTTCTGTCGCGAAACGTCAAGCTGGTTTTGACGAATCTCGCCCCCCAAATAAAACAGGTTTTTGAGTCGACGCGAGTCGACGAACTCTTTCGAATCCGAAACGCTTGAGCTGAGTGAAACGCGATGCGACGGTGATGTTTGATTGGCGCGGCCAGTGATTTTTCCGGACCGAATTGCCAATGTCTGTTAAAATGGGATTTTCGGGATGGGTTTGTTTGTAACGTGCTTATGCGGAAATGTCTGAGAGCTCGGGTTTAGAGGAAATCACCGATGCGTTGTTTGGCGATCAGTATTCTTGTCTTGATGCTTGCTTCTCGTTGCGAAGCAATCACATTCGAGCAGTTGCTGGAATCGTACGGCAATCTGGAAACGGTCGCGGGAACGGGCTTGATACCGGATAAGGCTGTGTCCGGGTGGCTTCCTCACATGGAAGGTGGAGTAGCCACCGATGCCGAATTATCCCGGCCGCACATGACGATGGCCGACGCCCGTGGAAACCTTTACATCGCAGATAAAGATGCACATGCCATTCGGATGGTGAAGCCGGACGGTACGATTCATACCATCGCGGGGACTAACTTTCCAGGATACAGCGGAGATGGTCCCGGAGTCGAAATCGATCTCTTTGCTCCGAATGGTCTGTATACCTTTCCGGATGGAACGACTTACATTCTAGACCTGGGTAATTCACTTATCCGAAAATGGTCTCCCGATGGCAATGTTGTCACGGTTGTTGAAGATCCTAACGTCATCTCGATTGGTCGTGGTTTATGGGTGAGTCCTGACAAATCCCTCATCTACTACTCGTCGGGTACGGAGGTGCGTCGTTGGACGGAAGACAGTGGCGTGACGGTGTACGCAAGTGGATTTGTGGGGCTCGGGAACCTTGCCGTCGATCCTTCGGATGGAGAATTAGTGGTGACGGATCGCGAAGGCCACGGTGTCTACAAAGTTTATGAGAATGGCGCTCGCGAACTCATTGCTGGCAATGAATCCACGAAAGGAGGAGGTTCTGGCTTTCTCGCAACTCAGACGGGGCTCGATGAAGTACGAGGAATCGCTTTCCACCCCGAGGGAGGTTATCTCTTAGCGACGCACGAGGGTGGGCAAATATGGTTTGTTGATGACAACGAGAGAATTCATTTGTTGATCGATGGTGACGACAAGCGAGGCACGCACGGGGGAGATGGTCTACCGCTTACAAGTCCCGGTAAGAAGATTAGTGAGGCGCGCGCAGTTACGTTTTCGACGGAAGGCGACATTATCGTCACCGAAAACGACGCTGGCTTCATTCGATACGTTCGAGCAAACCGAGCGATCGGCGTATCCGGTGATTTTAATCTCGACGGTTTGTTAGATGTCGAAGACATTGACCTCTTGTCAATTGAGGTTCGCAATAACACCCATAAGAATTCATTTGATCTTAATGCTGATTCGCTGGTGAACGATGATGATCGCCAAATCTGGGTCGACGAACTCAAATCCACCTATTTCGGGGATGCCAATTTGGACGGCGAATTTAATAGTCGTGATCTGGTCCTTATTTTCCAGGCAGGAGAATTTGAGGATGACGTGATCGGCAACTCGACATGGGCAACAGGAGATTGGGACGGCAATAGCGACTTTAACAGTGGTGATTTTGTTGTCGCTTTTCAGGCTGGAGGTTATGAAGCCGGGCAACGTGCAGCAGCGATTGCCGTTCCCGAACCTGGGATGGTTACGACCGTTCTTCTCTTCCTGTCACTTCTGATCAGCTGCCGTCGATTGTTCTAGATGGCGGATCTCGTGATTTGGACAATCGCGGGCTGCCCTTGGCCGGGGGCTTTTCTTCGTGGTTGAGAAGACGTATCGTGAGCGCTACCCAATACTCTCACGTCTCTGTTCCTGGTGAAAACTATGAGCGATCCACGAGCATCTGTTTCACAGCCGACCGCTATTGACGAGCATCAAGAACGCATTGAGGGAGATACGAATCGATCTCCTCAGCGAATCGCCTATCAACAAGAGTTTCTGGACGAGGCGACTCATCGTGTCTTAGCAGAGGATGCTGAACATTTTCTCCATCAATCCCTTTCGACTCCGTGCATTGATGCGATTGTGGAAGCGGAGGGGATCTATTTGCATGATATTTCCGGCCGAAAGATCATGGATTTTCATGGTAATGGGGTACACCAGGTTGGGTTTCGACATCCACGCGTTATGCAAGCAGTGAAGGATCAAATCGATGTGATGCCGTTTTGTACCCGCCGGTACACGAATCAAGTGGCCGTGAGTCTTGCTCAGAGGTTAGCTGAGGTGACTCCGGGGTCCCTGTCCAAAGTCCTGTTTGCACCCGGCGGTACCAGCGCGATTGGAATGGCGATGAAACTCGCTCGTATTGCGACCGGGCGTTATAAAACGATATCGATGTGGGGCTCATTTCATGGCGCATCTATGGACGTAATATCGGTAGGTGGGCAAGCACTTTTCAGTGAAGGTCTTGGTCCACTGCTTCCCGGTGCTCTGCACATTCGGCCACCGATTTCTGAGGATTGTCCCTTCGGCTGCGAAAAAAGGTGTAATCGTTCTTGTGCTGAATATGTACGACATATTATGCAGAATGAAGGAGGCATCGCTGCGGTGATCGCCGAGCCGATTCGATGGTCAACGGTAACTCTGCCGCTGGCAGAGTATTGGCAGAGAATTCGAGAGTTGTGTGATGAATATGGGGTCTTGCTTGTTTTCGATGAGATTGGAACGGCGTTAGGCCGAACTGGACGTATGTTCGCTTACGAACATTTTGGTGTTGAACCCGATATTGTAGTGCTCGGTAAAGGATTCGGTGGTGGCGTGATGCCGTTGGCAGGTATTGTCGCTCGACCTGAATTAGACGTCGCTGGGGATCGAGCCATCGGTCATTACACTCATGAAAAGAATCCAGTCAGTTGTGCGGCTGGATTAGCGACCATCGAGACGATCGTTGATGATGATCTTGTTGGACGTGCGGATCGCTTGGGGCAACTTGCCGTCGATGAACTTCGACGTTTGCAAGAGAGGCACAGTTGCATTCGAGAGATTCGCGGAGCTGGATTGTTGATCGGTGTCGAACTGCAGGATCATCCGCAGTTCGGTCCGTCTCATCAGCTCGCTGAACGTATTATGTACGGGGCGATGGCGCGAGGGTTAAGCTTCAAGGTATCCTCAGGAAACGTGCTTACCCTGGTTCCTCCCCTGGTGATTTCCGAGGACGAATTGCGACAAGCAATTTCAATTCTTGACGAATGCCTCAAGGATCTCACCACGGCGTAATCCATTTTACCCATGCATGAACCCGGCAAAGCCGGGTTTTTACGACCCATTTTTCGGGATATCTGCGTTGTGTTGCCGTTCTTTTCGGTTTCCCACAAATTTCCGATGCGAGTCGTTTTTTTCTTCAAGTCCGCAGTTTGACAACGGGCATGGGTGACATAGGTTTCTAATGTCACATCGAATGTTTTCATGTGATGTCAGTTTGTAAATCAGTTTTTTCTCCATGTCCAAGGTGATGATCAAACGTTGGTGTTCGGTCGTATCCTCCGACATTTGGCTGCTCGTTTGAGAAGACGTTGCAAAGTACCAAGGGAGCATCGAGGGGTGTTACCAAACAACTTTGCAGGGAGAGAGTGAAAGATTTGCAACTGGTTTAGGTGCTGCGGTTCAGGCTTTACCTTCTGGGACAAGTTCGACCTCGCTCCTGACTTGTTATTCTACAAATGGTCGACACAGCACTTGTGGACGACCTAGGAGAAATCGGAGGAACTTCATGAAGACTCTTGCCAAGAAAGTACAACGTTTCCTGGTTTCGGAAGATGGCCCGACTGCTGTTGAATACGCAGTCATGCTGGCTTTGATCATTATCGTTTGCTTGACCGCGATTCAAGCAATCGGTACCAGCGCCAGTGACACCTTCCAGGGTGTTGCTGATCAGCTCGACGCCGCCTAAAAATGAAACCGTCGCATTCAATCGAAACATCGAAAAACCCCCTCGCCGCAGTTCGCTACGAGGGGGTTTTTCATGACCTAAAGCAGATAGTCCAAAAACGTTTTCTTCGAAGAGAAATCATCGAGGTGTTCCATGCTGTGGACCTTGCCTAACGATATGTTGGCTTCGGCCATCGAAATGCTGTGCTACGTTTTTAGTATGGGAGCAGTTTTGATTAGCTTCCTGTTCACTTTGAAATAATGAGACTCCTGACGGAATCCACGGGGAATAAAAATGTCGGAATTCATTGATGGCGTTATCCAGAATTGGCCTGTTTGGGTGGTTTCGATCACGCTCGTAATTGCTGCCGTCATCGACGGCATCAAACTAAAGGTACCGAACTGGATCACCTTCCCGATGATCATTACAGGCTGGGTCTACAGCGCCTGGGTCGCACCTTCGCTTGGCATGGCCTGGTACGAAGGGCTCGGCTGGAGCCTGTTCGGTACGCTAGTGGGGCTGGCGCTTCTATTGCCTGCATATGCCATCGGTGGCATGGGAGCTGGCGACGTGAAACTGTTAGCCGGGATCGGGGCGTGGATGCATGCAACCCATACCGCGTATGCCTTTGTCGTTTCCGCAATCATCGGTGCCCTACTGGCCGTCTTGATGGTTCTTTATCGAAAAGCCTGGAAGAAGCATTCCAATCAGTTCTGGCTCATCCTCAATGAGATCATGACGATCAAAGATCCCAACAAGCTCAGTGAGATTGCTGCGGATCGGAAGAGTTCGATGCTGTTACTTCCTTACGGGATCCCGATTGCGATTGGCACAATTGTCTATTTCGCCTGGATGAACATGTTGGTGTGAGCTTCGGAAGTGCCTCGCCTTTGGAGGAGTGCGCAGGATAAGAGAGATCAGGGCCTTGCGTTAACTTTGTGGGGCTTCTGCTGGAAACTGGACAAACTATGCCAGTGATCCCGAAAACAACGACGAGGTGGCTCTTCCGGTGTGGATGAGTTACCCGCTGTTCGTATTCGAGAGTGAACTGTAAACCGTCTGAGAGACCGTGAGAATTGTCTCACTCCGAGAGAAATCGCGGAGTCCACAAACTCGACTACGAAACGAAGAAAGGTGTCCACGTTATGCGTCCTAAATCCATGATTCTTATCGTTGTCGCACTTGGCTGTGGGCTCATTGCATCGATTGGTATCAGCCAGGTCATGGAGAACAGAGGCGATCAGGAAGTAATGCCAAAGGTTGAAAAAGCCAAGATCTACGTCGCTGTTCGAGATGTCGAACAGGGGGTTCTCTTGACTCCTCAATGCGTGAAGCTGGAAGAATGGCCAAAGAACCTCATTCCTGACGGCGCTGTGCGCGAACTTACGGAGATCGAAGGCAAAAAAACGAAAGGTCGGCTCTTTCCGGGGGAACCCATTTTGTTGCCGAAACTCGTTGATAAGAACGACTTGAATGTCGAGTCGGACAATATTCCACAGGGCATGCGGGTTGTGTCCGTGAAGGTGACGGTCGACAGTTCTGCATCAGGATTGTTGAATCCTGGTGACCGAGTCGATGTGCTCGTTTATCTTCGTCGAGGTGCTGGAATTCCCGTGACCACCACGCGCACGATTATGAAAAACGTGAGCGTATTCGCGGTCAACGCGGTAACCGAACGTGAAATCGACGATGATTCTTCCATTCGGGCCAAGACCGTTTCGTTACTAGTTTCACCCGATCAAGCCGAACGAATTACTCTGGCGAGTGAACTTGGCCGAATCAAGCTTTCACTGCGACGAGGAGATGACGACACCAGCGGGGAAACGCCGGGAGCTACCTTGAGCAATCTGGAAGGCTGGGAGAATGGTTCCAGCAATCTCTCGGAATCCGTCAATACAGGTGCCGGTATCCTCGGGAGCTTTCTCGGATCGATGGTC
>Ga0163179_10003556_pt1 | contig 10578 bp, 9 predicted proteins | sample AtlANTMetagenome_FD_109643 | JGI IMG/M metagenome (GOLD analysis project Ga0163179, IMG submission 109643) | Marine eukaryotic phytoplankton communities from the Atlantic Ocean - Atlantic ANT 2 Metagenome | ecosystem: Environmental > Aquatic > Marine > Oceanic | place: North Atlantic Ocean... | reverse complement strand
GGTATATCTGGTTTTACTTCTTCTTGGATTGGTGTCTCAGTATTCTCAACTCTTTTTTCCTGTTCTTTATTTTCAACAATTTCGATCTTTCTTCTGTCATATAACATAGGTTCAAATGTAGGCATAGAACCATACGGACAGGAAATAGTTGTACCTGTTGGATCGTCATTATATAACGCAGTATTCTTAGGACTTGCATCTCTATGATATTTCACACATCCAGGTAATTTTATAGATGGCGGTGGTACGTTTAATACTTGATATGGATTATATTGTGGTACATGGATTTTTATTTTTGGAATAGAAATCTTAGGTATTTCCAATTAAATCTTAGGTTGTTTAAACTTAGGAATTGTTGGGCCTGTTACATCTGGTAATGCATTATCTAAAATATCTGGCATAAGTCCTTGTACTTTACCAAGAACTTCATTCATCATTTTGGCTTTAAACTGTTCTGATGTTACATATTTATAACCAAAATACCCTCCACCGATGACAGATGACACCAGTACAAAGGAAACTATAGAAAGAATGTTCGCTATTTTTTGAAACATGATTAAACAAGCATTAATTAAGGCAACCGTACCAATAACATTTATGGTACTTTTCCTGATTATAGGATTAGCACCACTTTATGTCATGTATGGCATTATTGACAGAAATATTCCTGTTAAGACTCGGTAGATTCTTCTTTTATAAATTCTTCTAATTGAGCTTTTGCTCCTTTCAGTTCAAATATTTTCTGTTCACAGTTTTTTGCAACTTGTGTTGCTTCATTATAATTATTAGCGATTTGTTGAAGCTCTTTGTTGATAGCTTCTAGCTTTGTTTTAAAGTCAACTGGCATAAATTTGGGGTCGTTACTAAAACTAATATACTAGCTGGCCTTTAATGCTGCAACTTCGGTTTCCAACTCCTTAATCATCCATCTTTGGATCGTCATCAATTACCTGTTTATCTGGTTCAACAATTAAATCACCGTTGTCATTTGTTACTTCGGATGAAACAACATCATTATCTTTACGTTCTCCTATTACCATCCAAGAAATTGTATCTGTACAGCTATTATTTTCTGCAACAATCGTAAGTTTATTACCAGTAACAGAACCTTTTACATTTGTCCAACCTGTCTCATTTGTAGTAAAACATTGCACATCTCTGTTTAAAACATCAAATGTACCTTCTGTCATACCTGATTTAGTGTCAATATTAACTGTTGCTGTACCATTTACTAAATCAACTTTACCACGATACATAAGATCCATCTGTGGGCCTTCTATTGCAGCATGAACAAGATCTTTTGTTTCAGATAAATTACTAAGTGGATGAGAAATTCTAAATGATTTTGTACCTGAAGCAGTTAATGTACCAGTTATATATACCCCTGCATTTGTTGTCTCAAGTTTAAGACCGCTTCCATAGTACAACCGTACCCAAGCTGTACGTGCATGTAGCAATGCCCATTGATTTACGTTGTCATCATATATACCTATATAATTAGAAACAGCAGTAGTACCATTACTCATAAATACACTATGACCATCTATTGAATACCCTTTCCAGCCTCCAGTTGTACCTCCATTTATTTGAATTGACCCATAATTACCAGTGGTCGGTGCTAAATACATAGCATCTGTATTATTGCTATCAAGGGTTGAATCTAAATATACTCTTGCATTTGAAGCATCCAAATATATTCTTGTATCTCCATCAGCACACGCATACAACCCCCACCCAGCACCAGTAGGTGTAAAGGAAGCATTACCATGGCTAAAACCAATTCCATACATATCAACTAAAGCAGTAGCAGTAGGTCTATGGGCTGAACCAATTGAAAAAATAGGATTTGTATATTGATCGCTAGCACCAATATTATTCTGACCGCCTTCTAAATATCCATATTGAAAACCTTCCCTTTTTATTCTTTTACTAATAAACCTTAAGTCTTTTTCCAAAGTTATATCACCTGTCGGTTCAATCATCATATAAGTACCCATAGTATTTTGATTACTACCATTTTGTATTCCAAAATATAAATTAGCTCCGTTATGTGCTATTGCAGCAGCACGACCTATACCGCCAGCTTGAATCCACAATCCTCTTCCTCCCCAACCACTTCCATCAGCAACACTTCCAAAACCACCCGAATAATCAGTATATGAATCAGGATCAATAGCTGTTGTACCAGCACCAAAAGCTCCTTTAGCTAAGGTAATGTTTGTTGTTACAAGTAATTCATGTGAGGGGTTATTGGCACTTGGTCTTATTCTTACCGAAGAACCAGCAGAACAACTAATATAAGTATCGTTATCATTACTAATGATCATGTACTCAGAACTTAAAGTTTGATCTGCGTGTTTTAGACCAAAATAACCACTATATGCTTGTCCTAATATTCCATCTACAGCAGTGCTTATATTAACTCTCATATTACCACTAGAGACTATAACACCATCCGCACCTAGTCTTAAACGGCTACTTGGACTTGAACTATTACCGCATCTTAAAACAAGAGTTGTATTTTCTAACCCAATACCAGCGTAATTTGTACCGTCTGCTTCAAATTTTAATTTAGCCGTACCAACTGCATTTGAAGTTCGTATTAATGCTGATTGGTCTGCTCCATTTATCGTAAACAACTCTGAAGGTGCGGTGGTATTTACTCCAATTTTCCCATCATCTTGAATCCGCATCTTCTCATCAGTAGCAGCAGTTCCATTTGTCTGGAAAATAATATCACCGCCAGATAAAGGTGCAGATAGAGCTACATTTGAGGTTCCTAAATTAACAGCATTACCACTACCTACATATCCTGTTAACGCAGCATCAGAATGTCTTGTAAATAAAATACCGTAGTTAGCACTGCCTCGTAACCTAATATGTGCATCACCACTGGCATTTTCAATATGTAATTTAGTACCGACACTTGTAGCTCCACCAATACTTGTAGTACCTGTAGTACTTATATTTTGGCTACCAAATGAGGGAGAAATTTTCGTTCCAGCTATTGCTGCACTAGCATTTAAGTCAGCATTTAATATAGTGCCGTCTTTTACTCCACCTGTACTGACTTGTGTAAGTGCCATTTTTATACAACCTTATCTGCTATTAGTTTAGCTTTCCACGCAGCTTTTACATCAGTAGTCCATACAGCATTACAAATTACTGAAACTTCTGCTGGTTCGCTTGATAAATCTGTATCTACTAAATTATCTGAAGCATCTAACGTACCAGCTTGCAATACATATCTTTCAAAAGATCTTGCAAGTTCTACACCATCTTTTTTGATGACTGTCGCTTTTCTTACCTGCACCGCTTTATAGATGCCCACGACCTCTATTTTGTCGTATTCGATTGATTCAGATAATGCCATTTAGGAAAGTCCTCCAGACTTAACAGGTTTATGGTGCTTAGTTTTAAGACGTAGCTGCGGTCTATTAGGCAACATAGTAAAAACCAACTAAATCAATTCTCTTACCAGAAAGTGTTTGGTTCGTAATAGTAGTTCCACTGTCGTTATAGATAGTAATAGTGTTATTAGAATTTTGATGAAATGAAAGGTCACTTCCACCGCTGTAATTTGTATATCTAATAAAACCACCACCAGCATTACCACCAGCCATTCCGCTAAACGGTAAACTGCCCATCAAAACATAGTTACCATTAGTGTTTGTCGGCCAGATTAACTGAAGTGTGTAAGTTACCAAACGCCCTACTTTTGTATAACGACCTGTTGCTGTAGTAGGGGTTAAACCCCAACCTAAAGTTGGTATAAAAGTGCCTTCTTCATAGTCCTCTAATAAATTACTAGAAACGGATCTAGATCCATCAGATACAGCACTAAAGTCAATACCGTTACCAGAAGTCGCTATTTTTAAGTTTCCTGTGATAGAGGCATTACCACCAACTTCTAAAGTCTCCGTTAAACTGCTTGCTCCTTTATTAACACCTAATTTATTAGTTTCTATTGTTAGTGCTGTAGAATCCGCATCTGTATCATAAATTAATAGTGCATCAGGATTCCAACTTTGACCATTATAGATAGTCCATTTTCTTACATTAGCAGCACTTGAATGTAATCTAATATGTGGATATGCGTGTGCACTACCTCCCTCAAGTAATATATTTTGACTAAAAGTAGCTTCAGTAGACGTAATACGGAGGCGTTCTGCCATAGTCTGACCAGTTTCTTTTGTATAAAAAACAAGTCTTCCATCATCATTAGCACTTGTGTGTGTAGTACCTGTAATTTGAGCCGTAATTGTTGTATTATTTAAAAAATTAATTCGACCTAAATCAAAATCAGCATTAGTAGTAGCAGCACCACTACCCATATAAATAAAACCAGATGAAGAGCCATCGTTGCCTGATAGAGAAATATTTGCGTAATTACCACCAGCTACACTCCAAGGTGGTGCATTATTAATTTCTATATTTCCACCAACTTCTAAATTTTCATATATATCAACGTGACCATCACTGTTAACAGCAAGTCTATTTGCACTATTTGTTTCATCCCTTATTCTAAATTGACCAGTATTAACAACAATACTGAAGTCTGAATTAGCATTAGAATCAGTTAAAAATATTTCTGGTGCAGCACTTGTAATAGATAGGCTTCCTGTTGCAGTGATATTTCCTGTTACGTCAATACCAGCACTAACGTTTAAATTATTTGTTATTGTTGTTGAAGCAGTTGCTATTTGCAATATCTGTGTAGGCCCAGATCCTCCTACGCCAACTTGTAATTTTAAAACACCACCATCTGCATTTATTCCAAAACTATCAGTTCCCTGTGCATCTAAAAACTGTATTCCTGGATATTGAGCTTGAATAGTAACAGGAAATACACTGTTTAAACTTGTGGTTCCTACACCTAATTTTCCTGTAGTTAATATATTTTGCGATCCAAAGTTAGGAGAAATTTTTGTGCCTGTTATATTTGCACTTGCGTTTATATCAGCATTTACAATCGCCCCATCTACTATCTTGGCACTCGTAACGCTATTGTCTGCTGGTTCACTTACTCCAAGACTCTTAAATGTAAGAATAAAAAAGTCTGCTCCTGTTGCTGGAGCGTCACCCAGGATAATATCATTACCACTAACACTGAAACCTTCACTTGGCTGACCTGTTCCTGCTACTGGCTTTTGGATGACACCATTAATACTTACCAATAATTGTTGTGCTGATACAGAAGGAGGTTGGCTTAATGTAAATCTATATGCCGATCCATTAAATGTTGCACTACCTCCACCAGTTGCAGAAGATGAACTAAGTGTATTGATAATAATATCGCTACCACCACCAGCTATTTCAGAAACAGATCCATTATCCATCTTGGTAAATAACTTACCAACATCAGTTCTTATCGCTACTTCACCGACAACAAGATCACTAGCTGCTGGATCGCTACCAGAACCTCTTTTATGTTTTATTACGTTAGCCATGAGCTATAACCTCCTTAAGATTAGTAGCTACCACCGTCAACGGTTATACCATCAAATGTTGTTAGGTTTGTGATCGAACCACCTGTTATTGCAACAGAGTTGGCAGCTTGTGTAGCAATACTGCCTAATCCTAGTGTTGTACGGGCAGCAGCAGCATCCGCATCATCTATCAATGTCTTTGCATAGTTAGATAAACCAAGTGCTGTAAGGGCTGCTGTGGCTGTTGTAGCTCCTGTTCCACCATCTCCTATAGCAAGCGTTCCAGTGATTGAACTAGCGTCTAATTTTACAGCAATTTCTGTAGATTCAATTACAAGACCACCATTAGCTTTCAGATCAACAGATAAAGTATTACCAGATTTATCAAGACCATCACCAGCTATTATCTGACCAGCACCAGAGAACTGTGCAAATGTTAGGTTATTCGTTCCAACAACAGCAGATCCAGTATCAGAAGTACAGGTAAATCCGTTTTCTGCGTTTACTGTTCCCTGTTCTACAAAGACGAAAGCACCAGCAGCATTAGCTCCTGTAGCCATATCTGTAGCTCTTGATGGTGCTCCAGATGCTTGAACATTATAAATACCATTCTGTGATGCTGTACTTTGGTTCTTAATTAATATTCGATCACCAGTTTGTAAAGTAACACCATCTATAGATTGACCATTAGCAAACGCAGAAGATAGTGTACCATTCGCAGTAGTTGTGGCGACCACAGAATCTTTGACATCTAATCCCTGTGCGACTCCATCCACATAACCTTTATTTGCAGCATCAGCATCAGCAGTAGGATCTGCTAATCCTGTTATCTTCTGGGAGTTTAATGAAACTGCACCAGTAGGAGCAGCCATTTGGTTTAAAGTATTTGTTCTAACTCCTGTATCAAAGTCAGATATTTTTGTATGTGCAATCGTTGGAATATCAGCAGCTACTAATGCTCTAAATGTAGGAGCAGCGTCACTTCCAGTAGTAGGACCAGATAAAACTGCATTTGCACTTCTTACGGTATCTTTATCAAAAAATGCACCTTTACCACCAATTTTTATAACACTTGTAGCTGAACCTCCAGCACCACCCGTTCCTTTACCAATAAACAGGGTTTCAGTTCCTTCTGTAAACGCTTGTTCTGCGTTAGCTAATGAAGTAGGTGCTGACGATCCAGTAGATCTTTTAATTCTTAGGGTGTTTGCCATTTAAAAGTTTCCTCCGTCTACGAGATTTTCAACGGTGCGAGTTTGATCTGCTTTAAATGTACCACTACTTTGGTCAAAATACACTACAGAGTTGTTTACTTTATTGTTGTCTACCAATAAAGAATTTGTGCTACTAAACTGTGGACCTTGTGGACCTTGCGTTGCAACTGTAACAACATTAGTATCACCATTAACAGTGACAGTGTTTCTTTCAGTTGTAATGTTTACTGAAGTCATGTTGTTGTATAGCCCTCACTCATATATATTGTACCTTCTAAATAATATTCTTTAGACCCACCTGCATCAATTATTAAAACGTCATATCTTAAAATATCAGGAGTAAACGTAGCAGTTTGAGTATCTGTAAGAGTAATGCTGACAGATCCAGCAGTCCTATCGGTATAGGTAACAGCAAAATCAGCATATTTTGTGGTTCGTGTTTGCTCCCAAACCTGTGCTGCTACTGTAAATCCAGTTAAATTTATTGCAGCATTATTAGAATCCTTAAAAATAAGCGGAATCGTATGATCCGATCTTCGTTGGAGCGTGAAGTTGTATATACCAGGTTCGATTGCCATAATTAAGTTTTTATTATGTACATTAATGCTACGTTACGAGGTCTAGTTTCAGTGCCTCCAGTAGGTGAGTTAGTAACAGTTAACGGTACAGTTCCTCCTGAGTTTGTTGTTCCTCCAGTCTGTGCAGTAAAACCTTTAAAATGTTGACCATCAGGGCTACCAGATTGTTCTAATCCTGCTATTTGACCTCCACTTGAGTTAACACTTGCAATTCCTGATCCACCAAAATTAGCTCCTATAGCAGCGTCACTACCTTGTCCAAAAGCATAAGTGTGTCTATGATCACTAGCCGTACCACTGGCAGTATGCGTATGGCTTGTTATATCATCTGATTGACCTTGTCCAATTTGTCGACCTTGATCTCTTGTTGAATCAGTCGTATTACTAGCCCAACCCCTAACAAATTCACCTCTAAGATCAGGTACAGTAGCACCTACAAGAGCAGCCAAAGCAGTAAAACCAGTTGTAGATTGACCATTACATTCTAAATAACCTGTCGGTACAGAGGCAACAGCAAAACAAAATATAGTTCCAGTCGGTACACCTTGTATTGCTACAAAAGATAACGTTCCAGAGCCATTTGTTTGTAAAACACTTCCATTAGCCCCATCTGCCACTGGGAGAGCAAAATTTAAATTACCACTACCTTCATATTCAAACTTAATGGCAACTGAACCATTTTTTAATTTAAGGTCTACATTATCACCTAATTCTAAGGTAGTTGCAGTAAGAGTTAATTTTTCAGTGCCACCACATACAAAATTAAGTGTATTTGAAGCAAACCTACCAAATCCAGTATCAGTATCACTACTAAATTTCACAGGTAAATCAGTTGCAGAACCTGTTGTTCTTAACTGCAATCCACCTGTCATAGCAGTATTACCATTTATAGGTAATAAACCTAAATTTGCCTCGTTAATACTACCAATTTCAGTGAAAGAAGAGTTTGCAGAGTTTCTTACTTTTAAAATATTATCTGAAGTATCACCATATAACATAAATGCAACAGCACCAGTAGGATCTCCACTGCCACTATTTAAAGTTTTTATCGCATCAAAAACTAAGTTTATGTCGGAACGAACCGCAGCACCCGAAGCATTAGCAATATCGTAGTCTGATACCTGAGACATTTAAAAAATCTTTTCCTCCATATTACACTCCTTTACCATAACCGACAGCCGTAAATGTAAAACTTCTATCAACAGGTGAATTACCTGAGTCTCTTATTAATATAGTAAATCCAGTTCCACTTATACTAGATAATGTAACGTATTCACCTGATAATAAGTTTTGAACTGTAACACCTACATTTGGTTTAAAGGCATTAGCACCACCAAGACTTGATGTACCTGTAAAAAATGGTCTAGCAAAAGTAATATTTTTTTGTGATGTGCCTGACTGTTGGGCAGCCATTGATACTGGATTACTTGCATTACCTGTTAGATAAGAATTTTCTGTTCTTGCAGTAAACGAAGCTACAATACCTGCTTGTTGTATATTAATATTTTCAACTAAAGGTTTACCAGTTGTTAATTCTAGTTTAAAAGCAAAAGCTCTACCCTTAAAAGTACCATTAGATAGTCCGACAAATTTTGTGAATTTTAAAAATGTATTTGAATTATTAGTAAGAGCCTGACTTACGAGAGAAGTTATAGTAAATTTATTTGCATTTGGCACTGTTTTAATTGTGTAAAAAGTATTTGCATTATTTGAACTACCAAAACTTGCTCTAATATTGTCCCCAACTGCAAGACCATGGCCTGTTGCAGTGGCAGTTATTACAGTTCCAGTCGTAGTACCATCTTCGCTACCGTCATCTTGAACGTAAGTAAAACTTGTTCCATTGGTATAATTTAAAGAACTATAAACAGGGTCTATATCTATTGAAGCTACTAACATTTTACAATTTACTGTATCTGCTGAAGTACCATCAAAATTTCCATCAGTTGCATAATCATCCCAAAAAGATCCTGTTGGTATAAGTTGATCTAAAAAAGTCTGTTTCTGAAAAAGTCCAGAACCGTAATAAAATGTTGGAGCACCACTTTGTACAGAAGGTAATGATACTCGAAAAAAGTTTGCATCAACTACTCCAGAAACAGTATAAATACCATTTAAAGGATTATTAGTACTAATAGAAAGCTGTACAGGATCTCCTACACTTAAATTATGTCCACTACCAACATAAATTTCAATTGTCAAAGCTGGTATTGATCTACCAGCTACGGTTTGTGTGCTTGTTGTATTGTTTAAATAAGCGTTTTGATATTGTCGAGGGGGTAATTGTACTTGAACTCCAACAGACTTAATAAATCTTTTAAGATCTAAAGAATAAACTCTACCTAAATCAAAAGTAGCACCCATAGCACTACCGTCTTGGAAAATATACACACCATCAGTTACTCCAGTGGCTTGTATAATTCTTAAATTAGTACTATCAACCTCAGTATTTATTTTTCTACCGCTATAAGATAACAAATCCTGTCTTGATCCACTATCTAAAATGATTTGTGTATCTAGAACATCTGGTAAATCTACAAGAACACTTGCTGATCCAGTACTAAAATTACCTTGGTCGTCTTGAAAACGAAGAATATATTCTCCTTCTAATGCGGGTACGATTTGTTCTGTACTATTACCAGCTAGAGCATTTACAAGATCAATCGCATTATTAAACGTACCAGTGCCGTCAGTCACAGAACTATGTCTTACATAAACTCTTCCACCATGTAAAACGTCTGGATCAACTGATTGATCCCATTTTAATCTTACATTTTTAACATCTACAGGTTCCATTTGTAGATTTTGTACATCTGCTGGAGGTGCATTTTTACCGGCAGCATCAAATGTCAAGTCTGTTGACGTGAGTGAAATTTTTAAAGCAGCATTATATGAAAATACTCTAAATTCATACGTTCCAGCTTCAGTACCTTCTAACTCAAAGTCAGGTCTAAATACATCCTGTACTACCCAGTTTGCATTATTAAATCTGTATTGGACTTGGTATTGACTTACACCTGTTACTGCTACCCAAGATAAAATTATTTTTACTATTGCAAGTTTGTTTTTTACAATAATTCTTTCTTCTGCAACTAAACCTGATGGTGGGGATTTAGGCTGATTTAACAAAGATAAATTTCTTACAGGTAAGGGTTCATCTTGTTCGATATTTGCATATTTACCAGCAATATAAGTTAATGCTGTGATTGCATAATTTACACCATCTTGTTCTTCTACAGATATAACTCTAAATGTTTGAGGTTCTACACCACCAGTTCCAGAACTAGACAACATCCATATTGCATTTGCACTTGGAACTTGTGATAATGCAGAGCTTAAAGTAATAACATTATTTGT
>Ga0163179_10003552_pt1 | contig 10586 bp, 10 predicted proteins | sample AtlANTMetagenome_FD_109643 | JGI IMG/M metagenome (GOLD analysis project Ga0163179, IMG submission 109643) | Marine eukaryotic phytoplankton communities from the Atlantic Ocean - Atlantic ANT 2 Metagenome | ecosystem: Environmental > Aquatic > Marine > Oceanic | place: North Atlantic Ocean... | reverse complement strand
TAGTTTTGCTTGTATTTTATTCCAACTTATTTCTTCCCCTTCGTAATGCGGTAGTTTAATTAAATAATTATTGAATTCATCCTGCGTTTTAGGTTCATTTGTGAGAGTAAACCCACGACATCCAAAATCATGAAGAACATCAATAACATTAATCATCGTTGTATCTCTATCAATGTCATTCTTACACCATAAACATTTGCAAGGGATGCTGAAGTACCATATCTCATTTGTAAATTAAAAGTTTGTGATGTGCTAGAAGGAGTGTAAATCGTATGGATTGTAATTGGTGATTGCATGTATTTCGTGCTACTTAGATTGTCTCTTTGGTAAATTAGGTATTCTTGCGTAATGTCTGATGTACCATCTGTTAATTTAACATGACCAGTAGGGCCATCGTAACTTATACCACCATTTACTTGGATTCTGCTAATAGAAACCATTACTAATATATCATTACCAGCAGTTACGTTAATAGAATGACTTAAATAAGTTGCAAAACTACCTGTTAAACTTGTTGACCCTGACAAAATATTTAGAGTTGCATCTGCAGGAATTTGGATAATTGTCCCAGCAGGAACGCCCGTCCCATATACTAACTTATCATTTGCAATGTCGTGCCGAATATGTTCGTGTCCAGCAATCTTGATTGCGCCACTCATTGCTGGATCTCTTGAATAATTAAAGTCGCTAACCCTCCATTAACCATTAGTTGATCGTTTGAGGTGGATTTTGTTTTTGCAAAATAAGGTCGAATTTTTATTGAACTATTAGCCACTGGCACAGTTCCCCCAACTATAATGCTTATATTGTGTTGCAAATCTGTAGATGAAGTATACCCAACGCTTGATGAAACAATATCTGATTCTGAAAATGTAGTCGGAGTACTAGCAAAATTATCTGAACTATATTTAAATCCTAAATTGTAACCAGCGGCATTGTCTTGACAATAATAATCTGGCACAAAGCAATTAAGAATAAATTTGTTAGAAGTACTTTGAAACGTAATGCTAACTTCTAAATCAGAACCTAACCACGCATCGAAATCACTATTGCTTACACTTACACCTCCTTGGGCGCTTGTTCTTGCGTAGGTATCAATCACTGTCTGCACTATGGTTCCAGCAGGTACGCCAGATCCCCAACTAATCGTGCTACCAGATGCAGTTGCGAGTGTTGAGTTGTTTAGTTTGATGTCTGTCATTTAAGATCCAAAAGCAACTAATTCGACTCTAGTAGTATCTGAGTTTGTTGTCGTACCACTAAAATTTGTAGGATACCCTGTAAGAAATCTTGTTTGACTTGAAGTCTGCGAGACAAATCCACAATAATATTGAGCAAATCCTGCACCAGTGTTTACACCATTCCTTACACAAGTATAATTTTCATCCGAAAAAGTGTTTGCAGCAAACACAACAGTATAATTACCTGTTGTACCCCCATTATCGTGAACAGAAGTAACATTGTATGAGGAAACAACCCCTGTCATTGTTGTGCCGCTTCCTGCTACACTCCCTCCATTAAAACAAACCCAAGCCTTCGCAATCCCTTTTGCAGTAATCCGACTTGCAACATCCGAATCTAGATTTACTACTGTTGGACTACCTGATGATGATGCTACCGTTAAACCGTCTAACTTGATGTCTGCCATAATCTAGTAAGCGTATAAGGTTCCGGTTATGTTTACTGATCCCGTAAAGTTCGGTGATCCACCAGCATTTATCAATTGCCCATCAACAGTGATTGTGCCGCTAAACTCAGTATCGCCAAAGAAAACTATATTTTGACTTGAAGGGACATTAAAACTCTCACCAATTAATTTTCTCTGTTGCATTCCCGAAACAGTAACATCTGCATCATTTATACTAGTAAGTGAACTTGACCTCTTAGATCCAATATAACTCATTAGTTCTCCAAAACGCTTGCTGTTACTTGAATTGTATTTGCAACACTAGATTGCATGTAGATCTTATCTTGATGATTTAAAACAATTTTACTTGGTAACGCATCCAAGGTTGATCCAACAGGAACATCTGCATTACGAATAATATAAACATTATCTGAAGCAGCACTACTTGAGTTTACTCTAAAATAAATATCAACTTTCGATGTAACTGTACCAATATTTGATGCATGTAATCCAATCAAAACTGCTCCTGCTGCATTTGGGACTCCTGTTCCTGCTCCGTCATAGACAACGGTTTCTGTACTTGCAGCAATCGTTTGAGATGTATTTTCACTCTTAAAAGTTGCCACTTATCCTCCAAGTGCTATTGCAAAGGTTATTGCTGTAGAGTCGACAACTGATTGACTCACACCACCACCACCACCTGATGCTGCCTGAAAAGACATTCCTCCGTTTCCATCAGATGTTAAAACATGGGTGTTTGTCGATGAACCAGATCCCAGGGTAGCTACATCCAAATTACTCAATGCAGTCACACCTGTTCCTCCTTTTGCTACTGTAATCACATCTGCTGTCTTAACTGCACCAATTGTCTGACAAACTGTATCAGCATCTGCATCATCAAGAACTGTCCTTGCAAAAGTAGAAATAGTTGCAAAATCGTAAGTATTATTTCCTGTAGTATATAATAACTTATCTGCACCAGCAGGACTCAGTCCTGCAATTGAAGTCAAACCTGCATCATAGGCCTGGACATTTGTTCCAATCACATAGTTTGTAAAAGTTCCAGATACCGAAAAATTTCCGGTTACCGAAGAATTTCCTGATACGGTCAAATTATCCTGAATATCTACAGTTCCTCCTGCGGAGTCCAGTACAAGATTACCTGTTTCAGTATCAATCTCATTTACTGCAGAGCTTCCTATTTTAATTTTTTCAACCTGAAATGCAGAAAATTCATTCCCCTTTAAAGTAACAGCAGCAGAATTTGATGAAAGAGATATTGTGCTATTCGACCCTCCGGCTGTCAAAGACAGGTTGGAACCTGTAATATTTTGAACAAGATTTGTTCGTAAAACACTCATTAAATAATCTCAGTAAAGGAAATACTCATATCATATATTTTTGACCCACCACTACTGTAGGCAAAACCTGGCATATCCAAAAAACTTCCAAACACTGCAGACTCGTCTTGATAATTCAAAATTTTGGCAGCAACTGGACGATAACGCAAACTATCTATGACTCCCAAAATGGTTATCCTTTCGGACTCCAGGATCTGTACAGAACCAGAAAATACTTTACGGATTTCACCCAGGCGATAATTTAATCCTGAATCCTTTTCGTTAAGAATCCCAAAGGTTTGACGCTCCACATTCAAACCCACACTTGGATTAAAGATAGAAACCTGTTTTCCACAACGGATCGTGTTTACATAAATTGGTAGGTATATCGCATCAAGACTAGATAAATTACCTGTAGCACCATTCAATTTTACATCTGAAGAACCTGATCCATCTCCTGTCAACCTAGTGACCTGATAAACTGATGATGATGATTTAAAAATAGATCCTAGTTTTATCTCAGGATAATCCTCATACAAAATTGAGGAATCGTCTGATTTTGTTAACTGACCTGAAGTTGCATTACCTGCAAATTTCGTGATCCTATCTGCAGTAGGAGTTGCAGTATAATGGTTTGTTGTGTTGTTCAGGGTTACTTTAATAGCCAGAGTCCCACTAGGGATGTCTGTATAAATCGACTTACTGGCAATAGTCCGGTCCAAAAGGTCATATCCATTGACATCATAAGTATTTGTAAAAGTTAACGATGTACCTGATATTTCTGAAGAAGCTCCTGTATTGCTGTAAAAATTCAATACTGCAGATTCTGCTAAGTAAGACATAAAAAATGCGTCTGAGGTTGCACTGGATGCTGCAGACTTTAAAACAATCGTTAATACACAAGCAGTACCACCTGATCCTGCAAACTGATTTGGGATATAAGGTTGTTTTGGAGTTTTATTCAGAACTCTTGATATATTGTAATCTGCTGAAGACCCAACAATTCCAACAGTAGAAGTGGGATCTGCAGATATATTATTCTGATAAATAATTTTCATGTTGCTTCTTCACGAACAAACTCAAGAGAGGTTGCACCTGAGATAGTAGTTTCTTCATTATCAAAATCATATATTATTGAAAATATTGTAATTATTGCCTTTAACATCTTCTTTTCATCAATACACTGGACCCGATCCCCAATATTCAAATTATTTTTTACAGAAAAAACTCTTGCTGTGGCCTGAAAAGAGGACTCACTTTCCAAAATATTTCTCAAATGCTTTTTGACCTCATCATCCTCCTGATGTAATGGAACATACTCCTTTTCTTCACCAAAATCCAATCCGCTTTTGTGTTCAACTCTTCTTGTAGAAGGAACGAGAACTCTAGATTCTTCAAAGGGTTGATTAAAAGTATATTCTGCAAAAACCATTTTAATTGGGAATGCAGGGTTTACCTGCAAATCCAGCAAATCAGGGGTCCTAATCTTTTCAACAGGATCTGCTGTTTGAATCCGATTGATAACCTTTAGTGTTTTGTTGGGTATTGTTGATTGATCTATTACAAATAACAAATTTGCCGAATCTGCAATATCTGCAGCAAAATCAATTAATTGCTCATCCTTTGTATTTAGAAAAGTCATCAGGGTACATAAATAGAAATTGGTGTTTCATTATAAATTGCACGTTCTTCTGATGCAATAAACAAGGATACTCCTTCATTAATTGTTAGAGTTGACCCAACCTCAATTATAAGTGGAGATCCTGATTCTGTATCTTGAGAAATAGTTGTATCTGAATCAATTAGGGTTTCTAACAAAATAGCCAGTGTAGCCGCCTCTAAAGTAATTGCATCATTTGCTGAAGCACTTACATTTCCTGCTGCATCTTTCAACCACGCATAAACTGTCTTTGACCCTAATCCAGAAGATAAATTAAAGGACTCTGTATGATTTGACACACTTGTTGCTTGAGTAATCGGCCTCCAATCCGAAAGACTTGGAGAAGGCTTCCCCCCACTGATTGTGCTGGACTCACTTAAATAAACTCCGGTAATTCCAACTGCATCTGTCCCTGAAACCTTAACTGTTACTGTTGAATTACTTGTAGCAGAGGCCCCATCATTAAGAGTAACTGAACTTAAAACAGGTAATGTTGAATCTGCAGTGGAAGAAAGAGTAATTGTGTTCCCCATCCCACTGTGAATACCACAAAAATAATAGAGAGTGGTTGGAACTCCTGAAAGAGATGAGGGGATTGTGTAAGTTACCGTTGCTGCTGCAGTGCTACTTGAATTTTTTGCAGTAGTATATGCGCTCTGAAATGCAGAAAAAGTGGAATAGCTTGAACCAGATACTACATATGCAACTCCATTGGAACTGCCATAGGCTGAACTTGCCTGATTGTTAGTGGCTCCAATTCCCAAAGGATGTCCTGCATTTGTTGCGGCCCCCTGGTTAAAAACCAAAACATCATTCTCAACAAATGGTCCAATTGCTGGATTCTCTAAAACACTTCCTCCTGCAAGTTGCAGATAAAACCTATTCCCACTTCCGTATCCTGATGCTCCTGCAACCGTAACTGTATAAGTGTAAGTAGCCATTGTTAGGTAATATCCCCAATCTTGGTAATATCAATAGAAAACCCAAATGCAGTTGCTACATATTGAAAAAACTCGCTCAACTTATTTCCTCTATCAGATGTTCCTGAAATACTGAGAGTTGATCCTTGTGTTGTTTTCCTGTTCAAAGTAATTACTGTTGCTGTTGGCGCAACTCCCTTTGCAACTGTGACTGTACCTGACCCTGTATTGCTGTTAAACGCAACTACCCTGAAAATTGTTGAAGGATTCTGATCGTTTGCATCTCCAAGTGCATTGACTACATAAACTCCATCAGAATGAGTTCCACTAAAGTCTAAATATACTGTTTGATTCAAAATTAGTTGATGTGCATTTGAACAGGTAATTGTTATTGTGTTTGCGTTATTTATTGTTGATGTGGCAAAATTATTTGTTCCTGATACTGTCCCTTCATTCCAATATTCTGTTCCTGTATGAGAATGATAAATCAATACTCCATCTTCATGGACTAATATTGGTGTTGATACTTGATTATATACCAGATTTGGGTTTGCAATCTCATTTGATCTTTTCTTCAAAACAGGAGTTCTGTGTTCAATAGTTCCCCAACTAAAAGGAACCCTTTGAGGAATTCCTACTCTGTGATCCTGCCCATTTGATGTAAACGCATCATTTGTAACTGATCCTGGAACTGCTCCTAGAGTCTCTACAGGAATCAACCTTTTGTTCAGAATTGTAAATGTATCTACACTTGGAACAGAATCTACAAAAAAGAAATTATCTGAAGTAGAAGACTGCTTCCCTTCAGAACTGCTCCAGGCTGCTGGAGTGTATTGAAGATTAATCCCAATTGTAGTCATCCTCTCAAAAATGATTACACTTCCTATTTGAAATCCATGATTTTCTGCTGTAAAAAGCAAGGATGGAACAACACCAGAAGTTTCTGCAGGAGAAGACCTAATATTTTCAACAAAACTAAAATTCTCTGTTAAGGAAAAAGGTCTGGCTCCCAATTCAAATGCAGTATCTGTCAATGCAAATGATATTTCTGTATCTGTAATTGTTTGAAGAAACAGGTTTCCTACAAATAAATCTCTTGTTCCTTCTCCCCAACGGATACTACAAGGGAACTCCTGTTGTGTCAGAAACAACCTCTCATATCGACTTAATCCAAAAGGATGATCTGCATTCAAGGGTTCATTTGTAAGTGTTAGAAATCCAAACTTAACCCCAACTTTCCCACTGTCCTCAACCTGTCCCAATTCTAAGGTAGGCATCCTTTGAACAAATGGATGATAAAAATGCTCACCACGATACCCTTTCTTTGAAACTCTAAATACTGTGTTGCCTACAGTAATGTCTGCGAGTAATATGCTCATATGTATCTGGAGTTGACAAACTCACTTCCTTGTCTTTTTGAGCGGTCCCTCAGTTCTGTTCTAAACTCACTAATTGCTGCCTTGGCCTGTCCTCTCATGTCCGTATAGACATTGACCTCTGTATCTTTTGCTTCGATCGTATTGATTAACTCTCTCAATAAGGCCCGAATTTGTGGATCAGAAGTTTGAGATAGTGCAGAAGTTCCTCCTGAATTCATCATATTTAAATTGCTTACTCCAATTCTGTTGACTGCTTCAGGACTCATAATAAATTCTCCTGGTGCCAACATTGCTGGGATTGTGTCTAGCGGATGGACATAACCACCATATCGGAAGGTGTGTCCAAATTGAGCAAAACTCCCAGCATATTCAATATCAGAATACTGATCTTTAGCAGCATTGAGGGATGAAGGCATATAATCATATATTTTAACAAGCCCTATATCCCCCTTTCTAAAGGCGAAACCCATACCATATGCGTTAAAACTTTCTCCATCTAGTGTGGCATCACCGGAAAGATATCTTTCACGATAATCTTCTGGAGAATATGTAGGAGGATATGCTCTCGGAACACCTTGGTCGGTTGGTGTAACGATTCGACCTCCAAAAGGTGTTGACTCAGTAACAAAATTACCAGTGTAGCCGCTTGTAGAAGGATCAGGTAGCTCTGGAATTGGATCAGGCTCTGGAACTGCTATTGGAATTGGATCAGGCTCTGGAACTGCTATTTCAAAGTCTTTTAGCGTATCATTTTTATATTCATCTCTTAGCGTGTCGCTAAGACTTTCGTACTTTTCGGTAGCAGAATAAAGACTCTTATAATTTCGTAACTCAATTTGTTCGATACCAGTATACGCTGGCCTTGTTCTAAACAATACAGAATAATCAAATTCATCATATCTAGCCTTAAAATTAGCTAATGCCTCTTCTAATGTTATATCTCCTGGATCTGCAATAACTCCAGACATGAATTGACCAAATGGCCCCACTGTAGGCTCAGAAGTCCAAGTAATATCTCGCACTCCATCTGGAGTTCCAGGAACTTCAGGAGTTGTTTCTGCAGGAGGAGATGCTGCTGGAGGATTAGTCTCTCCAAATCCATCAGGAAGATCTAGTCCCTCAAGTGGTCCTGTGTATGTTTCATCAGGTACAAATTTTTCAAAATCCTTAATTGCATCACCTGTAGCATTAAACGCAGTTGCAAATTGAATAGTGGCTAAAGCATGGTCATCTGTTGAAAGTAATTTTAAATATTTGCCTTCTGCTGTCCCATCTCCATATCTTCTAATAGTATTATATTTTTTCTCCTCAAAATTAGCCTTAAAGTTACTCATCACATCTGAAAGAACAAGATCTTGAGCATTGTAAATGGTCCCTGTAAATGCAGTATTGTTATCTACCAATTCTGGGCCTTGTGCCCAGTTATAACTAGGTAATTCAGGTTCTGGAACTGATGTTTCACCAACTACAGGAGCAACAACTTGACCTGGACCAAAAATTGGAGTAGCCCCACTTCCACCGCTTCCTGTTCCTGTACCTGTTCCTGTTCCTGGTGTACTTACTGGTGATGGGGAATAAGTTTGAGTGAATGTGTCAAAATATTTTAAACCAGCAGTATCCTTTTGATCAGCAAACCCTGTAGCAGCCGCATTACGATCAAGCAATGATTTATAATCATAAACCTGAGTCATATCCCTTCCTGCCGCTATATCTGCTTCTCCTGAACGTATTACTAGTTGATACGGATTTACTCCTGAACCAGGATTAAACCCTTCTGCATTCTCAAATTGAGAGTTGTAAGCATTTAATACTTCCTGAAGGCTTATCCCCTGTGTGGATGCTGATGCTTGCGCCATAAAGTCACCACCACCCTCATTATATCTTGTAAACCCACCTGTATAACTTGATCCAGTTACAGTTCCAGGATTTACTGAATCTGGTGAAGTTGTTGAACCTGTTGGAATATTCTGAGTAGCAGAATTTACAGCATTACTTGAATCAGTTAATAACTGAACCAAAGCATTGATTGAATTTGCAATGTCAGTATTCAAAGCATTGATTGCACTAATAAATTTAGTGGTACTGAAATTAGGAACCACATTCCCAAGTTGCACTGTTACTGTTCCTGCTGACACGGTTGGGTTAACTGTCAAAATATCAGGGGCAGTTACTGTAAATTTATCTTCAGACAAATTAACTGGTAATTTACCAATTAGTTCTATTTCAGAAACCTTGATTGGAACATCCAATCCTCCTTCTGGATACTTTATTTCTGTTATCTCTCCAATTCTCAATTGTTGATTAACAAACTCTATTGCTAGTGCCTTCAGTTCTCTAATCAAGGCATCCATTGAAACACCAAGTTCCTCTGCTAACTCCTCCAACTCATTTGTTGTATCTCCTACTTGTCCAAGAGGTTGTCCAAATCCATATTGTAATCCAACATTATTTAGATCCTTCAGGACTCCCTCAAATATTTTCTGGAACTGAGAACTTGATTTGAATACATCTCTGGAAGCCGTTAAGTATTGATTCACAAATTGTTGATAGGCCTTCACATCATCTTCTGATGCGTCCATATCACTTGCTAAATCAAATAGACGTACATACTCTTCTCTGGCCCGATTAAAGGCCTCCATTGGAGTTTCTAGGTTGAACTCACTGAATAACAAATCATTGATCTGTTGAAACACCTCTTCAACAACATCAGCAATCCTTTCCATTGCACGGTTAAAGTCATTAATAATTCCTTCAAGACCTGATATCTGATCCTGTCTTAATTGTAACTGTAACTCCCTTTCCCTCTCATCGTTCAATTTATCAAGTTGCTTATATTGAAGAGCATATAATTCATTTTGCTTTTTTTCTGCCTTATCTAATATTCCTAATAACTCTGCTCTTTTTTCTTCACTTTCAATAATAGATAGTAATGCTCTTTGACTTTCTAATGAGGCAATAACCTCTTTATGTCTAAGATCAATTTGTTCTTCTGCTGTCATATTTTGGAAATTAATTGAATCTATCTGGGCTTGTGCATTTTCATAAACCATATCTGTTAATGCTTCAAATCCAGCAGAAATATCTGTTGTTGTCCCAACTATTCCATCAACCAATTCTTCAACAGCAACAAGAGCATTTGCGACTGCAAGCAAAATAGCATGATCTTCTCTCATGTACATTGAGTCTTTTGGACCAACCATCATAGGACTAAAATTTTCAATAAACTCTTGAAGGCTTTCATATCCTTCTCGATCCATTCTTTCATATAATCCTGCAGCAACAGTTTCAAAATCACTTAAAGAATCGGGGAACCCCCCATAAGTTGCAGCAAAGTTAGTTGCAACCTCATTAATTAATAAATTTACAGATTCCTTAAAAGACTCAATAGTTCCTGTTAGATCTCCTGTAGCTTCTGCATTTGATACCAAGCTCTGAACAATTGCACTTCTGTCAGAAGTTAATTCCCCTAAATCTGAAACTGCTGCTCTTACTGCCAACTCAAAATTTGTTGGTGCACTCCCTCCTATTGTGCCTCCCCCTAGTTTTTCAATATCTCTAGTAAACCCACCACCACCATAATAACTATCTGGACCTATCCCAAGCGCATCTGCAAAATTTTCTACAATATTGCCCGCTTGACTTAAAAGTGCTGCTATTAAT
>Ga0163179_10003551_pt1 | contig 10587 bp, 12 predicted proteins | sample AtlANTMetagenome_FD_109643 | JGI IMG/M metagenome (GOLD analysis project Ga0163179, IMG submission 109643) | Marine eukaryotic phytoplankton communities from the Atlantic Ocean - Atlantic ANT 2 Metagenome | ecosystem: Environmental > Aquatic > Marine > Oceanic | place: North Atlantic Ocean... | reverse complement strand
AGCCCCAATTGACCGAATAGGGCAACACTTCCCGGGGAAATTATGGGGAAAACCATTTCCCATCGCACGCATAAACGAGGTGCAAAGGGGTAATTACTCGATCGAGCATCGAATGGTTGGGGGGCTAAATGCGGTCAATGCGATCGTTTAGTCGCAAGCGCTCCAGCGGCCCTTAGAAAGCGCGCGAGCACGACTTTCGTCAGCCTCAAAGGTCTCGGCGAAGGTGTCATTGGGCTGCACCTTATACTCGGTGACATATCCCTCATTGAGTAGTCGCCGTTGGACAAAGCCGTCTTCTGTGTCGTCATAGTGCAAGTACGCCAACCATCTACCGTAGTCGTCTTCGCACTCCACATCGAAGGTCAGCCAGAGGAGCTCGTCCTTCAACCATGAATCCAAATAGTCTGTGGCCTCCTCGGCATAGCACTCCGAAGGCTCGTCCTTGTAGCCCATTTCGGCGGCATTGATACCGATAAAGCGTACCTTCACCGTGCCTTCGCCTGTATCGAGCCAGGCCGTGTCGCCATCGATCACGTACTCCAACTCTGCAACGAGAGGCGCTCTACAAGGTGAACTTCCCGCGGGCAGCGTATCGGGATCGATAGACCATCCCGACCAAAGGTCGCCGGTCTCTGAAGGATCTGCGCTATCGGGCGTTACCGTCTTAGGAACACATGCTGTACACGCGACAAGGCCAAAGTAGACCAGCATGTTGTTCCGACGAAGCACCTCGCTACCACCCACGCGCAGTACGCCACGCACCGACGATCAAGCCGCCACGCACCGCGTAATAGCGATCATATTTCGCAGCCGTCAGACAGCTGTGATTCGGGAAGACGCGAAGCTGGGTTCCCACTGGAAAATCAGACGCATTGAGCGGCGCTCGAACAGTCACCTGCCCGTGCTCTTGAGAAAGAGACACCAAACTCAAATCTTCGAAGGGTTGAACGCCATCCGCGCTGGTCACCATTCCATACCCACAATCAGGGTCAACATGGATCGCACCCGGGTCTTTAGAAAGCGCGAGGGCTCCGGCGTCCAAAACAAGCCCCGCGCGATCGGGATAGCAGCCAATCACGGTAGTCAGGACTGAAAACGCGATGTCATCATCTGTGCACGCGCCGATTGCGGACTGATAACGGTCGTAGAAGAGATAGTTTCCAGGTCGAACCTCGGTGATTCCTGTGAGGTCCTCGGCGACAGAAAGCGTGGGTGTCGACCCTAAGCTGACCTCTGGAACCTCTATTCCCAAGCCTCTAAGACGCTGGGCAAAACCGACGATCTCATCGCGTTCATGCACAGCGATCGCTTTGATTTCCTCTCTTGTTCCGCAGGCATACGCTTGCCCCGCGTGCGTCAGTACCCCTTCAAAAGTTGCCAACGATGATTTGTGGAGACGACCAGCCAGATCAACACCCAACTGCGAGTGGGGATCTACGCCCGCACGACCATAGCCGACATCAACTTTGAGATAAGCACTATATGGCTGGCCAGCCCGTTGAGCGTAATCTTCGAGCGCATCAATCGCTGTGTGACTGTCCACAAGCAGATTCAAGCGCTCAACCTGATCCATCAACACAAACGCCTCTTCTATGCGATGCGGGTTGATAGGCTGCGCCCAGGTGATGTCGCTAAAACCGTGCGCTGCGAAGTGGCAGGCTTCAGCCATCGTGGAAACGGTGATCGGTCCGTAAACCGTCTCACCCAATGCGCTCACTGCAGCGTCGTAGGCGCGTGTTGAACAGGCCGCGACCTCCACACATTTGTGGGTCTTTACGTGCGGTCTAAGGCGAACACCCAGACGATTCACGCGTTGTGACATGACACGCGCGTTGCGTTCCAATCGCTCAAGATCAATGACCGCACAGGGTGTGCGCAGGTTGCTCAATCTCACCGAGTTGCCTCGACAATGAGCGAGCCCTGCAAGTGGTACTCCAGATACATGGCGTAAGTGGGCCAGTACTTGCTCGGCTCAAATTCGGACTCCGGCGTAGGAGGCCGAGGGTCTTTCACCTGACGCCAACTCACTTCCGCAAAACCAGCCTCTTTGGCCATACGACAATATTCTTCCGCGCTCAAAAGATGCACGTCGATAGGCAGCACATCGACCCAGACATGCGCCCCTGCGTTCTCCTGATAGAGATCGAGAACGATAGCCATTTTGCCGCCTGTCTTGAGGACACGCGCCCACTCTTTCAGAGCCTGTTCAGGCTGTGGGTAGTAATAAAGACTCTCGACGCTCAACAGATGGGTGACACTATCGTCGTCACACGGCAGGTCTTCTCCGGAGGAAACCTCAAACGAAAACCGTGAATCTTCACCCACCGCGTCTTTGGCGCGCTGAATCATTGCAGGCGAGATGTCTACGCCTATACCACGACCAGCGCCGCGCTCGATAAGCCAACGAACGGCCCACCCATTTCCACATCCCACGTCCAGAACCGTATCCGCCTCATTTAGGGTCCAGACGTCAAGCGCCGAACCCGTCGGGCGACGATGTCCACGCGCCATAGACTCTGCGCGCCCCGCATGCGCCCACCGATCAAATTCTTCCGCTGCTGCTTCTTCGTTTGGTATCGCCATCGTGATTAGTCACACGCTGCTTGACAGTCGGCAGAGACAGCGGCGCTGACAAACGATGTGCAGCTCGAGTTCTCGATATCTTGCAAGCACTCTGCGGCCGATTCGGAATTGAAGTCCGAACACTCGTCATCATCCATCTCGGCGAGGGTGTCTTCGTAGCACTCCTCTAGCGTGGTACCTATCGTAGAGAGCCCGAGACATTCGTCGAACTTCTCGCAATACACCTCGGCCTTGCCTTGTTGAAAGCCTGACGGCGTCATGCAAGCCGGAAGAAGAAGAAAAGAGAGCCAAAGGTATTTCATGACGACCTCATGATGTGTCGAACGGTCGTGCACGGTAGCGCATTCTGAAACGACCGAAAAGAAAAGCGTCCGGTTTTTTAGCCCGCTTGAGCTATCGGCCCAGCCAACGCAGCCAAAAAGCCGCGAATGTGCAGCGCAAATTCATCGGGATGATCAATGAACGGCGCGTGTCCATACGTCGGCGGAGCCGTCACCAGAGCGGTGGGCAGATGCCGGACGAAAAACTCGCGCTGCTTGACGCCCAAAACCTCATCTTCCAATCCCCAAAACAACGCGACAGGCACTTTTAGAGTTCTTAGATCTTCAGGAGAAAGCAGCCATTCAGTCGAAACGGCCGATGTAAATTCACGAATCGCGGGGCGCGAAAACCGCCGCCGCATCCCCCAAGCAAGGGGGTGCCGCGCCCATCGAGCCTCCCCAAGACACCGCTCCATAAATGCCACGGCTTCCGCGTGGCTTTCTAAATGGAAGGTGTTCATCAACCGCCGCATTTCATGCACCGTCATCGGCGCGCCACCAGGAGAAGCGAGCACAAGTCCCTGCACCTTCACTGGTGCCCACTGCGCGAATTTTATCGCGACAAATCCCCCCAGCGAGTTTCCAAAAATGACTGTGGGCTCTTGGAGCACCTCATCCAAAGCGTGCTGAAGCGCCTCGGCGATGGCATCGGGGTTCATGCCGTCTTTCGGTACAGGCGAAAACCCATGCCCGGGGATGTCTACCAGGATGAGCTTACGACTGATCGGCAAAAGGCGGCGTATGAGCGGAAGGTAGTCCGAAGCACACGAGCCCAATCCATGCACAATCATCACGGGAGCGCGGTTCCCCGTCCCCTCAGCCGACATGAAGTGGACAGGTCCCTGCACCGTATGCACGTGAAAGCCCGAGAAGCCATGAGCTCTCAATACGGTCCTTGCAAGCCGGTTAATCAACCACAAAGCGAACCTCGAATTGTGGTGTTCAGGCTCCAGAACTGTTGTCTCATGCTTCACATTGTACAAAACCGATGTGCATCTCCGCAATGACTGTCGGTCCAGTTCCGTCCGCCTCTGAAAGAACGCGAGAAAGGACAAAAAATTCAGTCGGCCTGGAAGCTTCAGTGTATACAGGGGCTCTCTCGCCTTAGCGGATATCAGCGCGCATGAATCTTCAAGACTTGACCAGTGGCAAAAACGCGACGCATCAGTCGTCTACCACTCCGGACACACAGCTCGGAATGGACCCCAATGATCTCGATCTGGACCTCTGCAACACGGTGGCTGACCGCATCCAAAACGTCTTCGGCGAAGACGGATATTTCGATCTGAGCGCAGATGGTTGGGAACACTTTCCACCGGAACCCTCGCTGATCGTCTCGAATCATTCTGGCGGAACGATAATCCCGGACGTCTGGGGACTGATGGTCGCTTGGCACCGTCACTTCAACGACGAACGTATCTGTCACGCGCTCGCGCACGATCTCGTCTTCACAGTGCCACCCATTGGGCGCCTAATGTCGAAACTCGGCGTACTCCGCGCCCAGAAAGACAACGCCTACAAAGTGCTCACCGAATACAAAAGAGACGTCTTTGTGTGCCCGGGCGGAGACAAAGACGTCTGGCGCCCCTGGAGCGAACGCCACAAAGTCCGGTTCTCCGGACGTAAGGGCTACATCAGGCTCGCCCTGAAGGCAGGCGTTCCGATCATTCCCATGGCAAATGTGGGACCCCATGAAACCTTGATGGTACTGACGGATGGCCAGCGACTAGCGCGCGCACTCAAATTTCAAGAGATTTTCCGCGCCGAGGTGTTCCCGATTCACCTTTCACTCCCTTGGGGTGTCGGGATCGGACCACTTCCACACATCCCTCTCCCGACCAAGCTCTCGTACCGCTTTGGTCCTCCCATCTATGCGCCGGAAGGCTGGGAGCCCGGAAACGAACCGCCGCAGTCACTGGTCGACGAGATGGACGAGCGCGTCCGCACCGAAATACAACGACTACTCGACCAACTGGCAGCGGAACGGCCTGCGCCGAGCGAGCGCATACGACATGTCGCCCGCACAGTTCTGCGGCGCGTCGCGTCCCCGCCCAAATTACGTAAAGAGACGCTGGCCAAACGGGCCATGCGCGCAGCGTTCACGTCACAGACGCACTAGCGACAAGCACATCGTCTATTGAAGTGCTTGCTCCAAGCTGACAAGCACAGCTCGCTCTTCGTCGGAAATACTGCCGATGCCCAAAAACCCACCTGCGGCGGTGGCCACTTCGCGGGCACCTTCAAGCAGCTTCCCACGCATGACCCCGGCGGCCTCTGGGCTGAGGTCTGCGAGCATTGCTGCCGCGTAGCCTTTCCATGCGTCAACCAACTCACTTCCTGGGTTCTGATCGAGCCAGGATACGAGCAGCTTCCGCGCTGCTGGACTTCCACCAAGCCCCGAATCTTCGGCCGCGGCAAGGATCGCATTGCGTTCATTGGACTGCATCTGACCGTCCGCCCAAGCCACTGCGACGAGCGGAATCAACTGTAGCGCAGCGAGCGTCTCTGGCTTCACACCAAGCGCGTCTATCGCAGCAAGGGTCGTGGCATCATCGATACCAGACGCCGCCGCGAGACCCGACTTCCGATCACTCGAGACAAAATCAGACTGCATCTGCTGCAGCAAGTTCGCGTCCTGATCCGCAAAAAACTTATCTTCAAGAGCTTTCGCTCGTTCATCAAAAACGCCGCTCATATAGACCTCCAGACACCGTCGGACTACCCGATTCTAAGCAGCGCTGCCAGCAGTTTCACACCGTGATAAACGACAGCGTACTTTACAAAGGCTTCGAATTGTCTGTATCCAACCGTTTACGTAAAAACCTGAAGGCGCTCAAGCGCGTAGACCCTGAGCTCGCAGGACGTGTCGCGCTCCCTGTCGCGAGCGATCACATCCCAGAACACCAGGGCAAAACCTACCTGCGTGTCCACCGCACACTTCACCCCCTCGGGCTGACAGCGGATCAACGAACGGCGGCGTGCTCCGACACGATTGACGCCGAAGACGTCCTTGTTTTTGGTATCGGCACGGGCGATTTGGTCGATAGCGCACTGCTTGGGAGAAAAGGCAAGGTCGTGGTGTGGGACAGGGACCCTTGGCTCCTTCGAAAACTGCTCGACCGCAAAGACTATCGCCGCGCCATTGACCACGGGAAACTGGTGCTGAAGCTGGGCGCGAGTCTTGTCGCGGAGTGTGAGTCACTCCGCTCGCTTCCTCGAATCGACCACCCCCTGCTCGCGCAGGTCTACAAGAACGAGCACCTATTGTTGCGCGATGGCATCTCGGAAAAACGCGCCTTGATCTGCGCTGGCACGCTCTTTGTTGATGATCTGGCCGAGGCGCTGCGCGCCGAAGGCTACAGCGTCTACTCATGGGACCTCAACCGGCTGGCCAAAGAGGAGCTTGTCTGGGGAGCGCTACAAGTAAAACCCAATCTCGTCGCCGCGATCAACTACAGCTACGGACTGGCCGAAATGTGCACCGCACTCGGCTGCCCGCTCTTCGTCTGGGAGATCGATCCAAGCACAGATCTTCTCCAACCCCTCGCCCGACGCGCCGACAACGCGCACGTGTTCACTTGGCGCAAGGCCCACGTCGAACTGTTTCAAAAGGGCGGGTTCGGACACGCTGAACACCTGCCGCTCGCAACGAACCCCGCGCGCCGACGTCCCATTGCGCTCACCGCAGAAGAGCGAGCCCACTACACCGCACCCGTGACGTTCATCGGCGCGAGCATGCTCGACCAAGCCAATCGCTTTCAAGAACTGTTTCTGCGCGCCTACGCAGACTTCAAGGGTAGCGAGCCTGCACATCGCACGGAAGGACAAGCCCTTTTGAACGCGGTGCTCACCGCCCAACGTAAAGACTTCTCAAGATATCTCGTCCCTACCTTGGCCCAACGGGCCTTCCCAGAGTTCCTCGAAGCACTTTCCAACAAACCGCAGGCCACCGATCCCTTCATGTTGGTCGGAGAGATCGCTGCTGCCGAAAAACGACTGTCCTACGTCGCCGCACTCGGCCAGCAAGGCGTCGAGGTCTGGGGAGACGACGGATGGAAAGCCATCGAGCGCTTCGGTGTGAAACACCGAGGTGCTGCGGGCCATAATAAGGATGTCACGGCGCTATACAACACCTCGAGCATCCACCTCGACATCGGTCGTATCTACCAATCAGACATCATCACCATGCGTGTGTTTGATGTGCTCGCCTGCGGAGGCTTTGTACTCGCCGAACACTCGAACGACCTGGCGGAGTGTTTCGAGATCGGCACGGAGGTGGACTGCTATCGAAACCAGGAAGAGATGGTCGCGAAAGTAGCGCACTACTTGGCCCACCCTGACGAAGCCGCAGCGATCGCTAAACGCGGACAAGCGCGTGTTTTAGCAGACCACACAATTCAGGCCCGCGTCAGCCATATGCTAGGGCGTCTGACCTAAACGGGAGGCCTTTCGAGGCTACTCTGGTGTGGGCGCCTCAGGTTCCGATTCAGGATTTGGCTCTTCTTTGGTAGCGGCGACCGGCACGGGCTCGATGCCGAGCTCCTCCATAATCGCGCTCACATCCTGCTCCAGCCCTTCGAGCTTCGTGTAGTTGGCTTCTTGAAGGAGGACCTGAGCAAGACGTGCCTGATCAACGTTGATCAGCATCGCTTCGTGCATCCGCTCCGTCATCCAAAGATTGCCAAGCAGCATACCTACAAACAACAAAATGAGAGAGACACGTGCGACCAGTGTTCGACGCTCAACCTTTGACTGATGCCACTCCAGCCAAGCGGCGTCGATGAGCCGAACCTCTTCTTCGGTCGGTTGATCGATATACCCGAGTTCACCCGTGTCCGTACCCATACTTCCTCCGCTTTGAAAGCCAGGAACAGTATGTCATGGAAATGTCAACGCCTTATCGCAAGCCCTCGATTTTGGTCCCCAATCTATTGACTGCGCTCGAACTTTTTCTTGAGTCAGCACCACAGAGACTCACCCATCTTCGGTAGATTTCACAAGTTGTAGGCCCAATCTGGCGGAAAGCTCACCAAAGCTTTGAACCTCATCGCCATACTGCCAGCCCAACGCCCCCGCAGCGCGTGCACCCAACACGTCGTGCTCCCAAGAATCGCCGACATGCACGACATCCTCTGGTCGGACAGCAAGGCGGTGACATGCCCGCTGGAAGATCTCCGGATCGGGTTTCTCAACCCGCTCTTCAGCCGAAACCACGACCTCATCGAACAACCCGTACAAATCGAGCTCGATGAGCAAACCGCGCAGCCGAAGATCCCAATTCGATACGACGCCCACCTTCGCACCGGCCGCTTTCGCCGCGCGTATGCACGCGCGAGCATCTGGCGCGACGCGCCAAGCAAAAGCATTTCCGTAATGCAGATACACACGCTCGAGGAACTCGGGATGGTCCACACCGGTAGACGCGATGACTACGCGTCTCCAGAAGCCTCGACCGTCCCCGGCATAGCGAAGACCGTCCACGGGCGCCTTCATCGCTTTCGCAAATGCGGCGAGCACCTGTTCCGGTGGACGCGTGATCCCATAAGGTCGAGCCAACCGGTGATAGACCTGCTCCACCGGCTCCGCGAGATGCAAGATGGTCAAGCCAACATCCAGCAACAGCGCGCGACCAGACCGCATCTCAAATCGTGTCATCCTTGGCCCCCAACTGTCGCCCGATATAAAGCGACAGACGCTCAACAAATCAGGGAGAGCTTATGCGCGGCGACGGACGGAAACCGGACGAGATTCGGCCTTTTACTTTGGAGTGCGGCGTCAATCGCTACGCCGAAGGAAGCTGCATCGTCTCGACAGGTGCCACAAAGGTGCACTGTACCGCCACGCTGTCCGATTCACTGCCCAGATGGAGAAAAGACTCCGGATGTGGATGGATCACCGCCGAGTACAGGATGCTCCCTCGAGCGACCCACACGCGGTCAAGGCGCGAAGGCGAACGACTGAAGGGCCGAACGTCTGAAATCCAACGTCTCATCGGTCGCTCTCTGCGCGCTTCGGTCGATCTGGCTGCACTTGGGCCATACCAAATCACCATCGACTGTGACGTCCTTCAGGCCGATGGGGGAACACGTACAGCGAGCATCAACGGTGGCTTTGTCGCCATGGCGATGGCCATTCAGCGAAGCATCGATTCGGGCTTCATCGCAAAATCCCCGCTGATCTACGGCGTCGCCGGGATGAGCATGGGCATCGTAAACGGAACGCCCTTGCTAGACCTATGCTACGAAGAAGACAGTGGAGCCGAGGTTGATCTCAACGCCGTGCTCACGCACCGCAACGAGATCATCGAGGTGCAAGGCACAGCCGAGGGCGCGCCATTTTCAGCCGCGCAACTTGGCGAACTCATGGCGTTGGCGGAGAAAGGCGCAACAGAGGTCTTCGAAAAGCAAGCGGCTGCAGTGCCGATTCTGACCGATCTGCTCAAATCCAGCGGCTAGAAAAGAACCGCAGCGCGGAGTCGGGCCGTGGTGATCAAGCCCGGAACCATGTAGACCTCGACGCCGGTATCAATGGATTCGCCGAACTGCTTTTGAGCGCCTACAGAGAGATTAGGTCCGAAGAACGGATCGGTATTGTTTCCGACGTAGTTGTCATCGCCGATAAGAAAGAACGTCGAGACGTCGGTGACACCGACCGCTAAATACGGCGTCAAAGACTCCATGGCGTAGCCCACCATCGCGTCCACACCAAAAGTCGACCCGAAGTAAAAGTCGTCATAGGCCGGATCGCCTTCTACGAAAGGCGTCGCTATCTCTGCGACGGTCTTCATCAACGTGGCGTGGTATCGCAGACCGAGATCGACACCGCTTTCCAGTGACGTACCCGCACCCGCTTCGACGGACAAAATGACATTACGCGTCCCGAACACTTCGACAGGTGGGACATAGCCGAAGCTACCGTAGGGTTGAATCTTTCCGATGGACGGAAACACAAATGACACCCGCGGGCGAGGAGCAGCCGGTGCTTTATTCGTGTCCTCCGTCTTTGAGGAATCAAGAACCAAGCGTTGCTCACACGAAAGTGGCGGGATGACGAAAATCTCCACGCCGACACCACCAGAACCTGGCTTACCCGGCACTGGGCCGTGAATTGGCGAAAAGGTGGTCGCCAGCGAGAAGTAGTTCAGCAAGAAGTTCTGCTGGCCTTCGTCATCAAACTTCTGCACCTCACCGATGCATTCTTCATCTACATAAGCATGCGCAGGGGCGCTTGTGAGCCCTGCAGCGAGCACAAAACCCGCCGCGCCAACGCTGATTTTAAGTCCTAAACGCATCATGTTCTCCTAATTGCAGACAGCGCCATCGTTAATCCAGGCGGACACCCAATCGATCCATTTCTGATCCCACGGATCGGCGTTTTTCGGCATCTGAGTTTCGTAGCCCGAGGTACCGACCAGCTTGTGGTAGAGCACGCTCGTCGAGGCACTGCCTGACTCAATCAGCAACTCTCCTGCGTAGTTGCTCGACGCGACATCTTTCATCGCGACGCACCAATCAGTCTCCAAGTCCAACGCCGCGGACCTGTGGCAATTTCCACACTCCGACACAAACTTGGAATCGACTTGATCTCGGGTCAAATCCGTGTCGGTGTCGGTATCGGTGTCGGTATCCGTATCGGTATCGGTATCGGTATCGGTATCGGTATCGGTATCGGTATCGGTATCGGT
>Ga0163179_10003549_pt1 | contig 10592 bp, 9 predicted proteins | sample AtlANTMetagenome_FD_109643 | JGI IMG/M metagenome (GOLD analysis project Ga0163179, IMG submission 109643) | Marine eukaryotic phytoplankton communities from the Atlantic Ocean - Atlantic ANT 2 Metagenome | ecosystem: Environmental > Aquatic > Marine > Oceanic | place: North Atlantic Ocean... | reverse complement strand
GATCCGATCTTTAAGCGTCGCTCTTTTGGTGGTATCGACTGCTATTGCACCGGGGGTGATGGGAATATTGATTGACCTCGGAGTAGGATTGGATTCTCAGTTTGCGGTGTTGTCTATTTATGTGTTCGCCTGTGCAATAGCTTTCGCGATGATGTCGCCAAGGCTTTTATTGGAACGGCCACCGCGCGCGCGCGTGTGAAAGGGACTATATCGCTTAATGGGTGGATCTCGTAATGGCCCTTTTCCGTACTTTGTTGAGTAACTCTCAGGAATGAATGTGAAAAATAATATTGAATCCAATTGGATGCAAAGCCTTATGCAAGGGCAACAACCGAGTGATTCCGACCTCCGTGAGCATCTCCTGGCCGTCCATCGGGACAACGCGGGCTTCACGGAAGCCTGTGCTCTGCGATGCAAGGATAGGTTGGGTCGTAACAGCTACGAGTTACTTGCTAACACTGTTGATCCTTGTCGACATTCACACGTTTTAGATCTTGCTTGTGGCAGCGGTGTCCTCCTCGAAGTTTGCCGGAAGCTTTGCGGCCCTAATGCCGAATTGACCGGCGTGGACATGAGCGCGGAGGAGCTGGCTCTGGCACAACAGCGAAGCCTCGGCCCCAACGCCAAGCTATATGAAGGCGTAGCGCAAAACCTTTGCTTCATCGGTGATGGTATGATCAATGTCGTCCTGTGTCATTGGGCACTGACTTTGATGGACCAGGTACCGTTGGTGCTTAGGGAAGTAAGGCGGGTGCTTAAGCCAGATGGAATATTTTCAGCAGTCGTGGACGGCGACCCTGCAACTGCTCCAGACTATATGGAGATTCACGACTTAATATACAATTTTGTCCAGCGCGAACATCCTAACTATGGCAAGATTGATTTGGGAGATCCCCGTGTTCGCTCTGGGCAAGCCATAAAGCAGCTTGCCATTGAATCGTTTGAAGGCGCTCGGATAGATGTCGAACCTATAGTCTTCGATCTATACGACGCCCCCGATATTTTAGCACGCAAAGCGGCTGGGTTCTTCTATGCAACGTTTGTATTGTCGCCACCGGCACATTCTCAGATGCTACAAGAGCTGGAAGCTTTCTTCGCTGGGCAACGGAAGGCTGATCGCTGTAGATTCGCTCTGCCCGTGAATAAACTGGTCGTCTACCAATAGCAATTCGAGAGGGGGCGGTCGAAAAAATAGAGTTGATACGGGGCAGGCTGCTGGGTCCATGGGAGGCGCAGCCTGGTTTCTCATGTTAGATTTTAGTTACTTTGAAAAAAAACTTATGAGGGTCATGTTCGTGTCCGGAATCTAAAGGTAGAGAGTATGCAACCATTAACAGAAATTCGGGTTATTGATTTAACTCAGATATATCAAGGGCCTTATTGCTCGTTTTTAATGGCTATGGCCGGTGCGGATGTCATTAAAGTCGAACCGTTGACCGGCGAGCGCACACGGCGCAGTAACGTGTCAGATATACCGCCGATGAATTTTGCCATGCTCAATTCGAATAAACGTAGCATCACACTTGATCTAAAAAATCCAAAAGGCGTGGAAGTATTGAAGGCCTTGGTTAAGGAAGCAGATGTGCTGCTTGAAAATTATGCACCAGGCGTGATGGATAGGCTGGGTGTCGGGTTCGAGGTGCTGAAGGAAATCAACCCACGCCTCATTTACGCATCCGGCACCGGCTATGGCTTGTCTGGGCCAGACCGTGATCTACTGGCGATGGACCATACAGTTCAGGCCGACGGCGGCCTGATGAGTACGACCGGTGAACGGGATGGACCTCCGGCGCGCGCTGGAGGGACCCCGGTTGACTTCTTAGGGGGAACACACATGCATGCGGGCGTCATGCAGGCTATCATCGGCCGGGAGAAGACAGGAAAGGGCACTTTGGTTGAATGCGCAATGATTGAGGCGTTATATTTCGTTTTGACGTCACAAATTACCAATGTCTACAGCAAGGGCAGCCAAGCCCCGCGTCGAGGGGATAAGTCTGGTTCTCAGACATCACCCTACGGCCGTTATCTTTGTAAGGATGACAAGTATCTTGTTCTAACCGCCGTCGCCGAATCGCATTGGGACCGGATTTTAAGGGTTATTGGCCGCGAAGACCTGCGAGGAAATCCCAACTTCGAGACGCGCTTAAAGCGCTACGCACGGGATGACGAGGTTAATGAAATTATCGAGACCTGGACACGGCAGCATACACGGGACGATGCAATCTCTGCGTTGCGCGCCCAGAAGATAGCCGCGGCGCCGGTGCGCGACGTAGCCGAGGTTATGGAAGACCCGCATATGCATTCTCGGGGTATGTTGCAGCATTTCGAACATCCAGATATGGGAGATATTGTTTTGCCGCAAAGCCCAATTAATCTGTCGGCATATGAGATGTCAGGTGTGGAATTCTACCCGGGTTTGGGAGAACATAATCGTGAAGTCCTTGGTGACCTATTAGGCATGAGTGATGCAGATATCGATTTATTGGAAGAAGAGGGCGTTATTCTATTACCCGAAATGTAGATGCGGCTTCGGTCATAGATTTGGATTACCAGTTGGCAGCCCAAGCTTTGCACGCGCGAACTCTGGTGCATTAGCATCCCAAGATACGCCGATATGTGAAACGCCTGCATGGATGTCGCGGAAATAGCGTTGCAGCGGATTCTTGCGATAATTGGCGCCGCCGCCGGCAGCCGCAAATATCTGATCTACCCCTTTGGCACAAAGATTGGCGGCATAAGCACCATCGCGCCGCCATCTAGCTTTATCAATCTCGGTACATGCCCCGACTTCTGCGGCCTTGCGCTCGGCTTCTAGACAATTGTCGCGTAATAGCAGCCTCGCTGCATCTATGGAGGCGCCAGCTTCCGAGATACGCATTTGCTGGTTGGTATAATCAGCAAGTTTTCCTTGGTTGTAGGTAGTGGCTCTGTTCATTGTGTTTTCTACATAATCGTCGAAAGCGGCGCGTGCTATGCCTAGTAGCGCACCTGCAATTACGTGCGGAAATAAGGCCAATAGAGGCATCTGATATATGGGATGACTATTGACCGCCGAGCCTGGAGTGGGGCCGCCGCGAGTATCCCTAAGCGGTAATGCCATATGGTTGGGTACAAACACATCCTCACAGGCGACGTCTTCACTGCCTGTCCCTACCAGACCAGACACATCCCAGGTCTCGATAACGTCCATATCTCTTCTGCGGATGTTGAAAATATATGGTTCTACCCCACTATGGGTTTGCAAAACACCGCCCAGCATCGCCCAATTGCAGGGCGCAATACCACTTGAAAAAGGCCAACGCCCGCTAAGACGATAACCGCCATCGACAATCTCCGCTTTTCCACAGGGGTAGATGAGGGCCGAGCCGATAAGCGTATTGGGGTCTTCCTGCCAAATCTCGTCCTGCGCTTCGATGGGGAACATGCCGAGCATCCAGTCATGAGCAACCAGATTAGCCCATACCCAAGCGGTAGAGCCACAGCCGCGGCCAAGTGCTTCGCCAATATCGATATAGAGCGTAAAATCAAGTTCGAGGCCGCCATAGCGTTTTGGCTGGTGAACACGCCACAGACGAGTCTGATGGAAGTCTTCGACCGTATCGGGGTGAATTCGGCCGAGTTGCTCAGTTTCAAGAGCCCGTTTCTGTAGGGCGGGCACGAGAGCCCATGCGCGCGTTATCATTTCATCTCGTGTTAACGCTATTGAATTCACTTTGGTCATTTTTGGGCTATATTATTTAGTTGAAATAGTTCAGTTCGATGGTGATACCATTCGGGTCCTCAAGGAAGACTTGATAGAGGTCTAAATCAGGTACTTTCCGGTCCCGGTATTCAGCGCCGGATTTTCTAATTCGTGTCATGAGCTCCTCCGGGTCTTCCGCGCGAAAGGCCAAGTGGTCGACCGCACCGCTACCGGTCAAATTGCTGGTATCTACTTCGCCTAAATAGTCATTCAGTCCGTCTGGATTGTTAGGGTCGATGGCAAAAAGATGCACAATGGCGTGGTCTCCTAAATAAAGCCAATGGCCGGGAAAAGGAAAGAGTGGTCTATCTCCATCTTCTAATCCCAGCAGGTCTACATAGAAGTTTTTAGTTTCTTCAAGCTTAGTGGTGCGTATTGCATAATGTTCTAGGCCTGTGATCATTCTGTTTCCCCTTTTACGAACCGCTTTATATCAAAGCAGTAATAGGTTTGGGAGGCAAATGCCTCATAAGAAAAACTTATGCGGCTTGTTGAACAAGTAAACGGGATGGTGGCCTTGCACACTTAAAACAGTCGTGGGATGATTTGGCCCCCCTAAAGAAGGAGGAAATCATGCAGATCACCCCAATTGGCGAGACTATAGGTGCCGAAGTCACCGGACTGGACCTTAAACAGCGCGTTGATGCAGAGACCGTGGCGATCCTGAAAGACGCGCTCACGCGTCATATCGCTTTAGCTTTCCGCGATCAAATATTAACGCCGCCGGAATATACTAAAGCCGTCGAAATCTTCGGCGAGCCCATGCAAAGCCAATATTCAGCTGAATTTTCAATCGATGAATCGCCAATGGTGACGACAGTATCCAACCAGCATTGGGATAGATCTGGTAACCGGGTAATGCATGGACGGATTTGGCATTCAGACCAAACGCACCGAAAGAACCCACCGAATTATACCTCCCTTTATGGGGTTACTATTCCGAGTGATGGGGGAGATACGGGCATTCTAAATACACGGGATGGCTATGAATCGCTGCCGGATGAATTGAAGAGCCGTCTCGATAAAATGGTGATGCATAATCTCGTGTCATCCGGTCGGGCACGGCTGGCGGATTCAACTAAGAATTTCATCTTGGCAAAAGGCGAGGTTGCCAAACCGGGCTACTCCCACCCCCTTGTTCGCGAACACCCGGATGCCGGAACGAAGGCAATTTACTTTCATGCTCTAAAGATTGACCAAATTGACGGCATGACGCCGGAAGAGACGCGGGATTTTATTAAGGGATTATTGAATGAGATCGAGAATCCAGAGTTTCTCTATCGCCATAAGTGGCGTAAGAATGATCTGTTAATTTGGGATAACCGCTCGGCCTTGCATCAGGCCTTTTTCGATTATGACCTAAGCCAGGAACGATTGCTCCAGCGTGTAATAATCAAAGGCACGCCACCGTTTGGCCCCGCAATGCCGCAAAAGAAAGAGGCGGCAGTCGCGTAAGAGCCAAATGGCGTGTGCTTTAGGCGTTACTTATTGCCGGGGTAACTCTTTTCTCGTTCTACGGCGTCGTCAGCCATATTGTAGTCTTCGTCCAGATGGCCGGTTGAGCCGGCTGGACTTTTGACCGTGAAGAAAGTCGCTTCGCCATTAATGGAGCGGCTGCGGTGTTTGGTGTTGCGCGGGATATGGATCATATCGCCGGCTTTTACGATGCGCTCATCATCGCCCAAAATGTAATGCAGTTCGCCTGAGAGAATGTAAGTGAATTGCTCTTCATTTGGATGCTCATGCAATGGCGGGCCTGAACCTTCCGGTTTGGTAACGACCCCGGCTTTCATGAATTCACCTGCAACCTGTTGGATGCTCTGATGCGGGTTAGCTTTACCTTGATGGGTTTCCATTTCGGCTGGGTAATAATATGGCATTTGGTATTCCTCTCTTGTTTTGTGATATTCATTCCGCCGCATTCGGCAGTGGCTTGGTCTCTGTTGAGCCTTTTAAATCTGGCGTTTTCGGCACTTGGCAGCCGACGGGGCAACAGCGCCCCGGTTGGTTATTGGTTTTTTTGCCATCGTCTAAATCGAGCACGCCTCTATCCAGGAGCCGTTCGACCAGCTCTCGGCGTTCTTCTAATGGATAATAGCGATAAATTTCGCGGCGCATAGCCTCTGGTGAACCACCACCATGGAGCGATATGACCGACATCCAACCTGCGGTGTCGGATGCGGTGAGGTCCTGCATGAAACGTGCGACATCCATTCGTTTTTGGTGGGGAATATCTGGGCGCGTTTGGAGCATATCCATTAGGTCACCCTTTGTTGCTGGATTGTGGTCTTCTTCGGGACCGGGTAGGGCAACGATCAGGCCACCGGATACGTCATGGGCAAGCCGATGCATGTCATATATCTGAGTTGCCATCATCAGCTTGCCGACATTGGCGAAGACGCCGTCCGGTTGCTGGACGCCAGAGGCATCCTTAAAGCCGTAAATCGACGCCGCAGCACCACAAGCATAGAACCCTTCAATGATTTTGATGAGTTCTACCAGGTCGTTTCTTAGATGCGGCGTTTTATTCGGATCGAGACCGTTACTTTCGATCATCAGGACGCCGGCACCGATTAAGAGGTCGCCAAACCCCGCCCGGGCGCCAATGCACGAATGACGATGGTGGGTGGCGTAGGTGGCGGTAAGGAATTGAGAATGATCCCATTGCCCATCCAAAAATACACGCTCGTGGGGTACAAACACATCGTCGAAAATGGCGATCGCCGTGCATTGGCCGTACTTTGCGGAAAACTTAGCGGCTTTCTCTCCGGGCCGACCGGCAGGTTTGGAAACGATAGTTAAATTATCAGCATCGATAGGAACAGCACAACAGACAGTAAAATCAGAATCTGCCTCGGTCATATTTCGACACGGCATCACCAGTAGTTCATGCATGTATGGCGCGCCGGTAATAATCGCCTTGGCACCTCGAATAACGATGCCGCCCTTTCGTCGTTCTTTGATATGGACATAGCTATCAGAATTTGCTTGCTCGTGCGGTCGCAAGGACCGGTCACCTTTGCTGTCGGTCATGGCTACACCAAGGGTTAAATCTTCGTTCTGAACCCGGTGAAGATAGTCGAGAAATCGGGAATGAAGATCGGTGGCGTTAGCCCTGTCTATAAGGAATGTCGCCTGATGGATGGCATTTAGAGCGTCATGTGTCAGATAACGTTGCGCGCACCCGACTTCCCGGCATACTAGGCGTATGGCTTCTAGTTTTTCGATGAGGTCCTGCGGTTCACGGTCGATATGGGTCATACGGTTGACCGTTTTACCGGTCGTGGTTTCGGTCGCCGTCATGAGGTGACGATAGCGCTCGTCGTGAGCAAAGTCATAGGTGACTGCTACCGCATCAATGCCGGGGCCAAGACGCGCTTCATCGGCTACGCTGTCCACATGATCACCATCGATAAAAACCCGCGGTTTGTATCGGCGGAGCGTTTCCTTGTAGTCGTTGCCTGTCATTAACATGAGATGTTTCCTCTGCTTTAAACGGGTACGGCCATTTCGGGTGGCGGCAAGATTGTGGTGCGTTTCATGATTCGTTCGACGCTGGGATCGAACTCGCCGCGCCGATGCATAGTCGATGCATTATCCCACATTACTGCATCGCCAAGCCGCCATTTATGCTCATAGAGAAACCGCGATTGGAGACACCAATCATAAAGGTTGTTTAAGAATGCGTGCCCGTCTTCATCGCTCATACCGTCAATGCCGGCTGTCATGCCTGGGTCTGCATAGATCGCTTGGCGACCTGAAATTGGGTGTGTGCGCACCAAGGGATGGATAACGTCCGGTGTCCGTTTCTTTTGTTTGTCGTTGGTCGGTTCGCTCCATTGGCGATTAAAGTATTCATAGGAATGAACCGCACGGAGGCCTTCCAGTTCACGTTTCCTTGAATTGGGCAACGCTTCATAGGCCCCGGCCTGATCGCAAAATGTCGTATTGCCGCCGCTGTTGGGAATTTTAACGCTGTAGAGCAGCGATCCTACAGCAGGGCGCGGCAAATAGATTTGATCGTGATGCCAGCCCACTTCGTGATCGGATAGAATGCCGATGGGCTCGCCGTTCTTTTTGACATTGGAAACGATGAGTAGTTCCGGGTGCTCGGTTGACAAATATTCCTCGCGTACATGGATTTCCAACTCGCCAAACAGGCGACTGAAGGCAACCACGTCGCGTTCTTCCAAATTTTGGTCGCGAAATAGCAACAGGCCGTTGTCGGCCCAAAGTCGATGCAACTGCGCTACGGTGTCCGGGGCTTGCGGTTGTGACATGTCGATCCCGATGACTTCGATGCCAAAACTCTGAAGGTTGTGTGTTTCCATATAATCCTCTCCAGCCGGGGGCAATATTGGCCCAAGCGGACGGTCAACCTCAAGGGGAATTCGTTTATATTGCATCCGCGTCACAGAGCGGTAGAGTAGGGTGTTATTTGGGGGATAAATGGAATTTGATTATGTGATTGTGGGCGCGGGGTCAGCGGGCTGCACGCTTGCCAACCGACTGTCGGCGGATGGGAACTCTACCGTATGTTTATTGGAGGCCGGTGGCGAAGATCGTAATCCGTGGATACATGTGCCGGTCGGATTTATCAAAACCATGACCAACCCGGCGATTAACTGGTTGTTTGAGACTACGCCTCAGGAAGGCACCGGCAACAGGCGAATTCCGATTCCGCGCGGTAAAGTGCTTGGAGGGTCAAGTTCGATCAACGGCATGCTCTATGTGCGGGGGCAGCCTCGGGATTATGATATTTGGGCGCAATCGGGCTGCACCGGTTGGTCTTTTTCGGATGTGTTGCCTTATTTTAAAAAATCTGAGAACCGCGAGACAGGGGGCGATGAATTTCATGGTGAGGGCGGGCCGCTCAACGTGGCCGAAACGCGCGACCGTTATGAGATTTTGGATAGGGTTATCGAGGCGGGTGGCGAAATGGGCTACCCAGTAGAGCATGATTACAACAGCGACCGGCAGGCGGGGTTTTCTTATTACCAACTGACACAAAAGAACGGACGCCGTTTTAGCGCCAAACATGCTTATCTGAATCCAGCACTGGGGCGGGTGAACCTAGCTGTGGAAAAGAAAGCATTTGCCAAGAAAGTCGTGGTTGAAGAGGGACGGGCTGTAGGTGTGGTTTTCGAGCAAGGCAGACGGGAGATCACAGTTCGGGCGCGGCGCGAAGTTGTTCTTTCGGCGGGTGCGGTGCAGTCTCCGCAATTACTCGAACTCTCGGGCATCGGCCAAGGAGAGCGGCTAAAAGAGCTCGGCGTTGAAGTGGTCAAAGATTTGGCTGGTGTCGGTGAAAATTTGCAAGATCACTACATCACACGGCTCTCCTGGCGGTTAAAAGACGGCATCACCTCGATTAACCAATTAACCCGGGGCATGCGTCTTGTGGGCGAGGTAATGAAATATGCTTTCCTCCGAAAAGGCGCGCTTGCCCAGGCGGCGGGTATCATTGGTGGCTTCGTAAAAAGTCGGCCGGATTTGGAGGATGCGGATATTCAGTTTCATATGGCGCACGCCACATTTAAGAACCCGCATAAGCGCACGTTTGATCCGTTTCCCGGTCTTACTATTGGACCTTGCCAGCTTAGGCCGGAAAGCCGAGGCCAGATTCATGCTGTTGATCCGGATCACAAAACATCTCCGGAAATTTTGCCGAATTTTCTGTCTGACGCTAAAGATCAAGAGGTGTTGGTAGCTGGTATGCGGTTTGCTCGTGCGATGACGGAAACCGAGGCGCTTAAGTCCCTTGTTGTAGGTGAATTGGCGCCAGGTATAGATATGAAATCAGACGAAGCTTTATTAGATTATGCACGCAACACAGGTGCGACGCTCTATCACCCAGTTGGTACATGTAAAATGGGCACGGACGAGAATGCGGTAGTTGGCCCGACATTAAAGGTGTACGGGATCGAAAATCTTCGCGTTGTTGATGCGTCCGTAATGCCGCGCCTGTGTAGCGGTAACACTAACGCGCCGACCATTATGATCGCGGAAAAGGCGGCGGATATGATCTTGGCGGACAAATCCTAACGCGGTGTCGTTCAGTGTCGTTCAGTGTCGTTCGATCTCGTACACGCCGCCGTTGAACTAGGGGGAATTATGAAAATAGGCTGTCTTGGATTTGGTGAAGTCGGTTCGGTGTTTTCTAATAGATTGGCGGAAAAGGGTGTTGCGGTATTATGCCATGACCCACGGGTTGCCGAAGTGAGCGATGCGCATCCGAATATCACTTTTGTGGATTTTGCCTCGGCGGTGGTCGACAATGACTTTGTGTTGTCGATGGTCACCACTGATATTGCAGAAAATATCGCAGTTGAAGCAGCAAGACATCTCGAAAACGGTCAGTTCTACGTAGATTTGAACTCGACCGCACCGGCCAAGAAACGCGCAATCGCCGAAATCGTAGAGAAAAGCGGTGCTCATTTTGTAGAAGGTGCGATTATGGAAGCGATGGCTGCAGCCGGTGCCAACGCGCGTATTTTGATCGGGGGGGCATCTATGTCCCATGCCGCTGAGGCTTTGGCAGTGCTGGGTTTGAATTGCGAAGCATATCGCGAGGAGGTTGGGGCGGCGTCGCTCTTTAAGATGCTGCGTAGCATATTCTCAAAAGGTGTCGAGGCTGTTTTGATCGAAACACTGTTAGCCGCAGAGCGGGGCGGCGTGCGTGAAGATATTTGGGCGGAAATCCAGCGTACATTTCAAAACACACCATTCGAAAAAATGGCTCATGGTTGGGTAACTTCGCACGCCAGTGCCTGCAAGCGCCGCTGTGATGAACTGGTACAGGTGAATGGTGTGGTTAGTGATCTTGGCCTAACCCCACAAATGTGTGCTG
>Ga0163179_10003548_pt1 | contig 10593 bp, 7 predicted proteins | sample AtlANTMetagenome_FD_109643 | JGI IMG/M metagenome (GOLD analysis project Ga0163179, IMG submission 109643) | Marine eukaryotic phytoplankton communities from the Atlantic Ocean - Atlantic ANT 2 Metagenome | ecosystem: Environmental > Aquatic > Marine > Oceanic | place: North Atlantic Ocean... | reverse complement strand
GCAATATTAAACCCTTTCGTTGTAGCGAATTCGACCTCATCTAAATCTACCGCATTTTCATGTACACCTTTTTTCTCTGCAAGCGACACGATAATAGCCACAGAAACACAAAGTAAGAACACAATTCCAACGCGGTCGATAAACGGCAGTTCAGGCCAGAATTGACGGAATACAATACTAAGTACAAAGGAACCTAGTGCCGCACACAGTCCACCGGTTGCAGTGGTCTTCTTCCAGAACATGCCCAATACAAACAAGGCGCAAATACCTGGCGTAAAGAAGCCTGTAAACTCTTGGATATATTGAAAGGCTTGGTCGAAATTACCCAACAATGGTTTGGCCGTGATCATGGCAATAATCAGTGAGACAAAGCTCACTATACGCCCTACTTTCACATAGTGATGTTGGCTTTCATTTGGGCGTTTATCTTTGTATAAATCCATAGTGAAAATGGTCGATACACTGTTGGTCATCGAAGCTAACGACGATACTATCGCTGCTACTAACGCGGCAAAAATAATCCCTTTCAACCCTACTGGCATCATGCTCATTAGTGATGGGTAGGCTTGATCAGGCTTTGAAAGCTCCGGCACTAATAGCACTGCCGCAATGCCTGGTAACACTACAATCAGTGGCATTAACAGTTTAAGGAATGCCGCAAACGCTATCCCTTTTTGGGCTTCTTGTAGGCTTTTCGCCGCCAATGTGCGCTGAATAATGTATTGGTTAAAGCCCCAATATGAGAGGTTCATTATCCACATACCGCCAATGAGTACGGAAATGCCCGGCAAGTCCATATAATGCGGATTATCTTTCGATAAAATCATATCGAATTTTTCAGGTAACTGGTTGCTAAGGTCGATAAAACCTTGAATGGGGCCATTACCGCCACTGCTTAAATTAAGCGCGGTGTAAGACAAAAACAGGCCGCCGAATATTAACAATACCACTTGAATAATGTCGGTAAGTGCCACAGCTTTTAGCCCGCCGTATAATGAATAAGCCAGCGAGAAAGCACCTAGGAATATCATGCCGTAAACCATATCCACACCAGCAATGGTGTTAATGGCTAAAGCGCCTAACCACAATACCGCGGTTAAGTTTACAAATACGTAAACACCCAACCAAAATACTGCCATGACTTTACGCACTCGATGGTCGTAACGCTGCTCTAAGAACTGCGGCATGGTATATATTTTGTGCTTTAAAAAAATAGGTAAAAAGTATTTCCCCACAATGATAAGTGTAATAGCTGCCATCCACTCATAAGAAGCGATAGCTAAACCTAGTTGATAGCCAGAGCCTGACATACCAATAATTTGTTCTGCCGATATATTTGCTGCAATCAGCGAGGCCCCTATTGCCCACCACGGCAAGCTAGAGCCTGCTAAGAAGTAGTCGTTCGTATCTTTTTCGTGTCCCTGCTTTTCCCTTGATACCCACCATGCGATGCCGATAAGCGCCACCACATAGATCACAAACACTGTGATATCTAACGATGCTAATTTCATAGTTTTTCCCAACGATTATTTTAGTTTTGCGGTGCGAATTTTCTCGATGCAGGGTCGATGAAGGCTATTGGTTTTATTATTATTGTAAAAGTTAAAGTCCACACCATGACTTTCTTTATGACTTTGCCCAAAAGCGCATCATTAATATCACATTTCATTAACTTAGATGAACAAGAATTGTAAATTTAAGGCAAAAAAAAGCGTTGTTTTGAAATTCAAAACAACGCAAGGGGCACAATTAATTGTTAACGGGAATCTTGTGTATTACATATAATGTTTAAGCAAATGCACCTTGAGTGGCAGTGCATACATATATATCAGCTTTGTAGCCAGTCTCGTCAAAGTACTTATCAGCAACCACTTGCTTAACCGCATCGACAGAATCAGTTGGAACTAACGCCACGACGCAGCCACCAAAACCACCGCCCGTCATGCGAACGCCACCGGTTTCACCTAATACTTCACCAATAATTTCAACAAGGTAGTCAATGGGCGGTACGGTAATTTCAAAGTCGTCGCGCATAGAAACATGCGACTCTGCCATCGCCTCACTCACCGTAGTGATATCACCTACCTTCAACGCTTCACTTGCACTTAATGTACGCGCATTTTCAGTAATAATATGACGGGCCCGGCGATAAACCACTTCAGGCATATGGGGCTTAGCGGTTTCCAGCATTTCTATCGTTGCTTCACGTAACGACGGAACGCTTAATAACGACGCGCCTTGCTCACACTGTTCACGACGCAAATTGTATTCGCTGTCTACCAAACCGCGTTTTACATTTGAGTTAATGATCACAATCTGATGTGATGATGGCAGTGGAGAATGTTCAATCGCCAGTGATTGGCAATCAAGCAACATTGCACTTCCTTCGTGCCCCATTGCCGATACCAATTGATCCATAATGCCGCACGAACAACCCACAAAGGTGTTTTCAGCTTTCTGACCAAGTAAGGCCGCTTGAACACCGTCTAGCGGTAATTCATATAGTGCGCTAAGGGCTTTCAAAATAGCGATTTCAAAAGAAGCAGATGAGCTTAAACCCGCGCCTTGTGGCACGTTGCCTGTAACAACAAGATTAGCACCAGAAAAATCAGGTAAGGCATCCTTAAGCACTTTAACTACGCCACGCACATAATTCGCCCAGCCTTGATTGTCGTCATACTGAATATCGTTAAGTGAAAACTGATTTTGCTGATTTTCATAATCAAGCGCTGTCACTACAATATCGTTGTCATCACGTTTGGATGCAGCAACCCACGTACCAAAGTTAATGGCGGCTGGAAACACAAATCCTTCGTTGTAGTCGGTATGCTCACCGATTAGGTTCACTCGACCTGGCGCGTGGGCAATAAGCGTAGGCTCTGTGCCGAAACAACGTGTAAATTCTGATGAAAGTAACTGGTTATCCATTGGTGTTCTCGCGTTTCTTATAGTGCACTACAGGCAGTGCTTTTAATCGGTCTGCAGCTTGCTCGGGCGTAAGATCGCGCTGAGCTTCAGCCATCATTTCGTAGCCAACCATAAATTTACGTACACTTGCTGAGCGTAAAAGTGGCGGGAAGAAATGGGCGTGTACAGTCCATTCTGGGTGCGTTTCGTTATCGAACGGCGCACTATGCCAGCCCATTGAATAAGGGAATGATGTTTCAAATAAATTGTCGTAGCGACTGGTAATATCACCAATAATTTGCGCCAACGAGTAAGATTGCGCATCGGTTATTTTATCTAATGACTGTACGTTAAAGCGCGGAAGCAATAAGGTTTCAAAAGGCCAAGCTGCCCAGTATGGTACTACTACAACCCAGTCATCGTTTTGACAAACTACTCGCTCTTGCTTTTCCACTTCTTGTTCGGCGTAATCGAGCAACATAGGGCGTTGGTTTTCTGCATAGTATTGACCTAGTTGAACCAGCTTTTTAGCTGGGTCTGAAGGTAAATGCTGCTGCGCCCAAACTTGCCCGTGAGGATGCGGGTTTGAACACCCCATTGCAGAGCCCTTATTTTCAAAAACCTGAACCCAGGTAAACTCTTCGCCCAGTTCTTTGGTTTGTGCTTTCCAACAATTCACCACATCGGCACGTTCATCGTCGGTAAGCTCCGGCAACGTTTTGCTGTGATCGGGAGAGAAGCAGATAACACGGCTGCAACCTTGCTCGGTTTCAAACTGGAACAACCCACTTTTTTCACTGGCTTGTTCTGTATCTTTTTTCAATGCGGCAAAGTCATTTTCAAAAACGAATGTGCCCGTGTAGCTTGGGTTCACTTCACCGTTTACCCGCGTATTTCCTGGGCATAAGTAGCAAGTGGGATCGTATGAGGGCTTTTGCTCGTTCGAAGGCTCTTCAGATTGTCCTTGCCAAGGGCGCTTAGCGCGATGTGGCGACACTAAAACCCATTCACCTAGTAGTGGGTTATAACGGCGATGTGGGTCGTCAGTTGGGTCGAAGGGCTTTCCCATAATTTCTCTCACTATTTATTTGGCTTTCGTTGAAATTTTGCCACACCGTCACCAAACAAATTTTGTGTGAATGGGTGTAATCAAACCAAAAGGTTAAACGTTTACCCTCAATGATATATTAAGGGCTCGCGATTATCAATTATCGAATAAAGATAATACATTGTTAAATAAATTAACAATTAAAGTGTACTCTCTATTCGTTTAAATCAGCTTAAATTGATACCGAATTTCAGCGGTAAAAGGTTTATCGGGATAAATAATGCAATCAGGAAACTGTGGCTTATTCGGTGCATCGGGGAAGTGCTGAGGCTCTAAACATAATGCGCCAAGCTGACTGTCAGTTTGTAGACTTCCAGTGTAAAACTGAATACCCGGTAAGTCGGTATATAAATCCATTTGTAGGTGTGTATCTTCAGCAAAAACTTGGGCCTGAGGTTTTCCAGCAACCGATTCATTTAATACGAAGTTATGATCGTACCCACCCACTAGATTATACAAATCATGTGATTTCACACTGTTTTCGTTCACCCGCGTTAGTTCACTAAAGTCGAACGGCGTGTCTGTAACCTCTACAAGGCTGCCTGTTGGCAACAAGGTATTGTCTGCATCGGTAACTTTCTTTGCGTCAATTTGCACGAAGGTGCTTCCCACTGTCTTATCTTTACTTAACGTAAAATAAGCATGTTGGGTGAGACTGAAAGGGGTCGCTTTGTCTGTGGTAGCATTTAATGACAACGATAACGTATTAGCATCATCTAAGGTATAAATAGCCTCAACGTTTACGTTGCCAGGAAAACCTCCCTCGCCATCGGGGCTACTTAAGCTTAAAGACAACGAAACACTGTCAGCATGCGTTTCTGCTTTAGCCTTCCACATCTTTTTATGGAAACCAGGAATGCCGCCGTGCAAGTTATGTTCACCGCCATTTTTATCTAGATGATACTCCGTACCTTCTAACGTGAACGTTCCATGCCCAATACGGTTGGCAAAACGCCCGACTATTGCATTTCTATAACTGGGGTCGTCCACATAGCCATCAATGGTTGAATAAGACTGCACGCAAGCATGAAGCTTACCTTGGTCATCTGGCACATTTAATTCGTGAATTATGCCGCCATAATTCAAAATTTTTGCCTGCATACCCTGTGAATTACTTAACGTGTAAAGGGTGACATTCTCACCATCAACGACACCAAAATCAGACGCTTCAACTTTCATAACAATGCATTAACCTTTTTTGCAAGAAATGAAGATTACCATTTTTTAATTAACAGGCTGGCACGACCTCAACAGCAAGGAGGGTATACGTTTTCTTACTCCGTTTATAGTGCTAATTCGCACAACATTTTTATGTTTTTTTGTAAATATACTGTACGCTGTACGCCATAACAGAGGATAGTTGCAGCCAATATGGCTAAATTGAGTCGCAAAAGTGCTTACCGGCCAATCTAAACTGCGTGTCTTCACTTCTATAACCTAATAATAATTGCTAATTCTTTTGTATGGCTACGATTAAAGACATTGCTCAGGCTGCAGGTGTATCGCTTGCAACCGTTTCACGCGTTATAAATAACGGCCCTAAAGTTGGCAAAGATACTCGTCAACGGGTTAAGCTCATCATGGAAGAAATGGGTTATAGACCCAATGCTAATGCCAGAGCTTTGGTGACTAAGCGCAGTGCGTCGCTAGGCGTAGTATTAGCTGAACTTCACGACCCTTTTTTCGCTATGCTTGCCCATGGTGTTGAAACCGTTACTCGCAAGAATAACGTTCAAATCCTGTTAAGTGCGGGCTCGATAGAAAAAGAAACCGAACTGCGTGCCATCGAAATTTTGTTGGAACACCGCGTTGAAGCCATGGTGGTTCACAGTAAAGCGTTAGACGATAAAACCCTTATCGACTTTGCTAAGCAAGTACCTGGATTTGTATTAATCAACCGCTATATTCCTGAAATTGCTAATCGCTGCGTTTGGTTAGATAACGTAACCGGTGGACGCCTGATGGCTGAACACGCTATCAATCAAGGACACAAGAATTTGGCGGTCATTAGCAGCCAATACCGCATTGATGATCCTAACCACAGACTAGAAGGCATCGTAAACGCTGTCGAAGCAGCCAAGCTTTCCTTACCTGAAAGCATGATTGAGTATGCGACCCCAGATCAAGAAGGTGGTGAATTAGCCATGCAGAACTTACTCGCTACTGGCGCTGAATTTACTGCGGTGCTTGCCTATAACGATGCAATGGCCTCTGGGGCAATGACCATGTTACAAGACCATGGCATTGCCGTACCCGAGCAAGTGTCGGTGATGGGCTATGATGATGTGTTGTTAGCTAAATATTGTCGCCCTAAATTGACAACCTTACGTTACCCCATAGAAATGATGGCAGCAAAAGCGGCAGAACTTGCACTGAAATACGCTGCTGGGGCTAAACCTGAAGAAGGCCTCACCTTTAAATACACGCCCACTATCGTTAAACGTGACTCGGTTGTACGGGTCTAGCACGCTGTTTTCTTGACTTGGTATGTGGTTAGGTTCTTACCTTTATAAATAGGTAAAAATTATGAAGGTAAGACACTATCTGTTAGAAAATTTCATGGATGACAGATCTTGACAACTTACTGAGCTTGATCTGTTAGCGAAAATATTTATCCCCAATCCCCTGCTACTAGCGATCCTTACACCGCTAAAGATCTACTTATCAACCGATCTAAAATAAACTTGCTACAGCCCTTGATTTAATTGAGCTAACGTGATCTGACCAGTTAGTCTAGGAAGATCACGATCTTATAGTAGATTTATAAACTTAGGGAGTTACCAACAACTTGATCCACACTTTATCCACAGGTCTGAAAGTGTGATAAACCTTGATTCTACGGGCTTATATGGCTGATGAACCTTTGATATTCTTCTATCGCAAAGTCGTGTTTCAGCGTGGCGTTATGGGTAGCACCGGGTACCACGCTAATGTACTTTGCATCACTCGCGGCAGTCGCTAATAACTGCTTGCTGATTTCAAATGGGGTGATGACGTCTTTCTCGCCTACCAATAACCACAATGGGCCTTCGTAATGTCGCAAAATAGGCGCTATTTGCATTAAATGTACTTCAGGGTGAAGTTTCATGCTGGTTAGTGAATTAGAAAACCCAGGCACCATATTGGCAATAAGATCGGATATGTCGTTAAACGCCCCATCGAGCACTAGCCCGCCAATAGGTTTGTTTGCCGCCACATAGCTTGCGAAATAGCTGCCCACGCCTCTGCCATGCACAATAGTGGGCAGTGACTTATCGAATATACCTTCGGCGTAATCAAAAACAGTTAATGCATCGGCTTTAATCGCATTAATGCTGAGCTTTTCAGATTTCTCACTGGCACCCACACCTTGGTAATCCATCCAAAGAATATTCGCTGGAATCTTACCTAAGCGATGCAACACGCTGTTGTTTTCACTCACCGGCATACGGTTATCGGCGTAAAAAACAATATTCACCACAGGTTCAGCATACGACACCGCTACACCTCTTAAGGTGAGGCCTTGCTCATTATCAATTTCTACGCGAGTAATCCCAGCTGAAGTTTTGTCTTGCTCGATGGCGGCATGTAGCTTTGTGGTAGTCAGTGGTTTTATTTGGTTGTCTTGATGAAAAAAAGCGCTTGGGGTTACATTAATCGCGCAGGCGGCCAAGCCTATTGACATAACAGCCACAGTGAATATTTTTGAAAATGTCATATCACAATCCTTGTTGACTACGTGTTGGCTTACACCAATGAATTTACTATCTTACCGTCTTTTACCATAACACATGTCATTCCTGCATCTAACGCTGCCCGTTGACCCATTTCAGTATCTTCAAATACTACACAATCTTCTGGCGCAACATGCATTGCTTCTGCAGCCATTAGGAAGGTTTCTGGGTGGGGTTTGCCGTTTTTGACATCATCGGCGGTGACCAATACTTTCAATTGATCGATAATATTATGATGACTTAATAACCACTCAGCATGTTGTCTGTCAGAGCCGGTGCCCACAGAAATTGGATGACTTTTAATGTAATGGTTAAATACGGCGAGGGTATCTGGAATTAACATAGGGATATCGGGTAACTTTTCTGAGGCACGCTTTTTAAAACCTGCCACTTCTTCGACATCGTTTTGTATATTGTATTTAGCATTCAACATCTCGACGGTCTCGAGTGTTGGTACGCCGCCTAAACTGTGGATGTAATTGGCATCAAAAGGGTAGCCGAATACTTCACAAGTCACTTGCCACGCATTGATATGTCTGCCCATTGAATCGACTAGGGTGCCATCCATATCAAAAATAATGCCTTTAAAAGACGATAAATCTATCACGGTCGCACTCCTTACGTTCGTTATTCTAGGCAATGAAAGCCAATATGTTTTCTACTAAGCGCTATCAATTACCGCTCTAGCTTGGGTAGCATCGAAATCTCGATTTACTTTTAAATATACCGTGCCATTTTGACTATTTAAAGTCACCTCTAAAACACCTGGAACCAAAGAAATATTTTTCTCTAACGCGTCTTCCTGATGCGAGTTAAAGCTACCGTTCATCATGACACGCTTAACGCGGCTTACTTCCTTAAGCCCCCAAATAATATACAGCCAAATCAACGTGCTTACCGCCCCAATCATATAGGCAATATCAGGTGTCCAAATATCGGTCACAAAGCCAGATAACATGCCACCTAAAAAAGCGCCGAAGAACTGGAAGCTAGCATAAATCCCCATGGCAGTGCCTTTTTGACCCGCTGGCGCGATACTGGAAACAAGAGAAGGAAAGTTCGCTTCTAAATAGTTAAACCCAGTGAAAAACAGTACAACAGCTGCTGTAGTTACCCACCAGCTATGGTCTTTCATGGCAAGGGCTGCAAACGCACTGCCCATCAGCACCACGGCGAAAAATAGAAAGGATTTCGGCGTGCGACCTCGGGCCATTCCCATCATTATGACTAGCCCCACCACAGAAATACCTAATACCGGTAAATACACGGTCCAATGGGTATCAAGGGCCATGTCGAAATGCAGTAACGTTAAGGGAAGTTGTACAAATAGCAAAGTGATAAGCATGTGCAAAATAAGCACACTGACGTTTAAACGCCAAAGCTGTGAAGAGAACACCAAGCGTTTAAGTTGACCCTTTTGGGGTAACGTATCGCCGCTACTGAGTATTTCACCGTTTGGCACAACCCATTGCACTAGAGGCATACAAACAATAGCTAACATACCGGTAATAGCGAAAATACCAGCTAAACCCCAATTGTTAGCAATTAATGGCCCTAGCAACACAGCCATATAAAAAGAAAAACCAATAGCAATACCGATGATAGCCAATACCTTTGCCCGCTGGCTTTCACGGCTAACGTCGGTGGCTAATGCCATAATCGCACCAGCGATAGCGCCTGCTCCTTGCAATATACGCCCAACGATAAGCCAGGCTATGGTATCAGCGTTAGCCGCCACGAAGCTACCGAACGCAAATACAGCCAATCCGAACAAAATAACGGGCTTGCGACCCCATTTATCAGACATCATACCCATTGGAATTTGCAAAGCAGCCTGTGTTAAACCGTATCCACCCACCGCTAACCCCACCATTAGAGGCGAGTAATCTGAATAATCCATAGCAGCGACGGCTAATACCGGCATCACCATAAATAATCCCAGCATGCGAAGTACATAAACAGATGCAAGCGCTAGCGAGGCGCGCAATTCCAAAGCGTTCAAAGCTGTACCGTTCCTCTAAATCAGTCTGACAGATAGTGTGGGCGCGAAGTGTAGCATATATTGATAAGCTGCCCACGTTCGCAATAATCGATTAATGTAATCTTAAGGTGATCTCATTGATAGCCAATCAGTATAACTTGATCATGCAATGCAATATCAATTTGCTTGACGACTATGGCATACTGATTCTTTTTTTCGCACTTAGGCTTCAATGGATAAAATCGAGATACGCGGTGCTCGCACCCACAATTTGAAAAATATCGATTTAACACTGCCCCGAGACAAGCTGGTAGTGATAACTGGGCTTTCAGGCTCAGGTAAATCGTCTTTAGCATTCGATACCCTATACGCAGAAGGCCAACGTCGTTACGTTGAGTCGTTGTCTGCGTATGCTCGTCAGTTTTTGTCTATGATGGAAAAACCTGATGTTGATCATATAGAAGGTTTGTCGCCAGCTATATCCATTGAGCAAAAATCAACGTCGCATAACCCGCGTTCTACTGTGGGTACTATTACCGAAATTTACGATTACCTTCGTTTGATGTTTGCCCGTGTTGGCACGCCACGATGCCCTGACCACGATGTGCCGCTAGACGCACAAACCGTGAGCCAGATGGTAGATAAGGTGCTGGCAATGCCAGAAGGCAGCAAGTTAATGCTGCTGGCGCCTATCGTGAAAGAACGTAAAGGTGAACATTTAAAAACCCTGCAGAATTTGTCTGCCCAAGGTTTTATTCGAGCGCGAATAGATGGCGATGTATGTGACCTGTCCGATCCACCGCCGTTAGATTTACATAAAAAGCATACTATCGAAGTGGTAGTAGACCGCTTTAAAGTGCGTGACGACCTTGCATTGCGTTTAT
>Ga0163179_10003547_pt1 | contig 10594 bp, 9 predicted proteins | sample AtlANTMetagenome_FD_109643 | JGI IMG/M metagenome (GOLD analysis project Ga0163179, IMG submission 109643) | Marine eukaryotic phytoplankton communities from the Atlantic Ocean - Atlantic ANT 2 Metagenome | ecosystem: Environmental > Aquatic > Marine > Oceanic | place: North Atlantic Ocean... | reverse complement strand
TATTTGTGCAACAGTTACTGTGAAGAAGAAAGCAATCATTCCTTTCACACGGTTTGGATTTTGTAAAATAATTTCTGTCTCTGTTTGACCGAATCCACCGACATTTGGATCAAGTGTTAATGGTTGATCAGCTTTAACAACATCGTTTACTTTTACGCATAAAACTGGGCCTCTAGGAATTGTTTGAGTTTTTTCCTCTCCGCTCTCTGTTGTTGCAGTAATAATTCTTTTTCCTTTTTCAGCTTCTTCAATTGATGTAATTTTACCAGCAAATGTTGAAGTTACGGTTGTATTATTACTCTTTTCACCACTTGGGTAAACTTGTCCACGACCTCTGTTAGCACCTACATAGATTGGATAGTTTAAGTAGTTTACCTCTTTATTTTGAGCAGGATCAGGTGCAAGTACAGGGAATACAACTTCCTGATTTTTATCTCCTTGTATTGGTCCTACAACTAATACATTTGGTTTGCTCTTACTGTAAGGCGAAATAAATACACCTTTTGTTTTTGCCTTTATTTCGTCTGATAAACGATCTTTAGGCGCTAATTGAAAACCTTCCGGTAGAATTACTACAGCACCCACATTTAGGCCTCCAGGTTTTCCATTAGCAGTAAGTTGTTTTACTTTTAAATCGTAAGGTATACTTACAACTGTTTCAAAAACAGTGTCTGGTAACACCGCTTGAGGAACTTCCACTTCAGTCATTTTTTGTGCTAAGTGACAGTTTGCACACACAATTCGACCTGTTGCTTCACGTGGACTTTCATATGCTTGTTGTGCAAATACAGGGTATGCATATGATATTTTAGGAAAAATTAGCGAAGCCAAAATTCCCATCGTAATTAAAACTATTCTCATATTCGCTAAAATTTTTTACTTGTAGTTCTTTCTTATATAATGAAGTATATACGAAAATTTATTCTAATAGGTACTAAATGTTAAAGTCTTGCATACTATAGTGCAATTTATTTTCCAAGTAAAATAACAACTCCTGCTCCTCCAAGATATAAAATAGAAAGAGCTGATGCCATTAATATTTGTGTAAATGGGTCAGTCGAAGGAGTTATAATTGCTGCTATTATAGTCGACCCGACAAGTGTATATTTCCAAATACTGAGCATACCTTGCCCCGAGAAAACACCTAAAAGCCCCAGAATTACTTGAAGGACTGGGATTTGGAAAGCTAAACCAGTTACAAATATTAAAACTGAAATAAAACCAAAATATTGGTCGAAGGACCAAAAAGGTTCAACTATATCTGAACTATAGCCAATGAAAAAGTTCAGTGCAGCGGGGACTAGAAAAAAGTATGAAAAGATAAGTCCAATTCCAAAGAGTAAACCTGAACTTAAAGTTATTGGCAATATTAGCTCTCTTTCTCTTTTTGTCATTCCAGGTAGGATATAAAGCAGTATTTGATAAATTATAAGCGGGCTGGCAACTAATGTTCCACAAAATATAGCGATTTTTAAAGAAGCAAAAAAGTATTCTCCAGGAGCAAACTGTAAAAATTTTATTCCAATAGCGGGTGCTTGAAATATTTTTACAATCTGTTTAATATCCGTAAAACAAACGACTGTTGTTGCAAAAAATAAGAGAATACAAAAAATTAATCGTTGACTAAATTCTTCAACATGTTCTGATAAAGCCATTTCATCGGCGTTTACACTAACGAATCTTGTTGTCGTTACACCATATTTTTGAGAAAATTCATTCGATAAATTCATTTTTTTTTATTTCTTTTTTTCTACAATGATACATTCTGTTGTTAATACCATACTTGCTATAGATGCTGCATTTTGTAGAGTTGAACGTGTAACTTTTGTAGGATCAATAATTCCAGCTTCGTACATATCAACACATTCATCTTTTGCAGCATTGTAACCGACTTCAAATGGCGCAGCTTTAATTTTTTCTGCAATTAAGGCACCATTTTTACCAGCGTTTGTTGCAATTCTTCTTAAAGGTGAACTAAGTGTCTTTTCTACAATTAGTGCGCCAACTAATTCATCGTCTGTTAATGTGTCTTTAGCCCATTCTAAGAGTTCTTCGGCTATATGAACTAATGTTGAACCCCCACCTGGAACTATACCTTCTTCTACGGCAGCTTTAGTTGCATTAATAGCATCCTCAAGTCTTAATTTACGATCCTTCATTTCAGTTTCAGTAGCAGCACCAACTTTTATTACAGCTACACCTCCACTTAATTTTGCAAGTCGTTCTTGTAGTTTTTCTTTTTCGTATGCTGAGTCACTAGTTTCAGCTTGTCTTCGAATTTGTTCACATCTTGCAAGAACCTTGTCTTTATTACTATCGGATATAATAGTTGTTGATTCTTTAGTGACGATTACTCGTCTTGCTTTACCTAATGAATCCATTGTTACAGATTCAAGTGTTAAACCAGCGTCCGCTGTAATAACTTGACCATCACAAAGCACTGCAAGGTCCTCTAGAATAGCTTTTCGTCGATCCCCAAAACCTGGTGCTCTAACTGCAACCACTTTTACAATTCCTCTTAATTGGTTGACAATTAAAGTAGCTAACGCTTCTTTTTCAACGTTTTCACTAATAATTAATAAGGGTTGGTTTGTTTTTGATACAAGCTCTAAAGCTGGTACCAAATCTTGTTTTACTAAGGTAATTTTTTTGTCTGTTATTAGAACAAGTGGATTGTCTAGAACAGCTTCCATCCGTTCAGGGTTTGTAACAAAATAGCCGGATATAAAGCCTCGGTCAAATCCCATCCCTTCAGTAATATCTAATTCGGTAACCGTAGATTTACTTTCTTCTAGCGAGATTAAACCTTCTCGACCAACTTTCGCAATTGCGCTAGCGATTAATGAGCCTACAGTCGAGTCATTTCCAGCTGATATTTTTGCCACTTGAGTAATATCTTGAATATCAGCGACTGGTCTAGCATACTCAGTTATCTTTCGAACGACAAATTGTGTCGCTTTTTCTATTCCTCGTTTAAGTACAATTGGATTCGCTCCAGCAGCTACATTTCGCATCCCTTGTTTAATGATAGCGTATGCTAAAACTGTTGCGGTTGTTGTTCCATCACCAGCAACCTCATTGGTTTTTGCGGCGGCTTGGCGAATTAATGAAACACCAGTATTTTCCAAGTTATCTTCTAAATTTATTTCTTTTGCTATAGTAACACCATCATTCACAATTTGTGGTGCCCCAAATTTTTTCTCCAAAACCACATTTCTTCCCTTTGGTCCTAAAGTTATTGCTACCGATTCAGCCAAGATATCCATTCCTCGTTCAAGAGCTTTACGAGCATCTTCTTGATAAAGTATTGTTTTTCCTACCATAGTAAGCGGTTAAAAAAAATTATGTTTTAGTTTTTAGTTGTTCTCTTAATAAGTGTTATTGGCTCAGGCTGGACTTGAACCTGCGACCTTGGGCTTATGAGTCCCCTGCTCTAACCAACTGAGCTACTGAGCCTTTAAAAAAGTTTTTGTACCATTGAATAACAATTATATAATTGGACCTTATGAAATGTCCATATTTAATTTCTTCTCTTTACTTGTGTGAATAAAATACTATTTAATTAAAAAACCAGTTCACTATAAAGTGAACTGGTTTATTTTCTCAAAAAACGAGACCTAAGAATTAATCAAGCGGACGCATAGATAAAACTGGTTCGTTCTCTCTGTTGATTCCTTTTTCGAAACCAGCAGCAGCTGCTCTTGCACGACCAGCGTGCCATAGGTGTCCTACCCAAAGGAAGAAACCTAAGAAGAAGTGAGATGTAGTTAACCATGATCTTGGTGATACATAGTTTACTGAGTTAATTTCAGTTGCCACACCACCTACTGAGTTTAAAGCACCAAGTGGAGCATGAGTCATGTACTCAGCAGCTCGACGCTCTTGCCAAGGCTGAATATCATTTCTGATTTTGTTTAAATCTAAACCATTAGGGCCACGAAGTGGCTCAACCCATGGAGCACGCATATCCCAGAATCGCATTGTTTCACCACCGAAGATGATTTCACCAGATGGTGATCTCATTAAGTACTTACCTAAACCTGTTGGACCTTGCGCAGATGCTACGTTTGCACCTAATCGTTGGTCACGAACAAGGAAAGTAAATGCTTGAGACTGTGAAGCTTCAGGACCAGTAGGACCGTAGAATTCACTAGGGTATGCTGTGTTGTTATACCAAACAAATACAGCAGCAGTAAGACCCATTAATGAAAGTGCTGCAAGACTATATGATAGGTAAGCTTCACCTGACCAAACGAATGTACGACGAGCCCAAGCGAAAGGCTTAGTTAAAATGTGCCAAATACCACCTACGATACAAAGGAAGCCTAACCAAATGTGGCCACCTACGATATCTTCTAGGTTATTTACACTAATAACCCAACCGTCACCACCATATGGTGATTTTAGTACATAACCAAAAATGATTAGCGGGTTTAAAGTAGGTGCCGAAACGATACGTACGTCACCACCACCTGGTGCCCAAGTATCGTAAAGACCGCCTACGAAACATGCCTTAGCAACTAATAAGAAACATCCAATTCCTAAAAGAATTAAGTGAATTCCAAGGATTGTTGTCATCTTATTTTTGTCACGCCAGTCATAACCAAAGAATGGGAATGATTCTTCTAAAGTATCTGGACCAATTAGTGAGTGGTATACACCACCAAAACCAAGTACTGCAGATGAAATTAAGTGTAGCATACCAACCACGAAGAATGGGTAAACACTTGTAACTTCTCCACCAGGTCCTACACCCCAACCTAAAGTAGTTAGGTGAGGAATTAAAATACAACCTTGTTCGTATAATGGTTTCTCAGGAATGTAGTGAGCTACTTCAAATAGAGTCATTGCTCCACACCAAAAAACCATTAGACCTGCATGAGCAACATGCGCGCCTAATAACTTACCAGACACGTTGATTAAACGTGCGTTTCCAGACCACCAAGCGAAGCCAGTAGATTCAATATCTCGACCCGCAATTACTGCATTAAAGGGCGTTTCCACGTGGTAATACCTCCTCAGGGAAAATAAAGTTTTCATGAGGTTGATCTTGGGCTGCCATCCAAGCACGGATACCTTCGTTTAGAAGGTTGTTCTTAGTATAGAAAGTTTCAAATTCAGGATCTTCAGCTGCACGAAGCTCTTGTGAAACGAAATCGTAAGATCTTAAGTTTAATGCTAAACCAACGATACCAATTGAACTAGTCCACATACCTGCTACTGGAACAAATAACATGAAGAAGTGTAACCAACGCTTGTTAGAGAAAGCCACACCGAAAATTTGTGACCAGAATCTGTTCGCTGTTACCATTGAGTATGTTTCTTCCGATTGTGTTGGTGTGAATGCACGGAATGTGTTAGCCGCGTCACCATCTTCGAATAATGTGTTCTCTACAGTTGCACCGTGGATTGCACAAAGTAATGCACCACCAAGGATACCAGCTACACCCATCATATGGAATGGGTTTAGAGTCCAGTTGTGGAAACCTTGTAAGAATAAAAGGAAACGGAAAATAGCCGCTACACCAAAACTTGGTGCGAAGAACCAAGAAGCTTGACCTAATGGGTAAACTAAGAAAACAGTAATGTATACTGCGATCGGTCCTGAGAAAGCAATTGCGTTGTATGGTCTAATACCTACTAATCTAGCAATTTCAAACTGACGTAGACAGAAACCAATTGTTCCGAATGAACCGTGTAATGCAATAAATGTCCATAATCCACCAATTTGGAACCAACGAGTGATATCACCCTGTGCTTCAGGGCCCCAAAGAAGAAGTAAAGAGTGACCCATACTGTTAGCTGGAGTTGATACTGCAGCTGTAAGGAAGTTACATCCTTCTAAGAATGAACTTGCTAAACCGTGTGTGTACCATGATGTTACGAAAGTAATACCAGTTAACCACCCACCAACGGCTAAGAATGCACATGGGAATAATAAAAGACCTGACCAGCCTACGAAGACGAAACGGTCACGCTTTAACCAGTCATCAATAAGATCGAAGACACCTCGATCTTGCTTTTGTCCGATTGCAATTGTCATAATAAAATAACTTTAAAATTTTTTAATAAAAAGTAATACTTTAGCTTGTTTTAAAATCGAAAAACGAGATAAAATAAAAACTTATCTCTACAATAACTATTTAAATTATAGTACTAGGTTTAAAACAATTTAAATCTAAAATTCTTCATTTTCTAATAAATTACCCGTGATTTTCAACCAATTTTGAGCCTCGATATAATTGTTTGGGGCCAGCCTTATTGCTTTTTTCCAAAAATCAGCTGCTTTGTCAAAGTTTTTTTGAGCATTTTCAAATTCTTTTTTTTCAGATAATTTTGTTCCCTGATAGTGATAAATAACAGCTATATTATTTAACGCTTGCGGTAAACGAGAATTTAAATCGAGTGCTTGATGATAGTAATCTAATGCTTTAGAATAAATACCGTTGTTACTATAAATTAAACCAATATTGTATAGTATATAGCTTCGATCTGATGGATCCTCTTCTAATTTTAGTGCTTCGTAATAATTTTCAAGTGCTTCAGCATAACTACCACTTGATTGTGCAGACATACCAGTTCGATAATATGAAAAAGCGGTTTTCTCTTCTTGCGTTGCAGGAAGAACTTTAAGTAAAATGTCAGCTAAAACCGTAAATGTTTTATCGATAAAATTATCATTTTTTTGGCTCATAAATTTACTTTATAGTTAGTTTGTGTTACAGTGTTTATTAGAATAATGGATCTTTGTTAACTTAAAATATATACTACTTTATTAGTAATTAGTTTAAGTTTAATAAACTCTTTTTCTTTTTCGATTATACAACTAAGACTTAAAAAAAACACCACTCACATTTAGATTATGGCAAAAAAAAGTATGGTGCAACGAGAAGAAAAGCGAGAGAGCTTAATTCAAAAGTACCAAAATAAAAGATTGAGTTTAAAAAACGAACTCAAAACAAGTACATCGTATGGTGAGAAACTTACAGTTTACCAAAAACTTCAAAAGTTGCCGAAAAATTCTTCGTCGTGTAGAAAGCGAAACCGCTGTTGGCAAACAGGTCGAAGTAGAGCATTTTATAGAGATTTTGGGTTATCACGTCATGCACTTCGTGAAATGGCACACGCAGGCGTTATTCCTGGTATGACAAAATCAAGTTGGTAAAATTTTCCCAAAGGATTACACATTAACTTTAGATTTCAATAATAATGGCACAGCAAACACTTCGTGGAACACGATTAAAAAAAGTTAGAACTTCAGGTTTTCGAGCTCGAATGGCATCAAAAACTGGACGTAAAATTATTAATTCACGTCGAAAAGCAGGACGTAAAAAGTTAGTCGTTTAGAAATTAATTTTTTTTATATTAAATGTTAAAACTTAGATTAAAGAAATACGGGCGAAAAGGTAAACCATCTTACCGAATTGTTGCAACTGACAGTCGTGTTAAACGTGATGGTAAAGCTATTGAAGAGTTAGGATATTACAACCCTTTTACAAAAGAAACATATCTTAAGGTAAACGAAATTAAAAGTCGACTTCAAACAGGAGCACAGCCTACAGAGACCGTAAGGAATATTTTTAAAAAAGCAAAAATTCTTGATTCAGTTTAATTTTGCTAATGTGCATTAAAAACTTTAAAAAGCTACGCGCACTTAAAAAGTGCGGTTATTTATTACTTTATATAGGCTTATAGCTCAGTGGAAAGAGCAATAGATTCCGATTCTAGAAGTCGAGGGTTCGAATCCCTCTTGGCCTATATTTATATCAAACTAACGTCTTTTTCACTTGATAATAATTTTCTGAATTTTAGCAAATCTTACTAGACAATAAAATGCATCCGACTGGATTTGAACCAGTGTTGTCTCTATGAGAATCGGATTATGAGTCCGGCGCCTTCGACCACTTGGCTACGGATGCTTAGAATGTTTTGGAACTGGTGGGAATCGAACCCACGTCCATTAAAATTCATCAAAAGAACCCTTTGACTACGCCATTAATGTTACAGGAAAAATATTTTTAAGTTTCTAAATTTTAAATTAAATTAAAACAAAGAGGATAATAGGAAAATTAAGCAAAAGTTAATTTTTTGCTAAATGATAATATATTGTTTGCACTTATTTTAAAAGTAATAGTTTTATAAACTATTTAAAAGATTAGTTTAAAATTTTAATGTCGAACCCAAAACAGCCCCAAACAACAATATATCAAAGTACATTCAGTTTATTAACTTATATTATATTAAACTATGTTTAGAATATTAAATTGTCAATCTTCCTTTAGCGAATATTTTGAATTAACTATATAACATAGTGGACCAAAATGAATTAACCATACGGCATTTTCTTAAAAAAGCTTCTTGGTATTGTTTATATAATCCGCTCTTAAAGGCAACCTCTTTTCGATTCTCACCATAATAAATAACAAATTTGGGGTCGCTTTTTGTAGTGTTCTCACAGTCTGACCAAAATTCCAGAAGGTTTTCTAGACTTGCAACTCGTATTGAAAAATCTTTAGATATTGGCAAAGTTTCAAACTCATAGCCTTTGTTTATGCCCTCAATATCTTTTCCTCTCAAATCTACAAATTTTTTAGATTCTGAATAACTTAAAAAAACGTATGTTGTTTTAGTTTTAGGTTCATTAACAAGATAAGTAGGTACACCCGACCAAGCATAAGAATAATTACCTGATAGGCTGTTATGGATATCAGAATTAGATAAGTGATCCCAATAGAAAGTTGTTATGGGGTCTTTTAGTTGATCAATTTTTTCAAGAATAAGATCTAATGGTTTGTTAGAGGAGTTAACAACAGACATTGTATTTTTAGTATAGCGGTTTGTTTCTAATAAAGAAATAACCTCGTGCATGTCTGGTACAAAACGAAAATCAAAACCAGGATGATGATCACACATAAGATTATAAGCTGATAATAAACTGATGCAATTTATTGAAACACCTTGAATATCTACCCCACGACTATCTTTTATGAGTAATTCCTTCATATAAGCTTCAGCGTCTCTTTTATTTAAGAAAAAGAGTCCTAAATGAGATTCGCGTGTTAAACTATTATCCTCAAAGGAACCACTTAAATCGTAAATTTTTCTATTAATATTTAAGATTGGTTCTTTTGTCAATTGGTTTGAATTACTTAGCATTGTTTTACCAAGAACTATTTCCTCGGAACCATTTAAAATAACATACACTGGTACCGAATCAAAATTTTGTGGCGTAAGATCCTGAATTTGAAACTTTTTTGAGGTTACAATTTTATTGTTAAACCCATCTAAGTAATTAAGTAAATTATATTTTGGTTTTTTATGTACGATTTTGACTGGACGTTTTTTGTAACTAGTTTCTTCTGTATTATTTATATTTAACTTTAAACGGAAGTTAGGTGGGTAATTATATAAAGTTTTAAAAAAATCAACTGTCGTTGATTTTTGCAGAAGATTTTCTGATTGTAAATTAGCTGAATTTTGGCTAACGGATAATGAATTATCTTTGACTTCACTGAGTGTATCTAGATTTTCCATATTTTAGTTTTTTCTAGTTAGAACTTATTTAATTTAGATAATATTTATGTTTATTACATATTAAAAATTTCTTTGGGATCCTAATATATAATATAAGATTGCAAAGATAGTTTATAGAAATTTTAAGCAATACTTCTAGATTTTTGATATCGAAACCAGAAGAAAATGAAAAATCTTCAATGATTCTGCAGCCAACTTAGAAAAAGTGCATAGTAGTCTAAATTTATCTATTAAGGTTTCAATAAAAATTATTAGTTTTTCTTAAAGCTATTTACAGAATCTATTAACGTGTACTATTATTTTGTAAAGGGCGGTTAGCTCAGTGGTAGAGCGCCTGCCTTACAAGCAGGTGGTCATAGGTTCGAATCCTATACCGCCCATTTGCAACTTTTTTTATAATACAATAAAAATAAAAAAACGTGCAATATTAAAATCCCATTTTAAATGGGCCCATCGTCTAAGGGATTAGGACAGGGACCTTCTAAGTCTCTAATGTAGGTTCGAATCCTACTGGGCCTATTTAATTAGTTTACTTAAAAATTTCTTCGAAAACAGTTTTTACTTTGTCTCCTGAATCGATTGATTCTAAAGGATCTTTACGTAATCGGTGACGAAGGCATAATGAAATTATTGCGTCAATATCATCAACAGTAACTTCTTTTCTACCATTGTAAGCAGCGTGGGCTTTTGCAGCTCGGTTTGTTACAATATCCCCTCTTAAACCATCAACATCTAAACTTCCACAAACCTGAGAAATTTTAACTCTCAATTCATAAGATAAGGCAACATCATTTAAAATTCCTTGTGCAGTAACAATTTGCTCTCTTAATTGACGTTGTTCTTCTTCATGTTCATTTAATGAAATGTCAGGGTCTTGATCAAAGCTACTTCTTTCTTCAACGATTCGAACTCTTAATTCAGGATCTCTAACTGTTCTAATTTCAGCGTGCATTCCAAATCTATCTAGTAGCTGTGGGCGAAGTTCACCTTCTTCTGGGTTTCCAGATCCTACTAATACAAATCGTGCCGGGTGCTTAATAGAAATTCCTTCACGTTCAAC
>Ga0163179_10003546_pt1 | contig 10597 bp, 23 predicted proteins | sample AtlANTMetagenome_FD_109643 | JGI IMG/M metagenome (GOLD analysis project Ga0163179, IMG submission 109643) | Marine eukaryotic phytoplankton communities from the Atlantic Ocean - Atlantic ANT 2 Metagenome | ecosystem: Environmental > Aquatic > Marine > Oceanic | place: North Atlantic Ocean... | reverse complement strand
GACACCGTGCGCCTTGGTGAACGCCTTCAGCTTGCGCCGAAGTTTCGCGACGCCGATGCCGTGGATGATCGTCAGTCCCTCGCGCGGCGTACGATCGAGCTCGGCCACCAGATCCGATATTAGCGGCGGCTCGACGACCTTGCGCGTCTTCTGCTGTTGCACGTAGATATGGCCGTCGCGAATGTCGCCCCAGCGCATCTTCATCACATCACCGATCCGCTGGCCGGTGAAATAGAGCAGGTGAACGGCAAGCCGCACCTCGCTGTCATCGCATACCAGTGCCGCCTCGAGCACATCATCGGGCCAAGGCTCGTGCTGGCCTAGCGCGCTGCGGTCGACGTCGCGGACAGGGTTCACGGTGAGGTTCTTACTGCGCCTGCCCCAGCGGTACGCGCTGCCCAGCACCGCGATCACCATGTTGGTCGAGCCCGGCCCCCAGATACCCTTGTCGACTATCTCGCGCACGTATTGCGATTGGAGCCCGTCGGCGCGGAACTTGCCCCAGACCTCTTTCACATAGCCGCCGTGCAGCCGGTAATTGCTCTGCGTCGATTTCGCCAGCTTGGCGAAGGCTGCGCTGGTGAGGTAATCACCCATCAGGTCGGCGACGCTGTAGGCGGGCGTCTCGCGGCGCTTCCTGCCATTGTCCAGCGCCGTGTAGGTGGGCCAGAAGTCGGCCGCGCTCATTGGGGGCAGCGGCGTGTAGATCGGGTTGCCGTTCGCGCGCCTCTGGCCGGTGTTGAAATAGAGGTATTCGCGCCCGTTCCGCTTCACCGTTTTCACATGGGGCGGCTTATGCGGCTTGCGTGCCATACTTCTCTCTCATCTCCCGAACGTAGTCAGGCTCGTTATCCTGCCCCTGTCCGGTGATATGGTCCAGCGCCGCGTCGAGCGCCTTCCGGCACCAGTGGTCGCGATTGCCCAGCTTCACCGGCTGCGGCAGTCGGCCTTCAAGCACTTCACGCTCGAAAGCGGACTCGCTCAGATCGCAGTATGCTGCTGCTCTGGCGCGTTTCATTGTGCGAGGCCAAGCGGTCACATTACTCTCCGTTGAGGTGGGCGCGGACGGCGAGGCCGATTTCGGTGAGGTAGGCGCCGCAGCCGCCCTTTTCGAAGCTTATTTGCATGAGCCCCATGCGGACATAATCACCGGCTTCCGCAGCGGATAGCGAGCGGCCCGCACCAGTGATGTCGGCGCGCTGCTCTTCGCTCAACCCCGCCACAATCTCAGCGATATCATCCATCACAGACCTCCCTCATTTCGTCCTCGGTGATAAGCCTGCCACCCTTGGCAGCGGCTTGGGCATGGGCGTCAACAGCGTCGGTGACGTAGGTGAACGGACCACCCGATACGGGGCAGATAGCCATTACCCGCCCGCGCCCGCTGGTCAGCATGAAGCCGTTGGGGAAGAGGCGGTGGAGTTCGCGGTTAGTCGGCATTGTGGGCCTCCATCGCGTCGATGACTTTCGGATAGTGCGTCTGCCGATAGTCACAAACAGGGCAGATAAGGCCGCGCTCGGTTGGCTCGAGCTGGCCCATGTCCTCTCTGTTTTCTTCTGCGTAGGCGCGATGTGCGGCATCGCCCCGATCACCGCCGCAAGTGAGAACGTGAACGTCCCCCCTCGACTGGAATGCCTTCAGTTTGGCGACCTGCTCCACCGTAAACACGGTGGGATAAAACGCCTCTAGCGCGTTAGCTACCGCGTCCATATCCGCACCGTCGATTTCTTCGGAAAGGTTCTCTCGGGCATCGGCAATCTGGCAAGCTTCAAGCAGCTTCGCGCTCGCCTCCCGTAGCGCCTCGATCAGCTCGGCCAGCTTTGTTGTGTCGGTCATTGTGTTACTCCGGTTGGGGGTGGGCGCACCCTCGGTCTGTCGGCTATTCATCAACGCCTCCTTTGAGTGCGGTGAGGTCTTCGATGATGCGCCGACGAGCATGTTGCGCACCGCACGCCAGACCAACCCCGCAAGGTAGGGCAATCAGGCAATTCTCTGCTGTCCGTATCGCCTCTTCCAGCACTACATCCCTATCGGAGAGGGCGGCGCGCAGACTTTCGCAGGCGTCCCAATGAGAACCGTTTACCCAAGCGTGGAAGGCACCGGCCCATATCTGCGACAACGGGTGTGGTTGGTTGCGGTCAGGCTCCCCCACCAGCGCGCTATCGGCCTTTGGGGCGGGGCGGGTGTTCCATGCGGCGATTGCTTCGACTCTGCTGTCGTAGAACGGGGCTTCAATGTTGCACCCGTAGCACTGCACGCGCCGAGACGGACCGGAGTTATCCAGCCCCTCAGCAGGGTCGCAGAGCAGCCCCAAGTTTTCGCCACTGGCATTGCAAAACGGGCACGGCTTCAATTCATCCGCCATCATCAATCTCCAAACTCTCTGCAAATATCCTCGAAGCGCGGGAGCATCTTGCGTCCGTCCGCTTCTGCTGCCTTGCGTCCTCGCGCGATAATCGCTGCTCGCAATTGCGCCTGTTCGCGCTCGATGCGCTTGAAGGCGGCGATCTGCTCGGCAAGCGATAGCTGTGCGCCTGCTTTGACCAGGCGGGGCTTGTGGGCGTGGTTCATGCGCTCTCTCCGCGAGCCTTGGCGATAAACTGCTCGAGCTTTTGAAGACTGCCAGGCGGGTATGTGAATGGCCCGCCCTCGCGCGCGAACGCCAAGAACTCTTCGGCAATTTCGAGGCCATCTGGCGCAGCCGCCATCAGGCGGGCATTGGCCTCAAGCTCCGCATCTGACGTGCGCTCACCCTTGCTTCGAGGTGAGAAGCGCAAGTAGCTCACGTAGCCGCCCTGAACACTCGCAGAGAAACGGTTCACATGCCCGCGCTCGTCCAAAGCGAAAACGGTTGCTCCGTCTATTTTCCAAGGCCCCGGCGTATGTGCTTCCTTGGCCATCATCAATTCTCCTGTCCTGCGATAAGGGCCTCTGCCCGCGCTATGCTGGCGGGGGTCATTGCCGCACCATCGTCCGGTCCACGCCCACCGGATCGTCGGCAAAGGCGTCGAACGGCCTGTCTGGATTGAAGTCGCGGATCGGCAGCGAAAACAGTTCGGTGAGGTAGAGCGGACGGAACGGCTTGGTCAGCCCGGTCGCCTTGCACTTGCGATACTCCGGCTGCGACTTCTGCTTGACCGCGAACGCATAGAGCTCGCCGGTGGCAATCCCGTCATGGGCGCGGTGGATCAGCAGCGTGTCCTTGTGGCAAAGTCCGCCGCCGAGCATGGCTTCGTTCTTCGCCTCGATCAGCCCGAAGCATTCGCCAATGTCGAGTTCGAGCGCATCGGGTGCGCCGCATACGCGCCAGGCACGGTAGCGCTCGGTGGGGTGGTTGTTCGTCATCGGATGACGCTCCTGTCTTGGAGGTAATCGGAGAGGCGGAAGCGCAGGGCCTTGTCGCGATCGCGCTGCCCCCACTCGCGTTCCATCATGTCGCGGGCCGCGCTTTCGTGGCAGGCCGCGGTGGTGCGGGTGCGCGTCATGTCTGGGCCTCGCGGTAGGCTGCGAGGGCGCGCTCAAGCGGTTCAATGCGCGGCGTGATGCCTTCGCAATGCTCCCAGAGCAGACCGATCGCATCCTCCAACGCCTCGACCAGCCCCTTGACTTCTGGCTGTGCTGTGGAGGCGAGGCGGTTGCGGATGCGGGTGGCGAGATCGATCGGGACGAGTATTCCACCCTGCCACATATCGCATTGCAGCATCTCATCGGCCAAAGCCGTTTGCGTCACATTATCCTGCATGGCTGGGTTAGACATTGTTCGCCTCCCTCGTTTGCGCTAAAGAATTGGGGTGTATCGAACGCTGAAATACCGGCTGTATCCGTCGCCCGAGCAGGCCATCGTCTTGGCTGAGTATTGTCGCGTCGTTCGCTTCGTCTACAATCTGGCTCTTGAGCAGCGCCGCGACTTCTGGCGACAGTATCGCCGCGCCACCGGCAGGCCGCTCAACTACGTCAGTCAGGGCCGCCAAATTACCGAGCTGAGGCGGCAGGAGGATTGGATTGCCGCCGTTCCGGCCTGCCTCCAGCACAGTGTGCTGCATGATCTCGACAAAGCATTCGCGGCGTTCTTTCGGGGCGGCGGCTTCCCCCGGTTCCGAAAGATGGGTTTGCACGAGGGCTTCGAGATAAAGGCCGCCCTGGCGAATGTGCGGGGGCTCAATCGAAAGTGGACGGCAGTAAAAGTCCCCAAGCTCGGCTGGGTTAAGTTCCGCAACACTCGCGCAATCACCGGGACAATTCGCTCGATACGAGTGAAGCTTGATCAGGGTAAGTGGTTCGCCTGCATCGGCGTTGAGAGCGATTTCGAAGCGCCCGCTTCTGACCTCCCCCCGGTGGGTGTTGATCGCGGCGTTACAATCGCCCTCGCCCTGTCGGATGGTGCGACGTTCAACGCTCCGCCCGACCTTGCGGCGCTCAATACCGAAGCTGATCGCGCCAGAAGGGCTCTCGCGAGGCGCAAGCGTGGCTCGGCTCGGTATCGGGCGCAAAGACTGCGCCTTGCCGCCGTGGTCTCCAAAACTGCCCGCGTAAGGCGCGACTGGCAGCACAAGGCGACGAGCGCGATTGCGCGACGCTACGGTACAGTCATCCTCGAGGCGCTTGAGACGCGGAACATGACGACGCGAGGTCGGGAGCGTGGCGTCGCTCAGAAGCGAGGCCTCAATCGGTCCATCCTCAACATCGGTTGGTACAGCATCGAACTGATGCTTGCCTACAAATTGGAAGAGCGTGGCGGGACGCTTATCAAGATCAATCCCGCCTACACTTCGCAGACCTGTTCGGCCTGTGGCGTCATCGACAAGCAAAGCCGTGAGAGCCAAGCGCGCTTTTCTTGCACGAGTTGCGGCCACACCATGAACGCCGATCACAACGCTGCGATCAATATCCTTCGGCAAGGCATGCCGAGCGTGGACGGCGGCGGTTGCGCCCCGGTTGAAGCGCGAACTATTCAACCTCGCCTCCTGGCGTAGGGGATGCCGAATGATCTGTCTCCTGATTGGGGGTGGCGGGGGTCTCGATCTCTGCCCAGCATTCGGGGCAGTAGGTGCAGCCCGTGTAAGGGTCGCTGCGCACCCAGCCTTCGGGGATCGGGGCGTCATCAATCGTCGGGTTTTCCCAGACGCCGAAGCCATGCCCCTTCCCGTTAAAACTGCGAAAGTGACGATGCGGAACGGTGTGCGAGCCGGTTTCGACGTGGCACCCGTCGCAAGAGAGTGTGATGCGAACGGTCATGCGCCCGCCCTCCCCGCCACACGCGGCGTCACAAAGTGGTCCGGCTCTTCGCGAAGGCTGGCGAGAAACGCCTCATCCGCCGCTGCCATGTCGCGGCGCGCTTGCTCACACGCCTCTGCGATCCGCAGCGAAGTCCTGCGCCCCCTATCCGCCGCAGCGAAGTCGAACGCCCGGTAGACCCCCACCGCCCGCGTCGGCATAACCGGCACAAGCTGCGCGTGGAGGTCTTGGCTCATCAGGATGGAATCGCGCGCCCGCTCGAGGGGCAAGTGCAGCCTGACCATTTCCTCGGTCGGGCAGAATGCCTTGACGCACTCGTAACGCTCCTGGCTGCTGCGGAGGACGTTGCGGGCCTGTGCCTGTGCGCGGGTGAATGGCGCGTCGGTGAAGGTGGTGGGGGCGGTCATGCTGCGGCGGCCTTCTGGAACGCCTCGTCGAGCACATCACCAACGCCGTATTTCTCGATGACGGCTTCGGCGCGCTCCGGCGTTAATTCCGATAGCGCCTTACGGTTGGCATCGCTCATTGTGTCGTGCGCGGAGTCAGGTGCGCTTGCATCCAGACCAATCCGGAACGTCACCTGTCCCTCGCTGCCATCGTCGGCAATCGGCGCCCACATCTGGAGGCGCAGGCATTCGCAGTCATTGTCGTCGCGCAATTCGATGAAGGCCAAGACTTGGCCCCACCGCGTGTCCACGATCTTAGCGTGCTCGAATGTTCCTGCGGGCAGTGTCTTCGCCATCTCTCACTCCTTTGCCATGTGGCAGGAGCACGAGGGCGATCGGCCGCGGGCTCCCCTGGCCGGCGCCGGTGGGCGTCGACCTTGTGGGGAGTTAAATATGCGGTTTATGCGACTATCGCAAGCCTTTAATTGCGATTATCGCATTTTTGACGGTTAGAGGCGGCGGGCGAACCACACCGGGCGGCCGCGAATCGTGGTTTCCGTTTCCTCGATTTCGTATTCCGAATAGCGGCCGTTCGCACTGAATATGCGATACCATCCTCGCTTGCCGGGGACGCGCTCGACAAGCTTCACGACGTAACCATCGTCATCCCAAAGAGCGAACGGGCCGGGCTGTCGTGGATCCCGGTCGCGCTTGTCGATCAGTATCTGGTCGCCATGCCGGAAGTCGGGCTCCATCGAGTCACCGCGCACGTCGATCAGTTCGAAATCAGCGGGCGTTCCGTGCAGCTGTTCCTCGATTAAATCGCGGGGAAGCTTGGCTATCGCTTGCTCGCCTTCGCCCGATCCGCCTCCACCCATCCCGGCGAATGATGGCAGAACCGCAATATCGACATAGGTTCCTTCCCTGCCCTTCGGCGGCACATCAGGCAGGCGGGAACTGTCGTCATGGTCGCCCACCATCTCGCGCAGCTGCAGCACTTCTTCGGTCTGCCACTGGCGCACACCGGCCAGCGATTTAGCGACCTTGTCCTGTGTGATGTTGAGGGCTTCGGCCAGGTCGATCTGACGCCATCCCCGCCGACGCATCAATTCGCGCACGCTTTGCTTGTCCATGCCCCATCTAGGGCGATCGGAACTGGCCGCGCCATGACGATTATCGCATAAATTTGCGATTGGGGGTTGCGATGTTCTTGCGATTATCGCATATATCATCGCATGAGCACTCCCGACACATATGCCGACAAGGTGATTGACGCGCTCGGCGGCACTTCTGCTGTTGCCAAGCGCATCGAGGCTCCTGTGTCGACAGTCCATAGCTGGCGCAGGATCGGCATTCCTTCCTCGCGCATGTCCCACCTCAAGCTGATTGCGTCGATGGAAGACGTGGCGCTGCCCGAAGAGCGGGACGCTGCGGCATGACCCTTCACGACGCCCTCACCCGCTACACGCTGCAAGGTCAGCGCCGTGCGACGCGCCCGTTCCTGCGGTTCTCGCTGCGCGGCGCGGCGAACGAAAACCAGCATGGTCCTCTGTGCAATTGCCCGACCTGCGAACATGGCGGGCTGGCCCACTGCGCCGAATGCGATGTCTGGCTCGAACCTCACGAGGGCTGTCCGCACATGCCCGCGCCGAAGGGTGCCGCATGAGCGCGCCTCTCGCCAGCAGCAGCTTCAAGGTCCGCGAAAACACGGGCCAGCGCTGCCCGTCCGCTCTCGCCGCCGTGCGCGTCGCCCTCGCCCAGCCCTTCGCCGATCCGGTGAATGTCGGCGGCATCCCCATGCGCCGCGCCGAGGCTCGCGAACTCGAACGCATTCTCACCAGTAAGCGGAAGGCCGCGTAGATGATCCGCGAAGCCATCGCCATGTATCGCGCCCGCGACGCCGCTTTCGGCCCCATGCCGGAGCCGCAGTGGCGCATCCTCATCGATCTCTCGGCTGACGGTGACTGCGACATTTCGAGCGCCTGCATTGCCAGTGGCGCGGCCATGACCACGGCGCTGCGGCATATCCAGCTGCTCGAAGCTACCGGTCTTGTCGCGCGCCACCCCGACCAGTTCGACCGCCGCCGTTGGTGGCTCTCGCTCACCGATGAAGCGGTCAACCGTTTCGCCCTCTTCGAAAAGCCCGCGGGTCACTCGCACGACGCAACGGCCAGCGCCGCCGAACGCCTGTCCCCTTTGGCCGACGGCGGCGCAACCCAATCCCCGGCTCTCTCCATGGCCGGGCGCACCGCGGAGGCTTCTCTCTCCTCCACTGCTGGCCTCCGCGGTGCATCTCATCGTCCTGTCCATGCGGCTGCTGATGCCGCAGCCCGTCAAGAGGATCATCATGGCTGATAAGAGAATTATGCAGATGCGTGATCGCCAGCAGCGAGTCTTCCGCATTGCCAGCGACCCCGCCCGCTACGGCCTCACGCTCAAGCTGATCGCCGCCGATAGCGGCCTGCATTACGACAGCGTGCGCGCCTATGCCGCGGGCGAGACGACCATGCCGATGACCGCGTTCAGCGCGCTGATCGACGTGATCCCCGACGAGCTGCTTTCCTACCTGGTCGGCAAGGACCGGGCGATTGTCCGCGTGCCCGATGCCATCGACCATGACGAGATCGAGGACGCGTGCCGCGACTATCTCGAAACCAAGGGCCGCGCGCATCACAAGAACAGCCCCGCCGGCCGCGAGCTGAGCGATTGCGAGCGTGAGGCGCTGGCCGAAAAGGCTGTGCCGCTGAGGGTGGCGAAATGAGCGGCCTGATTATCGACAATTTCGCAGGTGGCGGCGGTGCCAGCACCGGGATCGAAGCCGCCCTGGGCCGCGCCGTGGATATCGCCATCAACCACGATGAAGAAGCGATCCGGATGCACGAGGCGAACCACCCCGACACTTTGCATATCCGCAACAATATCTGGCAGGTCGATCCGCGCGATGTGACCAAGGGCCGCCCCGTCGACCTCGCGTGGTTCTCGCCGGACTGCAAGCACTTCAGCAAGGCCAAGGGCGGCAAGCCGCGCGAGAAATCCATCCGCGACCTCGCATGGGTCGTCGTCCTGTGGGCGCAGCGGGTCAAGCCGAAGCTGATCCTGCTCGAGAACGTCGAGGAATTCCGCACATGGGGGCCGCTCTGCGAAGAAGGCAAGCCGATCAAGGAACGCAAGGGCGAAACCTTCGACAAATGGTGCCGCGAACTGCGCAAGGCTGGTTACAAGCTCCAATTCCGCGAATTGCGCGCCTGCGATTACGGCGCGCCCACTATCCGCAAGCGGTTCTTCATGGTCGCCCGCTGCGACGGCGAACCGATCGTATGGCCCAAGCCCACACATGGCGCACCCGATAGCGAGGACGTGCTGGCCGGCAGGCTCAAGCCGTGGCGCACCGCTGCCGAAATCATCGACTGGTCGGTGCCCTGCCCCAGCATCTTCGAGCGCAAGAAGCCGCTCGCGGAAAAGACGCTGCGCCGCATCGCGCACGGCATCGTCAAATTCGTAATCAACAACCCGTCGCCCTTCATCGTGCCGCTGACCCACCATGGCAGCGCGGGTCGGTCATATCCGCTCGCTGACCCGCTGCCGACCGTGACCGGCGCCAACCGGGGCGAAATGGCGGTGGTTTCCCCCCACATCACCAAGTTCCGCAATGGCGCGATCGGCCACGATGCGGGCGAACCGCTCGCCACCGTAACCGCCAACAGCTACATTAAGCGCCCGGGCGGCAGCGCGCCGCTGGGTGTGGTCGGCGCGACGCTCGTGCAGACCGGTTATGGCGAGCGCGAAGGACAGGCGCCGCGCGCGATCGACACACAGAAGCCGCTAGGAACCGTGGTTGCCGGTGGTTGCAAGCACGCCGTTGCCGTCGCGCACATGATGCAGGCCAACAGCGAGCGCAATGGGGTAAAGGCGGGGCGGGCGGTCGATGCGCCGGTTAGCACAGTCACTATCAGCGGCTCGCAGCAACAACTGGTCACCAGCAATCTGGTGAAGCTGCGCGGCACTTGCGCCCACGGACAGAGCGTCGAAGACCCGTTGCACACGGTCAGCGCGGGCGGCACGCACATGGCCGAGGTCCGCGCCTTCCTGATCAAATACTACGGCGGCGAATCCTCCGACGAAGGGCACACCATCGACGGCCCGCTGGGCACCGTCACCGTCAACGATCGCTTCGGCCTGATCACCGTGACCGTCGCAGGCGAGGAATACGTGATTGTCGATATCGGCCTGCGGATGCTCACCCCGCGCGAACTATTCGCCGCGCAGGGCTTTCCGCCCGACTACATAATCGAACACGACGCCGAGGGCCGCAAGCTCACCAAGACGGCGCAGGTCGCCAAGTGTGGCAACAGCGTCTGCCCTCCGCTGGCTGAAGCACTGGTGCGCGCGAACGCCACCGAATGCCATGAAGTCGAAAGGGCCGCAGCATGACCCCCCTGCCCTTCACCCGCGAGAACGTCCTCGCCGTCTGGGTGCCGCGTCTGTGGGGCGCGCTCGGCGGGCTGGTGGCCGGGGTCATCGTTTACCTGATTGCGGGAGGCTTCGCATGATCGACCTCCCCGACCACGACTGCTTCGCTGGCACCGAACCCCGCCCCCTGTGGCGCCGCGTCGTCTTCGCATTCCTCTCCTGCTTCGCGGTCGTGTCGATCGTCGGTGTCGGGATTGCGCGGGGATGGTGGTGAAGAATTCAACAAAAGGAGAGACTGACATGAATGCTCAAGTGAAGGTCGAGCCGCCTGCGCTCGATAAGCTGCGGGAGCCCTTCCCGCCCAACCATATCAGTAAGCTTCCCAAGCCGACGAAGGCCCAGACGGAAGAAGTTCGCAAGGACTTCAAGAAAGGCATCCGCTGCAAAGAGTGCGGAGCCTGGCATCACCCGAATGTCGTACACCTCGATTACGTCGGCCATGCCGCGCTGACTGATCGTCTGCTGGACACCGACCCCCACTGGTACTGGGAGCCGGTGTCATTCG
>Ga0163179_10003545_pt1 | contig 10602 bp, 20 predicted proteins | sample AtlANTMetagenome_FD_109643 | JGI IMG/M metagenome (GOLD analysis project Ga0163179, IMG submission 109643) | Marine eukaryotic phytoplankton communities from the Atlantic Ocean - Atlantic ANT 2 Metagenome | ecosystem: Environmental > Aquatic > Marine > Oceanic | place: North Atlantic Ocean... | reverse complement strand
AGTAGGTGTTGGAGGAGGCTCTATCTGCTCTACAAGGGTTCAAACCGGTCATGGTGTACCAACCTTCCAGAGTGTGCTGGAGTGTTCTGAGAGTGAATATGACTGCCTACTGATTGCTGATGGCGGTATTAAGAATAGCGGAGACATTGTGAAAGCGCTAGCAGCAGGAGCAGATGCAGTCATGGTCGGCAGTATGCTTGCGGGTACCGCTGAGGCTCCGGGTGAAGTTATTTCAAATCACGGTTCTACACCGGTCAAGGTATACAGGGGCATGGCTAGTCCAGAAGCTCAGGTCGAGTGGCGCGGAAAGTATTCTTCCAATGAAGGTGTTTCAAGAACGGTGCCCCTCAAGGGACCGGTCACAAGCGTGCTATATGAAATTGATAAGGGAATTCGTAGTGGTCTTTCGTATTCTGGAGCTAGAAATATTAGAGAGCTTCAAGCGAAAAGTGATTTCATTATTCAGACTTCTGCGGGAGCAAAAGAGAGCTCAACACATATTGACGGATAAAGTTAGATGTTATCTTTCTAGTTTCATATTTATAGTTTGAATAGGGAGGAACAGATGGCAACAACTGTCTCAGCAGCAACTTTAACAGTCTTCATCCAGGAAGAGATTACTCTAAACGGTGTTAAGCAAGGCGCAAAAGTACAGCACAATATTCCGAAGATCAAGCAAGTAGATGAACGAGTCTTAACCATTCCTACTCATCAGGTGAACGTTCTTATTCTAAGCTCTTCGGCCGGCGCAGGTACATACGCCACCCAGAATTTTAAGTACGCTAGACTTACAAATCTAGATGACACAAATTTTCTTAGAGTTTCTTTGATCTCTGGGTCTTCTGGCTCTATTCTTACTCAAAAGTTACCTCCAAAGAGGAGCATGATTTTTACGAGCACTTCCATTTCGGGTTCATCCGCGGGAGTGACATTTGGCGCATTTAGCGATTTTACTAGCATAAACGCAAAGGCCGATAGCTCAGCTATCGATCTTGGGTTGTTTATTGCATCAACATAGCAGAGCTTGGACAAGGTGAAATCAAGTTGGTTTGAAAGTAACCAATAGTCAAATAAAAGGAGAAAAACATGACCGATCTTGAATTGACGCTTAAGGCATTGAACGAGGGAATTCTTCCATCTTTCAATAGCAATGAGATTGCAGCGCTTCTGGAGACTTGTGATCCTGAAGACGCAAGGAGAATGAAGCGAAAGTTTCGAAAGCTTTGGCGACGCGAGAGGAAGAATTCTTTATCGAATGCTTCCACAGCCGCAGAAGTTAAGGTTATTGATGCGATGTTCTCTCTTCCTGTCCAGCGAAGAAACCTTGTACGTAAGAAGCTTCTAAGATAGCTTTTATTAACTCATCGAAATACTTATTATAAGTTGAAATGTGGAGTTGTGCGTGCCTTACGATATAGATAAGCAGGATTGCGAACAAAGCGATGGCGATGATGGAAGTTATGTCCTCCGCTATACGGATAAGAAGGGCAAGAAGCATAGCAATTGTCATACCTCCAAGAAGAAGGCTCAAGGACAAATCGCTGCCATTGAGGGTCCACGAGAGATGGATGAGACTGATGATATGGTTTTTGGCGGCGGCGGTTTCGCAGCTGATGGCGAGGGTGAAGATGATGACGGGCTGGAAGAAGCGCTGTTGAGGCAGTGGGTCAGAGAGAAATTGCTCGCTGAAGTGGCGGCTACTGCTTCTCACCTATTCAAGGATCGTTCTCGGGTGGCAGCTTATCTAGACCAAATAAAAAGCGGTACTCCATTTGAGTTGGACGGCGGTGGAACGATTATAATCCCAGAAGAGGGTAATGACGCTCTAGTTTCTGCCCTTGAGTCGAATGACTCTTCTGCATTTAACAGGGCATGGAAAGTCGGTGTAAAGACTTCTGATGGTATCAAGAAATCATCTGGGATTATTAAGAAAACACCGGCATTCGGTGGTGAGAGAGCCGGAAAGCGGCTCGATAAAGAAGATAAGCAGATAGGAGAAATTCAAGCTGCCATAGACGCTGCTGGTGGAGTTGTCAACATAATGCTCGGCCGCAGGTCAGCCCAGGGTGTTACTTCGATTGAAAGTGTAACAGGAACCCCTAAGGCAGATGCTGTATTGAAGGCAGGTGATGAGGTGGTTGGGGCAATTTCGTTAAAATACGCCGCTAGACCAAACCAGATGCAGCAGTGGGGTGGAGTCACCAAACTTTATGATGCAGAAATACCAGCAGTTGTTGAGTTCATAAAAGATGTCAAGTACATAGAAGAAAATAGTCCATCCGGCAGAATTGATGTAACATATTTTCGTGAAATAGATGATTCAGATATTGCTACAAAGATCTGCTATGGCGGAGGAAGCTGGCCTGAGGATGACTGTGACGCAATCGTTGCATCCCAAACACCAATTACAATTGATGAAGACGGAAACTTCATAGCGGACCATGTGTGGTTCAACCCTGAGATCCCACCAGGTGAGTGGTACCCCACTCTCTTTGCAAGGTTTGGCACCGGACGCGGTGGCGGAACAGGCTTAAAGAATGTAAGATTAAGTCTTTCCCCGAAGGGTGCTCGTGTTGGTGAGCCGCTACCTGCTAGACCCCCTACACCTGAAGTAGAGGCGCCAGCCGATACAGAAGTAGAAGCTGCCGCCGAGCCAGTAATTGATGAAAGCATTTTGCGTGGCTATGTTAGGGAAAAGCTTTTGCTTGAAGACCTTACCCGTGCCGACCGCAAAGAGATTGAGCGCATCTTCAAAAAAGAGATGGAAAAATCCAAGGTTGCGAAGAAGATTATCAAGAAAGAAATCGAAGCGCATGATAAGAAGACGATCCCAGGTATCGTAGACAAAGCTTTCAAGAAGAATTTCGAGAAGGAGCTCAAGGCTGCTTTAGGTGTTAGCTTCTTTGGGGAACCTGGAAAAATTAATAAATTTGTTGTTGACGAGATTCATGACGAGGTGGAGAAAATTCTTGGAGATAAGGCGACGAAAGAAATGATCGTCAAGATATGCAAAGACGTTATCATTAAGTTGTACCGTGAGCTAAGCTTCTCTTATCCACAAGTAATTCAGAGAATGAAAGTATGAATGATCCGATAGCTGATCTTGAAGAACTCATAAATGAAATGGCTCTAACTCAAGGGTTGATTGAGCCATCCCCAATTCAGAAGCTTATGTACAATGAAGAGTACGTCCGCGGAGTCTTGGGCATCGACATACCGCTTAACGAGTCGTACCCTTACTCATTAGATTTACAGCAGAGAATTTTAGAAGAGCAGTTGCTTTTTGAAGGTTTCTTTTCAGACTTTAAGAAGCTTTCCGGAGACGCGAAAAATCTTGCGCTGGCAATGCGGTACATGATGGAAGACGGAAGTCGAATAAACGATTTTGTCACAGCTGCTTATGAGACGGTCATTAAAGAGCCGCTAGAGAAAATCTCAAGCTTCATTGAAAAGATCACCGCTGTGTTTAAGGATTTATTCGAAAAGTTTGTACTTCCAAAAGTCCAGGGAGTTTGGGACAAATTAAAAGAAGTGCTTGCTGGATTTGGCGAAAAGCTTCAAGGCGCATGGGACAAGATACAAGGCATGGCCGGGTGGAAGCAAGCTTTGGTTGTGATGGGGTTCGGTACAGCGTTGGGCTATCTCTGGAGTGAAAAAGGGATTGGAGCCATAATCGAAACCGCTGAAGGTGTTTTAGAAGGTCTTGAAGATCTTATCCCTAAAGCAGTTGCAAAGCTATCAACTATAACAGATAAGCTCGACGGTGAAGAGACCAAGGATGTCCTTAGTCTTGCGAAAGAATCCACTGCATACTCGGTATTAGGTCTTTTACATGAACAATCATCTACATCTGACAAAGTTGAGAAAGCTGACAAGGGTACAGATGCAGTAGGAAAAGCTTCGGAAATTGCTGGTAAGCTCGGCGGAGATGAGCTTGACATAATCGGCAAAGTAAAGAAAGAAATAATGAAGCAAATTGAACCTTTGCTAAAAGTTATTAAGGATAAGGTCGTCGATATTTTCAAGGACATCGCTAAGCAAATCAGCGCAGACGCTTTGCTCGGCTTGGCCACCGGTGGCGTCAGTACGTTTATTTCTGGCGTTAAGAAAGCTTTTGGTGGTATGAAGCTTGTTTCCAAATTATTTGGTGGGACGCTAGGGAAGTTTGTCGATAAGATCAAAAATCCAGAGAAAGAAGCTGAAGAAGCTGAGAAGGGTGAAGATGATCCTACCGATGAAAATACGAAGAAAGAAGAAAAGAAAGAATCAGTAATGAGAGACGAGGTTATCTTACGAGAGTATATTCGAGAGAGGTTACTAGCGTCTTAAAGCGAGGAAGTGTGAAAGCAATAACATCAATAATGAGAGCCCTCTGTCTTGTTGCATTTGGAGCCAACATTGTTGTTATGGCGTTTGCATGGACATTTGATAACCCCCAGCTGTTTTTACTCGGCGGCGGATCAGCTCTACTGGTTTTATTTGGATACCTATTCGGGTATGCAGAAGATAAAGAAACAGAAGAATAGTCAGAAACATTTGCCGTTTTTCTATTATCCTTGAATATGCGGATTCCTGATGAGACACAACAGTTTGAAATAGGCGATTCAGTTATGATTACTGACAACGCAATAGATGCTGGAAGCTCACCAGTGGGAACAGTCATATCGATATATTCTTCGTCCGTGTATTATGAGGCTAGACCCATCGCGTCATTTACAGAGTATACTTACGTGATTCGTGTAGCAGAGCAAAGACATTACTTAAAAGCTCGTCAAATATCATCTATTGCTGAAAATTGACAATAAAACGATTATTATTAAGTCATGGCACACAAATTTAAGATCGGTGAAATTGTGAAGGTTTATGAGTACTACGCTGACATGATAGTAAAAGACTATTATTTTGGTGTCATCGTGGATGTTGATGAATATCGCTTTGAGCGCGGACCACATTATATCTATCGCCTTTTACCGAATAATGAAAAAGTGGGAAGGAGTGGTGTTCAGACCGCAGAAGAGTTTGCGATAGAAGAGATTCAACAATGAGAGAATTCCTTGCTACGATGCTTTCGTTAGCCATTATTTTTGGCACTGTGTGGGGTATCATACTTCTTTTTATTCTGGCTGTAGATGGATTATCGTCAGTCGGAATTCCTGCTGGCCTACTTTACTTCAGCGGCGGCATTGCGTTCGCTACCTCTTACAAGAGAATCGGCGGATGGTTCATGGACTACTGTGACACTGTATGGAGTAAGATTCATGATTGGGTGGTGTGGCGATGAAAGTCCGACCGATCCAACGTATTTACCATACTTTTGATAAGGATGAGCGTCAGGAAGCAGAGGAAAAACGGATAAGAGCGCTGTTAAACCTGCTGTGCGAGATGAATATTCCTGATTCTAAAATTAAATTTCTTAAGCTCAAGCCAGAAAGAGCAGAAACGCTAAAGTGGCTTAAGACGAATCTAGCAGTCAATAATTCTCACCACAAGAATTATAAGCAAGCTTATAACCTGATCAATCTTCTGACAAGAACAACAGGTAAGCCATGAATTCTTATGATGTTTTAGGGGTACCATCTACTGCTAGCGATGATGAGATAAAGAAGGCTTATCGAAAGCTTGCTAAAGAATATCATCCTGACAGAAACCCTACTGAAGAAGCAGAAAACAGATTCAAGGCAATCGGCGAAGCTTATTCTGAGCTGTCCGATCCGCAGCGTCGCCAAGACCTTGATGCTATGTTACATTTTCAGAATTCTGATAGACGGTTTCAATCCCGCGGTGATCCAATCTTTGACCACTTTTTTCGTAATGGCGCGTTTGGCGGTTTTGAAGATATTTTTGGAATGGGTGGACTTGGCCCGCGTCACCACCAGAAGAGAACAGCTAGTGTTAATGTCACGCTATCTCTTGAAGAAGCGTATAAGGGTATAAAGCAACACTTTTCGATTGATCATGAGAATATTGAGATTTACATTCCACCGGGAGTGCAAAGCGGCGAAACCTTACAAGCTAGAGTAGACAACACCCTTGAGGTTCACATCAATATACGCATCCGTCCCCACAAGATCTTTGAGCGAAAGGGGAATAATCTTTACACTAGACTTGACGTGCCTCTTGATATCGCCATTAACGGTGGCGAGATGATTGTTAAGAATATCACTGGTGAGAATATCAATTTAAGAATTCCAAAAGGGCTCAACTCGCATACAAAGCTCCGCATAAAAGGCGCCGGAATGATATTAAACAATGGCGTAACTGGTGACGCTTATTATGAAGCGAAGATCATTGTTCCAAAACTAGACAACGTGCAATGTAATCTAATCGCAGGAATACTCAGCAAAGTCCGCGCTCAGTCGGATTCGTAAAACGGCCAGGTTGCAGAAGGGGGCTCAGCAAATCCGGTGCCGCCTTCCTGAGGGTCTCTACCATTCATCAACTCTTGAGCACGGTGCCTATAGACTTCGTGCCGGACCCACATTCTAGCAAATCCAGCTTCTGCCAATGTTCCAAGCTCAATCAATCCAGATGCACCAAGTGCTTTTATTTCGTCGAGCTCTTCTACGGTAAGGGGTGCTTGAACTAAGCATTTTACGAAAGCTCTTTCTACGTCTACTTTTGCCATGGATACGACTCCGATTTAATCTCTAATAGTACTAAGTATTCTGTACTTTTGTTGATATTCTATTAGATTTAATAAAAGGTAAAAAGGGCTAATCGTTACATGGCTGAGATTATTGACCTCGAAGAATATCGATCACGTATTGCTGAACAAGAAATCTGTGAGCTTAAGGAAGAGTTGGCCTCTATGGTTCAAGACTTAGCTCCAATTTTCCCTGAGCCGTATTTCCCTTCACTAGATGATGAAGATTATTTACTCACAACTCCGTTAGCAGGTTCCTTCGGGATGCAGGGCGCATGTCCATGCTGCGGTTATGGCTCGACGTCCTGGTGGGATAGTGAGCACACAAAGGGGGATGATAAAGATGAATCATAAATTTCGCTCTGCTCTGCTACCAAAGCCGGGAGATGTTTTACTTGATAGATCTGGAAATGAAATGATAGTGCTAGAAGTTGTTGATAGGAATTCTGGTGATTGCTACGCATTACATAACGGTGAAGTAAAGCTTGTGAATGCACTAAAAACTTCTGTTGTTGTTCCACCCAAGAAAGATGAGACTGCTCATGATCACGGATAACCCCGCTGCTGAGATTCTCGGTACCCTGTACAAAAGCGAAGAGGGTGATATTATGTTACTAAACGATACAGGGGCTCATACAGTGGTCATTGACCAGCAAACTTCAGGCCTACCCCAGAAGACGAATGATACGCTTTACGTCGTATCTCATGAAGTGTCTTGGAACGATGGCTCGACTGAAATTTGGGCTAGCGATTTATGGGATGATCTTGTAGACGATATTAGAGAAGAAGAGGGAGATGAAGCAGCGGATAAGCTGAAAGAAAGTATTCTCTCCACTTTTCAATCAGTGATACTAACCGCTATATAAAAGGAGAAAAAATGGCGACACCGACAGTTGTAAAAGAGTTTGTTGATAAAGTGATGGCATTTGATGCAGAGAAGAAAGAGTTGGCAGAAGCAGAGAAGATGCTGTACTCAGAGTATAAAGATAAGTTAGATGTGAAAGCATTTAAGGCTGCTCTAAGGATCGCAAGAATTCGCTCGAAGCTGGACCAGACAGAAGAGGCAGAAGCAGATCAAATGCTGCAGTTTGTAAGCGACAAGGTATAAACGCACTTAAGCGTAATACTTACCACGAAATCATTCAATTTCAGGGTTAATGATGAAAGACAGAATTTTTACAGTCGCAGCCATGGGGTGCCTTCTCGGTGTTTATTCAGCGAGTGTCTACCATTTTTCGCTTGACAATATTCATGATAAGCTACACAATGAAGTTAGCGTGCCAAGTCCGTCAAATGACATTGAAGATGTAGAGAAGATCATGAGAGCAGTCCAGCTGCAGGGACCGGTCCGAGTGCAGACGAATTTGCCCATCCCCGGCGCACAATGCTCAATAACACTAGATGAATTACTTGAAGATACTGCGCAGCCGCTGGACGCTGGAGTACTTAGTTGTTTGGATACCCTGAATGTGGGTACTCAAGAGTAAACGTTTCTTTAGGTTTATTCTTACACTGTGTTTGATACTAACTCCATGGCACGCAAGCGGCGCGCCAGACCCTTCCATGTTTTATCTGGCTGGGAATGGAGGAAGTGATAGGTGCAGGACTTCTGATTGTATGTGCAGAGTTCGACCTGGTCCAAAGCCGTCAAATCCTGAGACGATTGAAGAAGTTGAGCGCCGATATAGCGCATACTTTCCAACAGCTGTACATAAATTAACTGAAGGGCAAAGTGAAGACCTCTCTTCTTATCTTAGCAGCTTACATGAATTGTCGCCAACTGCAAGAGCCACAGTCATGGCTTATACTGACGGCTGCGGTACCGCAGAATATAACAATGGCTTAGCGAGACAAAGGCTACAGACAGCTGTAGAGGAAACGAGAGAATACTTCTCGATAAGGTCTACGTTGATTCATCCTGAGGCTCCCCCAGTCTGCCCACTTCAGGAGGCCCGAAGAATTGATATTATCGTTCATACGACTAGACGCATTACAACTGCTATTGATAAAATACCCGCAGATGTGTATCTTATTGACGCTTCCGGATCAATGTGGCCAGAGTGGCGCAGATGGACAGACGTTGTAAATGCATCTTATAAGCCTGGTTCACAGATATACGTTTCTATGACAACCGGATGCAGAACAAATCAGACTCTAAACTCTGTTCGTCCACAGGGTGGGACAGAGATCTGGTACGCGTATTATATGCTTTTAGATCGAATGCAGCCTGGCGAGACTTTAGCCATAATTTCTGATTTTCAATCGGATATCCCGCTTCGAGCCTGGGAGCGGAGGCTCATAGATGCAAAGGTAGCCGAGAGAGGTGTGAATGTGATCGCAGTGCGGTTATGATCGTAAACATTTGGTAAGATTCAGTTATTATTCGCATGTTCCAGACAGGGGGATAGTGATATGAGTGTAGAGAATTTAAGGGTGTGGACGATCGTCAGCGCTTGCGCAATTGGATCATTTGTCGTTTCTTTCACTGGCACCAGCATTTTTTTAGCAGTTTTTTAGCCGATTTTGTAATATTCGCTTTTGATCTGTATAATCAATTATATAGCGCAATTGTCGTGAGTATTATAAAATGCCAGAAATCCAGATCGCTTTCTACAAGGGTTATGGTGGGTGGACACACAAGATTATTCGGTGGTGGACAAAGAGCCCGTATAGCCATGCAGAACTTATTATGCCAGACGGTAAGACCTGGGTGAGCATAAGTCCGTTTTTAACTTCGAGAGTTGCTGCCAGAATAAAACACAGATTAGAGAATCCCGAAGAGTGGGATTTTTTAGTTTTTAAGCTGAGTGAACGGGAGCCAGTTAGGAAATATCAGCTAGACCAGCTCTATAAGTTTATTGAAAAGACCCAGGGGTGTAAGTACGATTGGACTGGTATGATAATGTCTCAACTATGTCCATTTCTTGTCAAACGCAGGGATAAATGGTACTGTTCGGAATGGATTGCACATGCGATGGTAAACTCTAGAATCGTAATGTGGGATGATGTCTACTTATATGACACCCCCGATCTCCATCCAGGAAAATTATACGAGATATTAAGGGCGCTTTGTATACACAAGAGCCAGACAGTTTAATATTGAATTGGTTTTGGAGATCATGATGGAAAGAGCAGAAGCAACAGCGTTGTTGGAAGTAAGAAGAGTACTTATCGAAGGTCATAACAGAATTTTGGATGGTGGAAGTGTTCCAGATGTTGCCGTTTGTAAGCAGAAAGATGTGGCCACCGTTTGGAACCGTGCGATTCAACAGCTGGAAGAAGTGCTGGCATCATCTGGCCAAGTGTCTTTCGAAAAATAAAACAAGTTTGTCTTGTAAACTCTATTCATAGAGCGTATAATCTTATTGTCATTAACAATTAGACTGTTTGGAGGTTACACACATGACAAAAGCATATCGTAATAGTTTCAAGGCAATGCGCCCAAATGTTGGTAAGCAGGTGGGGCAAGAAGTTTTCCTTGCAACATTGAATGATAGCACCGCTGAAGAAGTTAACACTAGTCTTCGAGAAAAGGGTATCAAGAATCCCACAGGCACTGATGTTATTTTTAGCGAGAAGCATCTTGCGCAAATGAAGAACAGTAATCGCCGTGTTTTCACAATGGTACAAAACATCGCTCCTTATCGATTCTCAGAAGCGTTTGATCTCGTAACTTCAATGCACCAGGGTGGTTCATACGGCCCGTGGTATGTCACATATTATATTCCGTTTGCGCTTGAGACAGGAAAGCCTCTTTGGGTACCTTATTCAGAGGCAAAGGAAGTAGTCTCTATGCTCAAGACCAAGGCCGGTCAGGCGTTTACTGGTACTACTGATTTCTAATTAGCTATCCACACTTTGGTGGTATCTTTTCCAAGAGGGGCACGTGCTAGCACGTGCTCTTTTTCTTTGTTTGTCCCGAATTCTGCAAACCATAAAGTCAGATATGGTTCGCTGCT
>Ga0163179_10003544_pt1 | contig 10607 bp, 6 predicted proteins | sample AtlANTMetagenome_FD_109643 | JGI IMG/M metagenome (GOLD analysis project Ga0163179, IMG submission 109643) | Marine eukaryotic phytoplankton communities from the Atlantic Ocean - Atlantic ANT 2 Metagenome | ecosystem: Environmental > Aquatic > Marine > Oceanic | place: North Atlantic Ocean... | reverse complement strand
TTCGCTATAATCAGGCGGATAAACAGAAGCGAATTTTTGAGAGTGTGGACTGTGAGTTTTCGAATAATTGTAATAATAAGATCCTGTCCAGCCTGTTGATGAAACAGAGACGCCTCTTTCGGGATAAAGGCAGCCAGGAGTGCATGCATATAACCTCACTACATAAGCTCTGTTAGGGCTTGAATATTCTCCCTGTGAGATTACAATGGGCGATGAATCATCCACTACACCCAGCTCATTATAAACACCTTTATCTAAATCGATCATTCCCATAGTATACCAATAAATCAGCTTGCTACTAGCTTCTGATGCAGTTATTTCTTCTCTCCAAGTTTCCGGAAGAGCTGACGCCCTCATTATGGAATATGATAAAGTTGAAGCTGCCGCAGTTACGGTGGTCGAAATTGTTATGGTGTCTGTATTTCCTGTGTTGGCAATAGAATATTCAAAATCTATAAAACTCCCATAGGAAGTAACGTTAAACCTACGAAAGAAACCATGAATACTGTCTATACAGCTCCCTTTTTGATAAAGATCAGCAACCACTTCGTGGTTTCCAATTGGGGTGGTCTCCCAAGATAGTTGCGCAGTTCCAGAGGGAGACTCTACTTCATCTGAAGGGTTAGGGTCATATTTAAAACAAGTGAAGGCGTTTCTGTTTTTTCCTGGATGGCGCTGTGCCGCTGCTGCCATCTGATGTGATGGCTTAACCCACCACTTGATTTGATCGCACCATGGAGGAAGCGAAGATATTTTTATATTCACCCCTGAATTATTATTATCATAAGTTACAATCTTGGGGTTATTAAATGCGGGATTTATAGTTCCAGCGACTCCGGGGACTGTTTTAACAAAAAACGTAGATGTATTTATGTCTGCTATAGAGATTGAAGCTACTTGTTCTGCTATTCCAAGTTTTTGCCATCCGACATAATATCTTCCAGGGTATTGAGCTGCAGAAGCAATTTCAAAACGTTGCTCTGATTTTGCTGGTAGCGAAATTGACCAAGAAAATCCTTGCTGCATTTGGCCAGTTTCTGGATTGTAGCCGACTAATTTAACAAGTAATGATACGTCAATATCGTTAGGGTTTGAAACAGAAACTACGTCAAAAGTGTCTTCATAGTTTATTATTGACATTTCACAAGGCGCTAAAGAACCGCCATGGCGACCAAGCATTGTTAGAAAATTTAAATCTCTAGTCAAGGGGTAGTATGAAGTTACCGGCTTTTCTGCTGAATGGTCTCCCTTCATTCTTAGTTTAAGTTTCGCTCCATTTCTAATTAAAAAAGATATTAAAATCTGGCGCCCAGTATTTCCGCTTGCATCAGCAGTTTTTTCAAAAACTAATTCGCAGTTTAATTTTATCGGTCTCCAAGTTGTAGAAGCTGTAGAAGTTGTTACTTTCTTTTCTCTCTGCGATTCATTAACATTAAAAAAGTTTGCCCAGAAATACCAAAAATATTCTGAGTAAGAGTCGTCACCAACTTTTATCAAGCCTAAATTAGAAGAAGTAGAATCTCCAGAAAATATTTCATTTGTAAAAGGCCGAGGAAAATTTGAGTGCGCTACTTCGCACGATGGTAAAGATAAAGTAGATTCCAGTTGTTTAAAACAAAAACTTGGAGTGTTCCCTGCAGTCGACTCGTAGTGAGTAACTGCATATAACTCTTCTAAATCGTCTAATCGCTCTAAATAAGAAAAATCTCTTTTAATTCCTGAATAATCTGAAACTGCAACCGATCTGGGTTTTTCACCATCAGTGACAAGAATACTACTTGCAACAGCATTCATCGAAGATATATCTTGATCTGAAAGAAAATTCATTAGAGAAACTTCTTTGTAGTAATAAGAGCTGTACTCGTCAGATTCAACAGAATATTTGCTTTTTTCAAGAGTAGAAGAAAAATAGTTATTAATGCTGTCTTCCATTGATGTTATGTCGCCGGTGCCGTCAAAATAAGAATAAGAATCTTCAGTTTTGTTTCTAGTTATCATTACTTCAATGCTGTTTATTCCATTTGCCATAAGCTCTACGATGGGAAGCGCGAACCTAAATTCAAAATTCACGTAATATGCGTGAGAGTCTTCTGTTATTTTTATTTTAGACCACTCATCTGGTGGCCATTGAATAGAAAATTCTTCTGCAGATGATGTCTCTGGTGAAATACCCATTTAATTATTCCATAATAATCGTGAAAATATTGACAAACGTGAGAGCTCCTGAGCCATCTCTGTACAGCTTTCCTGCAAAAAATAAGTGAGGGTTAAAAGTTCCGTCTACTTGAAACTCGCCTACATCTATAATCGATAATTTTTCTAAACTATTCTCAGATATATTTTGATCAAATATTTGCATTAAAACATTGTTTGATAGTGTTGTTTTTGTAAAATCAATTTCTTTATAAACTTTTCCCTCTAAATATGATTCTAACTCTTCATAAGTGTCTAAAGGATCTTGGTTTATTTTTGAGTAATTGGCTAACAAGCTACCTGTTAAAGCGCCTGTATAGGGTTTAGTTTTTGGAGGCAAAAATCGGTAATTAAGCAAATTTCCAAGTTTGTGATCTTGAAAAACAGAATCTATTTGGTCTACATTTTTTGTTACAGCGTCTGTGCTTAAATCTAAAGGAGTAGTGGGTGAAATATCAAATTCTACTATATTTGTGCTTATAGAAAATGGCTCATCTTTAGAATATTTATTTAAATTTCTAGAGCCAATAATCATTTGCTTTTTAAAGCTTTCTAAAGATCCGGCAATAATAGTATTCGAAACGATGTCTATGCTACCAGGAGAAAAAGTAACAGCGCCGTGAGATCCGCCAACTGCTGTAGAATTTTGAGAAGACGTTACATCAAACGCTAGGCCACCATAAATAGTGTAATCGTCGCTAGTAAAGGGTTGCAGGTAGCCGTCTGCGTCTGATTCATAAACAATTGTGTCATTATCATCAGAGCTAGCCTCAAAATATATCCTAGCAGTCAAATCATCTAGCACTCCACCAGATCCAGTCGTATAACATATTTGACGATCGGTTATGCTGGCAAATTTAACATTAAGCTCACCTCGAGCAGCTTGATTTCTGCCTGTAACTGTTATCAAGGTATCTAATACTCTTGATTTGCTATCTAGAATTCCTGCCAAAACGACCTCCACTCATTTTAAATATTCCCAGAATAAAAAAAACAATAATGAATTTATTCTTCAGCTAATTCGCTGTTAGAGTTTCGAATATTTCTAATTTTTTCTGGACGAGTCCCTTTCTTTCTTCTTGGAGGCGATTTTTTTACTTTGGGCAGGTCATCTAAATTACTTGAATTATTTTCAATAGCTGCTGAATCTTCTAAATCAGATAGGCTTTTTTGAAATTCGCGGATGCCGGCAATTTGAATGCTATTATTTAAAGTTGCCTCTCTTATCCTATGCGGAAGGGCATCTATGTGATCTCTGACACCCACCAAAGAATTAGCTAATAGATCTACAACATCTTCTAGAGATCCACCTTCAGCAGATATTTTGTTTGCTTTTGATATTTGGGAATCTACGTATTGATTTATTTCGCCAGATATATTATTAAACTGAACGTCTAAGGAATTTAAGTCTTCTAAAGATTTATTCAGAGAATCTAGTTTTTCAGAATAAGAATTTTTTATTTCTACAATTTTTTCTCTAAAATTGCTATTTTTCATTTTGTTCCTCTCTAGAATCATTTTCTGATTCTATTTTAGCTTTTGTGTTTCTAACATCTTTTGTTTTTCGAGGGCGCTTTCCGACTTTCCTTCTTAGCGGCTTATTATCATTCTTTTTCAATTCATCTTCAAGCTCTTTTAAATCAGCTTCACGAGCATAAATTTTTTCTTTTAAGATGTTTAAATCTGATTTGCTAGTTTCTAAAATTTGAATATTAGAAGAAACTTTTTGTATTTCAAGCAAAATTAAATCTGGGCGGTCGCTTATAAGATCATAAGCTTGATTTAGAGAATCTTGCAAGACCATAAACCCGTCAATTGCATGAGTGAGATTCTTGTGTTCTGGATCTGATTCAAAAATGTTTTTAGCTCTTTTTATAGACACGCTAATAAAATCTTTTAGCTGATCGTCTAGTATTTTTAATTGAACTACAGAGTTGTTAATTTGATCTAGCATGTGCTGAAGATGAGCTATTTTCTCTTTATAGTCTGAGACTTGCTCTTTAAATATCTCTTCTATGTATTTTTCGTCCAACTTAAACTCTCCAAGGGTGGGTTTAAGATAAATATATTTTTTTTACTCTATCAATAAAAAAGCGGGAGGAAACAAGTTCCTCCCGCCAAGCTTAAAGCTTAATTTATTTTTTATCTAACAACTACAGAGACAACGTCTGTTGTTTCGAGAGTAAACCCGAATGCAATTTGAGCGTCAGCACCATCTTTTACGAAGTAGTAATCTTCAGTCACCGATTGTGGAATGCTGTTAGAATCGACTCCAGCACCTGATACCAAGAGCTGTCCGTTGAGGTATACATCAACGAGTTTATTCATTTCAGCAGCATCAACATCAACGAGGTTGATTGCTGTTCCAGTAACTACGGTTTGAGAACCACTAGATCCTTCGAAATCTCCTCCAAGACTCATACCAGTGCTAGTACCACCACTCTTCGACATGGAAGAAGACGGAACAGCCCCGGTAGCTGCCTGACGGATTTCAATTGTGACTCCATCAGAAAGTACATCAGCGCTGAAGTTTGCATCACCGTTGATTGCGCCTCTTAAGCTGGTAGCAGTTGCTCCAGCATCATCTGCCGTGATTGTCCAGTCAGATCCAGCGGTAAAGGTTACCCCCGCACCAGCCTGATTCTTAAGAACAACCGCAACAGCTCCAGTAAGAGCACTTGCAGCAGCATTTGTGATCTTGATAGAAGATCTTGCAAACGGAATACCAAAGTCTGCAGCTCCTCCAGACATCTTTTCAACATATTTGTTGACCTGAGTAGGAGCACCGGTTGCCGCGGTGTTTAGTGCGCCAATAATTGTCGAACTAGCACCGAAGTTAGATCCGAATGAGTTCCACTCAGCTTGAGATGATGCCAGTTTGACAAGCTCACTAGTGAGCTGGACTCCGGAACCTGCAGCACCAGCAGCGTCTTTGGACCATTGGTCCTTAAGGAACAATTCGTCACCAGCCTGAATTTCAATATCAGAACCGCCGGCACCGTCGACACCACCATTAATCTCGAGAGCTTGACCCGAAACCGATGCAACTTTTAAGCCAGCTGCACTTGGTCCCTCAATCCCACTTGTTCCAATGATTCTGACTTTACCTGTACCAGCTGCCAAATCGACGACTGGGTTAGATGCATCAGCTGTACTGACGAACAATGCATCACCACCGGCACTATCTTGGATCTTGTTACCACCAAGCTTAATTAGACCTGCAAGTTCGCAAACTGTATTAGCTGGAGTTGCGTTAGGAACAAGTGTCAAAACGCTGACGAAAGCATCTTTAGTAGCTTTGTCGTTTTGGATCGCGAAGTTTTGATCACCAGCTTTGTTTTGGATCTGCCAAGAGTCACCAGCGTCATCAGCTCTGTCAGCGATTAAGCGAAGTTCAGCGTCTCCGTCATTAGTACCGTTCATGACAACCATTCTAGATCCGGATAAAACCATCTCTGAGTGGGTGAATAGTCCGGCTGCTAAGTCTTGGAATTTTGTTCCTCCGTTGATTCTCTTAACAGCAGAAGCAATTTCTGATAATGAACCCGCGAGGGAAGCATCAGCAGATACTGCAGCGCCGGCCGCAAGACCGTCTGTGATTTGTGTTGCACCTGATCCGAATGAACCAGAAAGTTGTTGCAACCTTATTTGTGTTGAAATAGCCATTTTTTCTCCTTTATAAAATTAGCTTAAAAAAAGAACACTAATTTCACGAGAACTTAACACCTATAGTTTAGCGCTTACGCGCGTCTTACTATCTCAACTCTAACAATTTTAAATATCACCGGGAAGTAGATTAATTCTATCTTCTTCCTCTAAATTTTAACATTTTTCTAAGAGTTCTCATTTTATCATCGTATTTAGAAAAATCCGATTTAAGAAACTCTAGAGAAAGCTCTTGAGCTACCCCAAGTGGATCTTCGAATTCAAATGAAAACCTTCCTGAGGGACCAATGCTGCAGTTTTTTAACTCTAGCTCTTTAAGCATTAGGTATGCTGCAATTCCCAAGTCACTTGTTTCGTACATGAACATTCTCCAGTAATAACTATTTAGCTCGTTTAATTTAATTTAAATAAAAGTGTGTCATTAGTCTCAAGATTAAAAGTAAAAGTTACTGAAGATGTATCTCCCTCTAAGTAATAGTCTTCTGATGTCCCTGAAAGCATCAACACTCCGTTTAAATACACATCTGTCTTACTGTAACTATAAGAATTATCGCTAAATTTTATTCCTGGAATACTCATTGGGTGTAAAGAAGTGTGAGACTGAGATACATTATAATGCACTTTTTGAGGATCTGTGGTGAGAATTACTTTGTCTACCCCGTTGTTGACTATACTGAACCCAGAAGAAGCTGTTAATATTCTTTCGTCAGAAAGTCCGGCAGCAGCTTCCCAAGTAACAAATGGAGAGCTATTAGAAACTCCTCCAGCACTGCTAATGGTAATTGCCCCAGAAGAACCTGTGGTTATTACTGTATTACTTCCAGCAATTAAATAAGATGTTCCATCAACCAACTGAGTTAGAGACCCCGATATTCCTTCTAGGGATCTTAAAGTTCCAGAAGTAACTAAGTCTCCACCAAAAACTGCGGTGCCCAGAGTTGTAGAACCTCTTGATCCAATAGCACCAGAAACGAAGAAAGCAACATCAGAACATTTTTCAGGCTGTACAGCCGTACTATGCATTCCTGAGCCTGAAAGAAAAATGACTTGTCTTTTATTACCGCTATAGTAGTCTCCTAGCCTAAGAATTTCTTCAAGCTCTGAACTATTAAACACACTAAAAACTAAATCATTGGTTAATCCAGCGTGTGTAATAGAGGCGCCGGGAACACCACCCGCTCCTGCAAAATCTAAAGCGCTAGTTTCTGTTTGATTATCTCTCTGTATTCGAACCGTAGGGCTCTCGCCCTTTATATGTAACTTAGTTGCTGGTCCATTCAATCCAATTCCAACTCTATCTGTATCGCCTCTAACGAAAAGTGTATAATCTGAACCAGATGTTATGACTTGAAAATCAATATCTTCTTCATTGCTTCCGATGGTTACAGTATCCTGAGAGTGTTCTCTTAGAGTTAGAAGATTTTGACCGCCAGCAGAAAAATCTATTTGATCTGGTTGATATCGTATGTAAGTATCTGCATCATTTTTGTGGTAGATATATTCTCCCACATCCATGTTTCCACCAACTGAAAGCTTATAAGCTGGACTATCAGATCCAATACCAACTTTACCGTCTGAAGTGACTGTAAACATGCTACCAACACCAGCTTGACCTCTATTAACTGATAGAGTTCCCGATATTATAACATCACCACCAAACACAGATGAACCCGCTGTTGTTGTTCCCCTGGAGTCTATTGTACCAGAAACAAAAAAGCTTGTATCAGCTCCAACTGAAGAAACCGTGTAGGAAGATCCTAGAGGCCCTGCAAAAGCTACAGACCCAGTGGTGTTTAGAAGGCCATTAGTCGGGCTAGTGAAAAACCCTCCAGTTGCAGTGCCTCCGCCGGCCACAACAGCATCTAACATATCTCCAATATAAAGGAAGGCTTCGATATAATCTGGATTTTCTGCATGCGCGCCAGTTCCTGGAGGGTCTTGTTGGAAAAATACACCGTTAAAATAATCTAAATACCAATCTCTAGAATCTAAAAGCGGAATTTGAGTTCCTGAACCTTTGGAGCCTTCTGTGCCGCCGTAAAAGGGTTTGGCTTCATAAGCAGTGGCGTATTGAGGAGGAACAAGCTGCAGAGCTCCAGATGTTATACATATAGATTGACTGTCGATAAAGGGGTACGTGCCCTTTTTAGGGTTTGAAGAATTTGCATTGTATGTAGACGGCAATTTTATTTCAAATCCGTGCCGGCCAGAAGATGTATCACTTCCCGCAATATAAGTCACTGGAAGTCTTAAATACTCCACTTTTCCAGTAATATCCCACAGCGCAGAAGAACCCGGCGCGGTAGAGATAGTTTCTCCAAAAACAGTATTAGAAGAAATTGTGATGCCAGAAGGAAGCGCTTCGTTAGAAAGACCTTTATCATTAGAAGTTTGAGCTTTTCCTGCTAACTTCTTAAGAGAAATTAATCGTTCAGTTTTTGAATCATAAGCCATTGATTAACTCCACGATACCGTCATTCGAGATATGTAACCAGTCCAAGAAGCATCAGCTTCTATTTTAACCATTACGTATTCGTTGCTTCCAACGCCTTGAGTTCCAAAGGTGACAGAGTTAGTTGCATTTAGTGAAGAGTCTAAACTTCCTTCCAAGCAGCCATCGCCGTCTGAAGTTTGCCCTGTAGCAAAAGCAACTGCGAGATCCATCCATCCAGTCTCAAAAGCTGATGTTGTTGTGGGTAATCTAACTAGAACATGTAAATTCGAAGTTGTTAAAGAAGTAGATTGTGAAGCGATAGTACCAGAACCATTGATCGTTAAAGAGAACCCCATTTTTGTTCCGCCGGAAGTATTTTGAAAGTATCTATAAAAAGTTCTCAACCCAGATGTTATACCAGAGTAATTTGCATTATCACTAGGGCCGTTAGCAATACTACCACCGTCTGCAGTATTTTTAAAATCTCCCGAAGAACCACCTTGGACTGGAGCATAAGCACGAGAATTATAAAATAGTAATCCGTCTTCATGGCCAGCATTGGTTCCGCTTAAATGAAGCTCGCTATTCCAAACGCTAGAACTATCAGTCACGCTTGCTTGTGTTGAGAAACTCCCAGATATTACTCTATAGTTTTCTGCCCTAAATGTTTCTACAGTCGTTGTCGATGTATTTGAGAGATTGTACAGCAAAATTCCGCTTATCGACTGAGAGCCTACCCCAGAAAGACTAGACTTAAGAACAGCCGGAACGTTTGCTGAAACAGTTATATTTCCGTTTAAAATTGGATCAGCATTTATTGTAGCAGATCCTGTAATGTGCAAAACTTTATTCTCATTTTCTCCGCCTGCATAATCTATTGAGGGAAAAGCTTGAGAAGAAACTGAGCAGTTTGTAGCTGAGAAAGATATATTTGACGTTGGATAAATGTTTTTATAAGCATTGGTCGCTCTTATTCTGTACTCTGCACTACCAGCGGTATTATATTTAACTCCTGACAAATATCTTAGCCCTGTCATTGAAAGGGTGTCTAAAGCTGAGCCTGCTTGGCTTAAAGCGTTTGCGTCTGGGTCGTTTACCCATTCAATATAGTTAGTCGTTGTGGTAGAACTTCCAACTACATGAGTAATTCTTGCAAAGTTCCATCCATTTCTTTGATCAGCTGCAGCGATTGTATATGTGCCAGTCCTGTGCTTAAACGTAGTGAATGCAGACCCATCGCTAAAAGCTCCATTAGTAACTGCTGATAGATTAAATCCGGAGCCATTACCATTAAGAGAATTTCCAGAACCGAAACTGCTAATATCTACTGAATGAATTTGCGTAGAGTTATCGTTAACATATAGATATAGGTTACCTTGATCACCGTTTCCAAAAGCATCAGCGGCATAATTCGGGCTATCAGCAGGCACATCTGCATTAAGCGTTCCATTTATAACAGTCGATCCATCGAAACACGCTACTCTGACATCGTTACTGACTGTCGTAGAATTAAAGAGCCCATTTATATCTACATTAGATAAATTATCGGTGGGAGTAAGAGTAGATGGCTGAACATTTGTATATCCAGATATAGCTTGAGAAGAGCCAAAAGAAAGATTTGCTGAATTTCCAGAATCAGCACAGTCTGCATCATCAAGAGCTGGTGCTGCAGAAGGAGCTAAGCCTTTTAATACTTCGTTAAATCTATCTACTGCAGTGCCTACAGGGGTTGTGGATGTAAAATCTATAAATAATCCATCAGTATAAGTACCGTCTTCAGATGACCCTATTGAGCCTGTCAAAGATATCGAGCCACCACCTAAATCAGTGACTAGAGCTAAATTTCCAAAATCAATACTTGAAACATCTGAGACTGACGTCGAGCCAGAAGAAACTGATAGAGCAGCTGCGCCAGTAACAGTAACAGAACCATTTGCTCCAGAGGCTATTGTTATGTTATTTCCTGCTATCAAATAGGACGTTCCATCTGAAAGGTGGGTTAAAGACCCTGAGAGCGCTGGAGAAGTTACTCTAACTGTAGATTCAATGGATCCTGTTACACCAACATTGCCAGAAAACTGAGACCCGGTCAGGGTGGCTACCACTCGGTCGTCTATGCTAATAGTATATGAAGCGCCTGCGCCAGCGTCTGATGTATCGATGCCAGTACCAGCTGTGAAAACCCTTTCGTTGGTAAGTGATCCAGTTGCTGTCAAAACTAAATATTCAGCGGATTTATCGCCGTCTCCACCGCCTGGAACTCCGCCACCAGATGCTCTAGAGTGAAGAATTACTTCGCCCTTTGATCCGGTCA